>Ga0115567_10006858_pt1 | contig 10846 bp, 12 predicted proteins | sample COGITO_mtgs_1204_2_FD_88679 | JGI IMG/M metagenome (GOLD analysis project Ga0115567, IMG submission 88679) | Pelagic marine microbial communities from North Sea - COGITO_mtgs_120412 | ecosystem: Environmental > Aquatic > Marine > Epipelagic | place: Germany:Helgoland, sampling site Kabeltonne... | reverse complement strand
CTGATAATACGTTATCTGGGAAATATCTCATACAACTAGATGTTGAATATAGTGGTCAAAAATATCCTGCTATCTCACAACAACCTTTTGTTGTCGAGCAAAAATGGTGGGGTTATACGTATCGAGAGTGGCTTAGTGCTCTACCTTTAATAGTGGCACCCTTGCTGATTATTGCTTTTTTGTATTTTTTAAGAAACAAAAAAGCGCGGCAATATACGCACGATTATTCTCATATTGGTGAGTCAGAGCGGTTTTATTATGAGATAATTCATAATATTATAGTTTCATTGCATTATCATGTTGGCGATAAAAAAATGAAAAAAATACTAGCTTCTCTTCCTGGAATCAAGATGGACACTACCAATAAACAAATACAATATGTTGGTGATAATCCAGAAAAAATAGTGTCATCATTAATGCGCTATTACGAGCAAGAAACAGGTGCTCCAGCTAATATTGTTTTTGATAAAAATAACGAGACAGCACGTATTCTAAAATAATTATTATGACTACATCACAACCTACAATTCTTATCGTTGAAGACGATCGCGCATTAAATACGGCACTTGTTGATACGCTCACTCGTGAAGGGTACAGCATTCTTGCATCAGTAAATGGTCAAGAAGGACTTGATCTTGCATATCAATACAAGCCTGATTTAATTTTGCTTGATTTATTTATGCCAATCATGGACGGGCATGAATTTATGCAAAAATTACGCGCTGATTCTTGGGGGAAGAATGCGCGTATTGTTGTACTGACTAATTTCAGTATGTCTGAATCTGATGTTTCAAAAACAGTTATTGAAACTAAACCCTTGTACTTTTTTGTTAAATCATCAACGCGACTTGCAAAACTTACTCAAACAATTAATGATATTTTCAAAAAATAATTTCATTAATAAAAAAATCCACTAATTAGTGGATTTTTTTTCATCTTGATTGGATTCATTACGCGCTTGTTCTGCCTCAGCTTTTGCAACCAGTTCTTCTTGTTGCTTGTCGACTTTTTCAATAGTATTTTTTACGACGTTTTTCTTGGAATAGATATTCATTAATGAAAACATAACCATTGCTGCTACGATAATCCCAATAGCATTAAGTATAAATAATGAGAGCGCTCCAGAGATAATATCAATATTAAGAAAAGCAATTCCAATACCGATTGTTGCAATTGGAGGCACCAAGGCAACTGCTATAGCTGTTCCTGGTAATGCTTCATTTAATTCAGGTTTAACACGTGCATAGGCCGTTGCTAATCCAGCTACGATAGCAATAAACAAATACACAATATTTGGTTCAATACGTGAAAGAATTTCCGGGTTCAAGGTCTCACGCAAATCATTACCGCCAATAACATTCCACAATAACCATGTGGTTATAGCAGAGAGCGTTATCGAATACAAAAGTGATTTAATTATAGTATAACCCGAACGCCGAATTAAACGGTTGTCACCAAGGGTTACCCCAAGTGCAATAGATAGTATCGGTGAGAGAATTGGAGCAATAAGCATTGAACCGATAATTACTGATGAGTTATTAATTAATAAACCAAAACTTGACATCAAGACCGACATGATTACAAGAAAGAAAAAAGCTGGCTTTGGCGTTGAGTCAACAATCAGTGAATCAATAGCTTGGGATTTATTATGTTCATTAATATCGTGGAAAAGTAAATACATGCTACAAGTATAGTACCAAGAACTGCATTTTCAAAATAAATTTGGTATCCTATGTTTATGAATACAGAACAATACCAAGAATATTACCAACAAGCCGTAGCTTTTCTGTTTGAATTTGGTCCGCGATTGATAGGGGCAGTTATCGTTCTAATCGTTGGAATATGGTTTATCAAACTTTTAACTCGATTATTAAAAAGGGTCTTGCATCGAAACGAAGTAGATCCTATTGTAGAAAGTTTTGTAACGCGCATTGTTGCCTGGGGTCTACGTATTTTGCTTGTTGTAACGGTTCTTTCTCAAATGGGTGTTGTGACTACATCACTAGCCGCAATTATTGGGGCCGTCGGTCTTGCTATTGGTTTATCATTACAGGGATCTTTATCTAATTTTGCTGGAGGCGTAGTTATTTTTATTTTCAGACCATTTAAAACAGGTGATCTTATTGAAGCTCAAGGAGTAACAGGTTGGGTTGAAGATATTCAGATTTTTCAGACACGACTAATAGGTGTTGAAAATAAAACACATGTTATTCCAAATGGAAAACTTTCTAATGATGTTATTACTAATTATTCAAAAGAAGGAGTTATTCGTTCTGAAACATCTATTGGTATTGCCTACAATGCTGATATTAGAAAAGCACGTAGTATTATGATTGATATTATGGAAAAACATGCCAAGGTTTTGGAAGACCCTGCACCAACAGTTGTTGTTACTGAATTAGGCGATAATGCGGTTACTTTACGGATGCAACCGTGGACAACCGCTGAATATTATTATGCTGTTAGATGGGCAATGTACGAAGAAACAAAAATTGCTTTTGATGCTGCTAGGATTGGTATTCCATTTCCACAACGAGTCGTGCATATTAAAAAACAAGATTAATTTCTTGTTTTTTTATTTTGTTATACTGCAGAATATGAATATTACTATCATAACTGTTGGAAAGCCGCAGCTATCATTTGCGCAAAAGGGAATTGCAGAATATATGAAAAGACTATCTCGTTTTGAAAAGATAACTATCTACCATGTCAAAGAGAATAGTAAAACTGACGAGATAATAATAAAACATATAGGTCGATCTTGGTGTATTGTTCTAGATGAACAAGGTACTGAATATAGTTCGCATCAGTTATCAGAACTTTTTGAAAATCATAAAAACCAAAGCAACAATATTGCCTTGGTTGTTGGTGGCCCCGATGGCCATAGTGATATTATAAGAAATCGTGCCGATAGTTTATGGTCTCTTTCCAAGCTGACCTTTCCTCATGATGTTGCGGTTATGATCATGCTCGAGGCAATATATCGCGCGGCAACCATAAATGCAGGTCACCCATATCATCGAGATTAGTGAGCAATGGTAATACCTATAACATTACGTGCTCCAGAGACAAGGAGTACTTTTCGTATTTCAAGAAGTGTCGCTCCTGTTGTAACAAGATCATCAACGATAATAATATCTTCTCCAGCAATTTCTTGTCTATATTTTTCTGGCACTGAAAAAGCATTTTTTACATTTTGGAAACGCTTTTTTTTGTTGCTAATTCGTGCTTGTTTTTGTGTTGCTATATTTTTTATTAAACATTCTGGTTGATAACTACCGTTCACTGCATTGGCAAAATATTTACTGATGAGTTCTATTTGATTAAAATCTCTATGCGAATCTTTTTTGAACAAAGGAACAGGAATAATAATAGGGTTTTTAAAATAACCAAACATATTTTGTTCTGAAAGATATTCTGTAATAAGGTTACAAAGACGCTGTGCAATTTTTTTAGAAAGGGAACGTTCTTGTCTTTTTTTGATCGTGTAGACAAGTTTTTTCCCATAGTAATTTTGATAATCGTAAAGTGCAAAGATATATTGATGAGGTGGCTCAGGAGCAGGTGGTATTTTTGTTAAAAATGCATCAGAAAATTCTGAAGGGAAAACAAGATTAATACAACTATTGATCCATGACATGTTTCTAGTCTAGCACAAACGATTTATGGTATACTTTTTTTATGAGTATTATGGATACATTGAATAATGCCTTTTCTGGATTAATGAAATCAAAGTCAGATACCTATGTTGGTATTGATATAGGCTCATCTTCAATCAAAGTAGCACAATTAAAAAAAGACAAAGGTCGTATTATCCTTGAAACCTATGGCGAGGTTGCACTAGGCCCGTACCAACAAGATGACGGGGTTCCCGGTCAACTAACTAACCTTGAGGTCGATGTTTTGGCCGATGCCTTGAAAAACTTAATAAGCCAAGCAAACGTTACTGCTAAAACAGCTTTGCTATCAGTATCTTCAGCTACGAGTCTTATTTTCATTTTGCGTGTACCAAATATCAGCCAGCGTGAGCTCGGTGGTGTTGTTCAAAACGAGGCACGGAAATATATTCCTGTCCCACTAACTGAAGTTTCTTTGGATTGGTGGATAATTCCTGAGAAAGAAATTTATGGTGATGACGAGTCAGGAGACACAGAACAATCAGAACTTGACGTATTGGTAGCAGCTGTGCGAAACGAAGTTGTTTCTAGATATAACACTGTTTCGGAAAAGCTAGGTAATTTTTCATCAGTATCATATGAAATTGAAACATTTAGTGCTATTCGCGGTTCATTCAAACACGAATTAGCTCCTGTTATGATTATTGATTTAGGTGCTTCTGGAACACGTATGAGTATCATAGAGCATGGTGTCGTTCGTAAATTCCGAGCCGTCAATCGGGGTTCAGCCTATGTTACATCATCAATTCAAAAATCTCTGGAGATTGAATTTCCTGAAGCTGAAAAATTAAAACGAAAAGTAGGACTTGATAAACAAAACGAAAGACAAGATGTATATAGTCTTATCGAATCAGGTATGAATTATGTTTATTCGGAAATTCAGAACGTTATTTTTGATTTTGAAAAAGAATACAGTAAGCCAATCAGCAAAATTATTTTAACAGGTGGTGGGGCACAGCTGATAGGCTTAAAAGACCAAATAGCTTCGCGATACAACATAACAACCGTCTTTGCAGATCCTTTCAGCAAAGCCTTATCGCCAGATTTTCTTGATGATGTATTGTCAAACGCAGGACCTGAATTCACGGTTGCTGTTGGGCTTGCATTACAGGGACTTGAATAATCTTTTCTTTTTTATAAAAAAAGAACTATAATACTTATATATAACTATGGATAAAGAATTTAAAACTACATTTATTCCCAAAAAGAATCTTAGCGGAGTAAAACCTCAAGAGTCAAAAAAATCAAAAGCACGAAGAAGTCTTTTTGGTATTATTGCATTATTATTGTTTGTAACCGCCTTGGTATCAACCGTAGGAGTGTTCTTGTACAAGGCACGCGTAGTAGCGGTCATCAATTCAAGAATTGATTCAATTAATCGTGCCGAAAAAGCCTTTGAACCTGCTGCTATTCTTGAGCTCAAAAAACTAGATATTCGCTTGCGCGCAGGAACTACGCTCCTGAGTCAACATGTTGAGGTTTCAGATTTTCTTGAGTCGCTTGCAGAATCAACGCTTCCTGATGTCAGTTTTAATACTTTTGGTTTCCAACACTCTCCAGAAGCATCAGAAGTCAGTATGTCTGGGGAAGCCCGAGGATATCTTCAAATTGCTCAGCAGTCAGATATCTTTGAAGAAAATGATTATATTCAAAACCATATTTTCTCTGATTTTGCACGAACAGAAACAGGACGTATTACGTTTTCGCTTCAGTTTACGTTAAATCCTGAATTGATGATTTTCGGTCGAACTGTTGTTAATAATCAAGCAGAAACTGATATTCCCGATAATGTAATTATCCCTGGAAACACAGAACAATTACCCGCTGGTGTAGATATTAATTTTGATGGCTTTGGCCAATAATCATCTTCCTAACCTTTAACACGATATGAAAAATATTATTCCAATCCTGGTCAGTATCATTTCAATAGCAGCGTTTGTTTTGGTGGTACAACCTCAATATACTGAAATCAAAGAAATGCAAATTCAAGAAACAGAACTTGAAGATGTTCTTGATAACGCTCGTAAATTACAATCATTACGTGACGATTTACTCGAGAAACGACAAATGATTGCTAATTCTGATGTCAGGCGACTAGAAAAACTCATTCCAGAAAGTGCTGATAATGTAAAACTAATTCTTGAATTTGAACAGATCGCTGATAGATATAATTTATCAATTGAAGCTGCATCTGCCACAAAAGATAGTGAAGACGGCGAAGAAGTACAAAATTTTGATGTTGATACTAATGATTATGGAGTAGTTACACTTGATTTCTCTATTAATGGAGGATATTCAGAATTTATTTCTTTTATACAAGACGTCGAGAAAAATCTTAGAATCACTGATATACGATCAATTGATATTAGTCCTCCTGGAGGAGAAGACACTAACTATAGCTATACCTTAACCGTCGATACTTACTGGCTAAAAGATAATATTTAATATTATGAAAAATAAGAAAACAATAAAAAATATTATTATTGGTCTTGTCGTTGCAATTATTGGTTTGGCTGTATATTCTTTTCTAAATCCTAGTGAAGACCAAGGAGACTCAAGCTCATTGACCAGCCTTCTTGCTTCGGGTTCATTTGGGCAAGTTCAGGAAACTGATACTGACTTAGCTAATGCTGAAATTTTAAGAATTCTAGGTAATATTCAAAATATTACCCTTGATGATGATATCTTTACGAACCCTGTTTTCAGGGAATTAGAAGATAGTCGGTTTAGTATCCCTAAGCCTATTCGTATAGGTCGTCCAAACCCATTCAGGCCTATTGGCTTTGATTCAAACTCAACCTTGGTACCAGCAGCACCATTGGATCAATTATTTGAACAAAACCAGGAACCATCTTCAGATTTCTTTGAAGGCGAACTATAAACTTCTTTCCTAAAGAAGTTTTTTTTTGGTATGATGGGTAGGTATAAGACATGCTATGAATTTTTTAGAAACACTTGTAAAAAAAGGACTCATCAATCGTTACCAGGTTGATGAAATTATTGAAACAACTACCAAAGACGGCAAGACAATCGAGCAAGTTTTGACCGAAATGGGTATCAAAGACGATGCTATTTTAGATGCAAAAAGTGAATATTTTGGCGTAAAGAAAAAAATAATAAACTATGATGAGGTCGAAGATATGGTTATTAAGCAAATTCCTGAGGAGAGTGCAAAAACCTATCAAATGGCTGCTTTTGGTTTGACCGAAGACGGTATTTTAGAAGTAGGAATGTTAGACCCTAGAAATATTGAGGCACAGAATGTACTTCAGTTTATTACTGCAAAAACAGGTACCCCATACGAGATTTATATCTTAACCGAAGAAGGATACGCAGCTTTGATGAAAAAATACGCAGGCCTTAAAGGTGAAATCAATGATGTTATTGACGAGTATATTGATATCGATACTGCAGATAGATTAGAATCAGATAAACGCCATGGTAGAGAAAATGACACTGAAACTATCAAAGAAGATGCACCCGTTACTAAAATGGTTGCGGCAATTATCAAACACGCTGTCAGCGTTAATGCTTCGGATATCCATATCGAACATACGGGAGAAATCGTAAAAGTGCGTTTTCGTATTGATGGAGAATTGATGACTTATTTAGAAGTTCCAAAGGCGGTGCATAGTGCTGTTATTGCGCGTATCAAGATTATGACAAAGACCATGAAATTGGATGAACGTCGTAAACCTCAAGACGGACGTTTCCAAGTTATTATCGAAAATAGAAAGATCGCGTTTCGTGTTTCAATTATGCCGACTTTTCATGGCGAGAAAGTTGTAATTCGTATTTTGGATTCTGCCAAAGGTATTCGTAAACTAGCAAAACTTGGGCTAGACGAAACACAAGAAAAAATGATTCGATATGCTATCGAGCGACCACACGGTTTGATCTTGATTACGGGTCCAACGGGTTCTGGTAAAACGACTACACTCTATTCGATGCTAGGGGAAGTAGATCGTGATACAAAAAACGTTGTATCACTTGAAGATCCAATTGAATATCAATTTCCAGGGGTTAATCAATCCCAGGTTCGCGCTGACATTGGATATACTTTTGCGGCCGGACTCAGATCAATTGTACGTCAAGATCCGGATGTAATTATGGTGGGGGAGATTCGTGATAAGGAAACCGCAAACCTAGCTATTCAGGCTGCGCTTACTGGCCACTTGGTATTTGCGACGCTCCACACCAATAGTTCATTTGGTATTATTCCGCGTTTGGTAGATATGGGAGTTGATCCATACCTAATTGCACCAACATTAATTTTAGGTGTTGCACAAAGGTTAGTCAGAACTATTGCAGATGGTGCCGCGGTGCCTGTAGAAGAAGAAGCAAGTATTAAGAAAATGATTCAAGAACAGTTCAAAGATCTTCCTGAAGAATTTAAAAAAGATTTAGATTTAGACAAAAATTTATTTGATGTACAACCGACCAAAGACGCACCAAGCGGAATGAAGGGTCGAGCTGCTATTTTAGAAATGTTCCGTGTAGACAAGGAAATTGAAAAAATAATTCTTGAAGATCCAACAGAACAAAATATTTATGCCGCAGCACGAAGAAAAGGTATGTTAACCCTAAAAGAAGTCGCAATTTTAAAAGGTATTGAAGGAAAAGTACCATTTAGCGAGATTAATGAACTATAATATCACTATGAATAATGATTATAAACAACTATTAGAGAATTTGATGCTGACGGTTCAACGAGAAAATGCATCTGACCTACATCTTTCGCCTGGGCGAAAACCAATCATGCGTGTCGAAGGCGAATTGATTCCCTTAGTAAATCGTGATGAATTAACCAAAGAAGATACTTTTGGAATGCTTAAGGAGATTGTTAATCAATCAAACCTAGAGAAAATAAAAAATCTTGAAGAGATTGATTTTGCGTATTCTTTTCATGATGAATTACGTCTACGTTCGACGGCCTATGTACAAAGCGGTGGTATCAATCTAACCTTCCGTGTTATCCAGAACGTTCGAGAGATGGACGAATTAAATCTTCCTGAAGTCTTGAAACAATTTACTGAAAAAGAACAAGGATTATTTCTGGTTGTAGGTCCTGTGGGACAAGGTAAATCAACTACTATGGCAGCTATGATTTCGATGATTAATCAAAATCGAAAAGAGCATATTGTAACCATTGAAAATCCAATTGAATATTTGTTCAAGGATGATCAATCAATTATTGACCAACGAGAAGTTGGTATTGATACTCATTCATTTGAGACAGGTTTAAAATCTGTCTTTCGTCAAGATGTGAATGTAATAATGGTAGGAGAAATGCGAAACCCAGAAACTATTAATACGGTAGTAACAGCAGCAGAAACAGGTCACTTGGTTTTCTCGACTCTGCATACCAACAGTGCTGCACAAACTATTGACCGTATTGTTGATTCATTTCCCGCAAATCAGCAGAACCAAGTTCGAACGCAGCTTGCGGGTTCATTAATTGGTATTTTCTCACAGCGACTCATGAAGAGTCTACGCGGTGGCATGGTACCAGCATTCGAATTAATGATTAATACAAAGGCAACCGCAAACTTGATTCGTGAAGGTCGAACGCACGAAATTAATACCGTTATTGAAACAGGTTCAGAACAAGGAATGATCGATATGAATAAATCATTAATCGAACTGGTCCAACAAGGTCACATTAGTGTTGATGATGCCTATCGTCAATCACTTAATCCAAAATTACTCGATTCAATGTTATAATAGATTACTATGTTATTTAACTACAAAGTCGTTACCAAAGAAGGTACTGAAAAAAAGGGACAAATTGATGCTGCCAACAGTGAGATTGCTGTGGCAACATTACAACGTCGTGAGTACGTAGTGGTATCAGTCGTACCTGATTCCAAAAAAGGATTCCTACAAGCAAGTATTCCTTTCTTTGATCGCGTTCCAATGAAAGATATCGTATTGATGTCAAAGCAAGCATCTACATTGTTCGAGGCTCAGGTATCAGCGGTTAAAACCTTCGAGCTACTGGGTCAAAACGCCGAGAGTAAAGGAATCCAAAAAGCCTTATCACAGGTTACGGACGATGTTCGCGGAGGAACCTCTATTTCTGCAGCGATGGCAAAACAACCAAAAGTCTTTTCTGATTTCTATGTAAATATGGTTCGCGCCGGAGAAGAGTCAGGTAAACTAACCGAGACCTTTACGTTTTTGGCTGAATATCTTGAACGTAGTTACGCCTTGTCTTCAAAAACAAAGAACGCTTTGGTGTATCCATCATTTATTATCTTTACCTTTATTACCGTAATGGTACTGATGTTGGTAAAGGTTATTCCTCAGATGGCAAGTATTATTGAGGAATCAGGGCAGGATATTCCATTCTATACACAGATTACTTTGAGTCTCTCTGACTTCTTTGTTAATTATGGTTTGTATATGCTGATTTTCTTGGTTATTGCTGGATTCTTTATTTGGCGAACGCTCAGCACAGAATCAGGTCGCGGACGATTTGATCAGATTAAACTAGCTATACCAGGATTTGGTAAATTGTACCGAAAAATTTATCTTGCTCGAATTGCAGATAATATTAATACGATGTTGACCTCGGGAATTCCTGTCGTGCGAACCCTCGAGATTGCAGGAGACGTCGTAGGTAATTCAGTTTTCAAAGACATCTTGAGTGATGCTGTTGAAGAAGTAAAAGGAGGAAACGGTATTTCAAATGCTTTTGACAAGCATAATGAAATTCCGCAAATTATGGTTCAAATGATCAAAGTTGGAGAAGAAACAGGATCTATCGGAAAAATTCTTGAAACGCTTGCACGATTCTATAACAAAGAAGTTACCAACACTGTTGATACTTTGATTGGATTGATCGAGCCAGCTATGATTGTTCTTTTGGGAGTTGGAGTTGGTGGATTGCTGATGTCAGTGATGATTCCTATCTACAATGTTGCAGGAGGAATTCAATAAAATGTAAAATTACAGCTTGCTGTAATTTTTATTTTCCCAAAAATTTGGCAAATACTTGTTATGTTGTTTTTTGTCAATAGCTTAATTCTATTGTATGTTAAGGGTTTTTGCTATAATACAAGCAACCAATTCTCATTAGACAGAATCTCGGTTATTACTTAATTACTCATTTTAAATTTTATATATAATGACAAACAAAAAAGGTTTTACATTGATTGAGCTACTGG
>Ga0115567_10006857_pt1 | contig 10847 bp, 8 predicted proteins | sample COGITO_mtgs_1204_2_FD_88679 | JGI IMG/M metagenome (GOLD analysis project Ga0115567, IMG submission 88679) | Pelagic marine microbial communities from North Sea - COGITO_mtgs_120412 | ecosystem: Environmental > Aquatic > Marine > Epipelagic | place: Germany:Helgoland, sampling site Kabeltonne... | reverse complement strand
CAGTATTGCTGCCTAATTCTGCAATATTCTTGATGGCTGTTGTTGCTTGTCTACCTTCGGCCAGAAACGAAATATTATTATTATGAGTAGCGCCAACAAGTTTGCTCCAATGTGACGTTGACGGTAAATTGCCAGAAATGTGTGGATGCGTTGCTTGAGACCAGTTACTTATAAATGTTATATTGTAGGTGGCTTCGCTTTGAGAAAAGCAATAAAAAACTGACAATAAAAAAGTTATGGAAAGTAAATATTTTTTCATTGTTCGATTATTTAGATTTTTGAGTCGATAAAAATTGGCATTTCTTACATTTGCGTGCTTAAAAAACAATTTAAATTAAGGAATGCTCGAAAACCTAATTTCATTCTCAATAGCCACACTAGCATTGGCCATTTCACCAGGACCAGACAATATCTACGTGCTTACCCAATCTATTATAAATGGAAGCAAGAGCGGCATCGCGACAACAGCCGGTTTGGTTAGCGGGTGCATCGTACACACAACATTACTTGCTTTTGGAATTTCTGCAATTATTACCGCTTCAGAAACACTATTCTACGGAATAAAAGTTTTGGGCGCTTGTTATCTTCTTTATTTGGCTTACAAAACATTTAAAAGTGATGGAAATATTTCTGTCAAATCTGAAGGTGATAAGATTGAAAATCCGACTAAAAAAACGTATTGGCAATTATTTAGAGTAGGTGTCGTGATGAACCTCGTTAATCCAAAAGTGATGATCTTTTTCCTTGCATTTTTCCCAGCGTTTCTTTGGAATGCTTCGGAAAATACGGTTTCACAATTTTATATTTTAGGAATTACTTTTATAATTGTTTCCTTTTTTGTTTTCACTACAATCGCATTACTCGCCGGAAGTATTTCAAATTATTTATTACAGCATAAATCGGTCGGTATTTGGCTTAAATGGCTTCAGATCGTTGTTTTTGTTGGCATTGCGGTTTTTATTCTCATACCATAATTAGATTTGAGATGAGAGATTTGAGACGTGAGATTCTTTTAAAATGGAACAATCTACTTTTAATCTTCTACTATAACAGTTTAAGCAATTAGTAAAACAGATTTTAAAGCAGTTAATAGAAATCGAAGGACGTAAAAAATTCTGATAAGAAATTCGTCAATCGAAAAACGAAAATCGCAAATCATTCTATTATCTTTACAACGATGCAAAAAGTTAAGCTTATAGAATGTCCACGCGATGCGATGCAAGGCATTAAAGATTGGATTCCTACTCAAGAAAAGGTACAGTATATTCAGTCATTGCTTCGTTGCGGTTTTGATACGATCGATTTTGGAAGCTTTGTCTCTCCAAAGGCAATTCCACAAATGACAGATACAGCAGAGGTACTTTCACAATTGGATCTTTCTAAAACCGAAAGTAAGTTATTGGCAATCATCGCCAATATTCGTGGTGCGCAGGAAGCAGTCAAGCATAATGAAATTAAATATCTTGGCTATCCTTTTTCGATTTCTGAAAACTTCCAGATGCGAAACACACATAAAACCATAGAAGAATCTATTGCAACGCTTCAAGAAATTTTGAATATCGCAGATGCCAACAATAAAGAAGTTGTTGCGTATTTAAGTATGGGTTTTGGAAATCCTTATGGCGATCCTTGGAATGTTGATATAGTAGGCGAGTGGACAGAAAAACTTTCAGCAATGGGCGTAAAGATCCTTTCTCTTAGCGATACCGTTGGTACTTCAACACCTGAAATCATTACCTATTTATTTGAAAATCTTATTCCGAAGTATACTAACATTGAGTTTGGTGCGCATTTACATACAACGCCAACATCATGGCACGAAAAGGTGGATGCTGCTTACAAAGCTGGTTGTTTTCGCTTTGATGGTGCCATACAAGGATTTGGGGGTTGCCCAATGGCGAAAGATGTACTTACCGGTAATATGCCTACTGAAAAAATGCTGAGTTATTTCACAACAGAAAAAGTAGACAGCAATATTAGCCCAATGTCATTCGAAAGCTCACATAATGAAGCTTCGAAAATCTTTAACAAATATCATTAATATGAAGAAAGCAATTCTTTTTTCAATGATTGTGAGCTTTATTCTTTCTGGCTGCAAATCAACTACCGAAATTGTAACGACCAAAAAAGATGACGGTAAAATTACGTTCAATTTACTTGCTATCAATGACGTGTACGAAATCGCTCCTTTAGGTGGTGGAGAATACGGCGGTATGGCTCGCGTAGCACATATTCACGATAGCATCAAAAAAATTAACCCGAATACCTTTTTATTTATGGCGGGCGATTTTTTAAATCCAAGTCTTTTGGGGACCATAAAATATAATGGCGAACGCATTCGTGGAAAACAGATGATTGAGGTAATGAACGCGATGGATTTCGATCTTGTAACCTTCGGAAACCACGAGTTTGATCTAAGTGAATCTGAATTACAAAAAAGATTAGACGAAAGTAACTTTCAATGGATTTCTTCAAATACCTTTCATAAAATAGGCGATAAGGCGGTTCCGTTTAAATCGGCAAAGGGCGATGTGGCTTTTACATATGCTTTTAATCTTAGCGATAAAGATGGTACAAATGCGAGAGTAAATTTTTTCTCAACTACCACAGCGAGCAATCCACAAGAATATGTGTACTATGGCGACATAAATGAATATGCAAAAAAAGCTATAGAAAGTTTAACAGATAATGACGTATTGGTTGGGTTTACACACAATACTTTGGCAGAAGATATAGCATTGGTAAAATTTCTGCCTCAAACAGCAATTAATCTAATAATTGGCGGTCACGAACATAATAATATGCTTGTACCTGTAAATGATACAAAAATTGCAAAAGCAGACGCCAATGCAAAAACAGTTTATCTCCACACATTTACTTTAAATAAAAATACGAGCAAATTAGATATCGATTCCAAACTCATTTCGGTAAATGAAAAAACTGGATCAAATACCAAAGTAAAAGCGATCGTTGATAAATGGGAAACTATTTTAGACAGCGAAATTAAAAATGTAATTAGCAATCCTGATGAGGTAGTCTATAAAGCGGCTGTCCCATTAGATGGCACAGATGATTCTGGAAGAAGCAAACAAACAAATCTTGGCTTAATAATCTCGCACGCAATGGCAGATGCTTTTGAAGGTGTTGACGCAGCATTTGTAAATGGAGGTTCGTTTCGTTTGGATGATAAATTGAGTGGTGATATTACGAGTTTGGATATTTTTAGAGTTTTGCCTTTTGGCGGTTCTATTTACAAAGTAACCGTTAAAGGGAGTTTGTTGAAAGAAATTTTAGAATATGGTGAAAACGCAATCGGAACTGGAGCTTACTTACAACTGTATAATTTTAAAAAGGTTTCAAATGGTGAATGGTTGATTGAAGGAAAGTCAATAAAAGATTCTGAAAATTATAAGGTTGCCACAACAGATTTTCTATTAAAAGGATATGATATTCCATTCTTGAAGCCAGAAAATAAAGGTATTGTTGAAGTTTACAAACCAATTGAAATAGAAGTTGCTTATGATATTAGAAAGGCTGTAATCGCATATTTAAAAAATCTTCAGATAGAAAAATAATATCAGCACAACTAAATTAGAATTAATCTAAATAGTTTTTTATTTTTGCCCAAATTCAAAAAAAATGAAAATAGTTAAGTCAATTTTAGTTTTTGCGTTGATTGCGCTCATAATGATTCAGTTTGTACGTCCAGAAAGGAACGACGCCGGTTACGAGAGTATCGCTTTTTTTGAAGCGGAAACAAAACCTTCTGAGACAACATCAGCCATTCTCAAAAAACATTGTTATGACTGTCACAGCAATCAGACTACGTATCCTTGGTACGCAGAATTTTCACCAGCAAATTACTGGTTGGACGAGCATATAAAAGATGGAAAAAAACATTTTAACGCATCTTTATGGGAAGACTATTCAATTAAAAAGCGCGACCACAAATTGGAAGAGCTTATAGAAATGGTTGAAAATGGTGAAATGCCTTTAAACTCCTACACTTGGTTGCACGGTGAACTTCCTGAAGACGAAAAACAGCAACTTCTGCAATGGGCAAATCTAACTCGTTTACAATATAGATCACAAATCGAGGTTTCTATGAAGTAGAGATGTTTTTATAAATTTTGCTAAAGTTGTTTTAATGTTGTAGACTTTGAGCATTTTAGATTGAGATTTTCGATGCTTAATTGTAATCAATTTAAATAAAATTCTTTAAAAAAATCATAAACTCTAATATTCAATTTACTAAAAATCAATCATTAATAAAATTTCTTTAATCTTTATTTAAATTTAATCTAAATAAACTTGTCTATATGGCAAATGCCTCTTATTTTTGCGGTTGAAATTATTCACTATTTATATTAAGTCTAAATAAAACTAACAATGACTAAGATTTTATTACCTACACTAATTTTAGGAAGTCTATTTTTCGCTTCCTGCACATCAGACGAAGATAACAACCCGATCACTGTTGATCCAGTTGATGTAAATGCACCGGCAACCTATACATTCGAGCGTGATGGTAGTTCCACCGTTTCTTTTGATGGCCAAACCACTCGTATTTTAATGGCTACGGAAATCCTATCAAAATTTACAGATTTTGATAATTCAACTGAGGTTTCTATACAGAATATGTTTGCGCACGTTGAAGGTGCTAATGATTTTAGCAACGCCGATTTAAATGCTTCAAATAAAAATGTGCGTAGTAAAGTAGCTGCTTCACAAGATTATTTTTCTACGAATGCTACGGGAAGTGCACAGATCAAAACTACGTTCGATGGTTTTATTTCATCACAGATCAACGAGGTTTTTCCAAATCGTAATACAGTTGCTGAACCTGGTGTTGCAGGTCAAATCGCTGATGGTACAAAAACCAGATATGTAAATACAAAAGGACTTGAATACAACCAAGCATTCGCAAAAGGACTTTTGGGTGCCTTAATGACAGATCAAGTTTTGAATAACTATTTAAGCGAAGCTGTCTTAGACGAAGCCGACAATAGAGAAACCAACAATAATGATGTGCCAGAAGTAAACGCAAACTTTACCACGATGGAGCATAAATGGGATGAAGCTTATGGGTATGTTTACGGTCTTTCTGCAAATGCAGCGACACCAAACGTAACTATAGGTGAAGATGATAAGTTTTTAAATGAATACATAGGTCGTGTAAACGAAGATGCAGATTTTAATACTATTGCGAAGGATATTTTTGAAGCCTTTAAACTGGGTCGTGCTGCAATTGTTGCCAATAACTATGAAGTAAGGGATGCGCAAGCTGAAATTATACGTGCTAAAATTTCTGAAGTAATCGCGATTCGTGGAATTTATTATCTACAACAAGCAAAAGCGAAAATTGAAGATGGAAATCAAACGGAAGCTTTCCACGCGCTTTCTGAAGCATATGGTTTTGTGTACAGTCTTCAATTTACAAGAAAACCTACTACCAATAGCCCTTATTTAAGTGGAACTGAAGTTAACAATTTAACCTCACAATTGCTTAACGATGGTGCTAACGGTTTTTGGACCCTGACTCCAGCTACGATAGATGCAGTTTCAGAAAGTATTGCAGCCAAGTTCAGCTTTACGGTTGTTCAAGCGGCAAGCCTTGATTAAGAGAATATTAAATTAGCCAAAGCAACCGTGATAATATTTTAAACGCGGTTGCTTTTATCTATTTTTATAAAAAGTATTGAATTATGAAATATTGGAAACTTTTAAGTGTATTTGCCATACTATTGGTAATTTTTGCTTGTACTTCTGAAGATGGAGGTCCTGGCGATAATCCCCCAACTGGAAACGATTCATTCGATCGTGGTGCGATGCTAGCCAACTGGGCAGACAATATTATTGTTCCTTCATTTACATCTTTTGAAAGTGATGCCGGAACATTAAAAAACGCCACAAATCTTTTTGTCGATGCTCCTTCGGTACAGAATCTGCAACAGCTGCGTTTGCTCTGGGAGAAATCTTATGTCAATTTTCAAAATGTCGCTATGTTTGATATAGGTAAGGCTGAAGAGATTAGGTTTCGCGATCGTCTCAATATTTACCCAACTAGCGCTTCAAAAATCGAAGGGTTTATAGCCAACGGAAATTACAATCTTGAATTGCCATCAACAATAGATGCACAAGGCTTTCCTGCATTAGATTATATGATAAACGGTCTTGGTGCTACAGATACCGAGATTGTTGATTATTACACAATAAACGCTAACGCATCTGCATATAAAGAGTATTTAAAAACTCTTTCCGAAACCATCGCACAATTAACGACAAATGTTTTAGAAGATTGGAACAATGGATATCGTGATGCATTTGTTGCAAATATTAGTTCTTCGGCTTCAGGAAGTGTAGATAAGCTTGCGAATGATTATATATTTTATTTTGAAAAATCGTTACGTGCCGGGAAAGTTGGAATTCCCGCAGGTGTTTTTTCAAATGAGGTATTACCTCAAAAAGTAGAGGCTTTTTATAAAAAAGATATTTCAGAAAAACTATTACTGGAATCTATAAATGCATGCAAGCGTTTCTTTAATGGCGGAAACAATGGGGGTGAGAGTTTTAAAACCTATCTCGATTTTTTGAATACCATTAAAAATGGGGCTGATCTGGCCACAATAATAAACACCCAATTTGATGTCGCGCTTTCAAAAGCCAATACGCTCAATGCAGATTTTACACAACAAATTGCTACAGATAATTTCCAGATGCTCGAAACATATAACGAGCTGCAGCGTAACGTAATCCTGTTGAAGGTGGATATGTTACAGGCGTTGGACATTAATGTAGATTATGTAGATACAGACGGAGATTAATTTTGCCGTGACCATATTATTGTATGTCCAATATTAAAAAATACTTAAATAAAAGCACGTCGGCCGCTCCTTTAGCGGTCTTTCGTATTTTTTTTGGGTTAATGTTGTTTTTTAGCATCGTTCGGTTTTGGGCTTATGGTTGGATCGATAAATTATATATCCAACCAAAATTCTTCTTCAGTTATTATGGTTTTGAATGGATAAAACCTTTGGGCAACATTACCTATATTCTATATGGTATATGCGCAATATCTGCTTTGCTCGTAGCTGTTGGTCTAAAATACAAGTATGCGATAGTCACACTCTTTTTAAGCTTTACTTATATAGAGTTAATGGACAAAACGACCTATCTAAACCATTATTATTTTATAAGTTGTGTTAGCTTTTTAATGATTTTTCTACCAGCGAATTCTTATTTTTCATTAGACGCAAAATTAGATCAGAAGAAAGCATTTTCAAAAATTCCAAATTGGACGATTGATAGTATCAAGTTTTTGCTCTGTATCGTATATTTTTATGCTGGTCTTGCGAAGCTGAACAGCGATTGGTTGATAAAGGCAATGCCATTAAAAATTTGGCTGCCATCAAAATACGATCTACCATTTCTTGGCGATCTTTTACAGCAAGAATGGGTGCATTACGCATTTAGCTGGAGCGGCGCATTATATGATCTCGCCATCCCTTTTTTGCTGTTATACAAACGTACGCGTTGGTCTGCATTTGCAATGGTTGTTATATTTCATTTAATGACGCGCGTCTTGTTCCCAATCGGAGTTTTTCCGTACGTAATGATCGTTAGTGCGCTTATATTTTTTGATGCGCGATTGCATCAAAAAATTATTAGATCTATCTCGAATCTGTTTAGGATAAAATCAAATTCCCATATTTCTTATTTCGAAGAAAATGTAAAAAAATCAAGGTCAAAAATTCCACTTTTGGTAGTCTCGACATTCTTAGTTTTTCAGCTACTTTTTCCATGGCGCTATCTTTTATATCCAGATGAATTATTTTGGACAGAAGAAGGCTACCGTTTCTCTTGGCGTGTTATGTTAATGGAAAAAGCAGGATACGCTCAGTTTAAGATAAAGGACAAAAAGTCTGGAGAACAATTTTTTGTGGATAATAGTGATTTTTTGAATCCATTACAGGAAAAACAGATGAGTACACAACCCGATTTTATATTACAATATGCGCATTATCTTGGTGAACATTTTAAATCACAGGGTCATAGAAATGTTCAAGTATTTGCAGAAAGTTATGTTGCCCTAAACGGAAGATTAAGCGATCCATATATAAACCCGAATATCGATTTAATGCAAATTGAAGAATCTCTTAGACATAAAGATTGGATCTTGCCCTTTGAAGATGAAATAAAAGGATTTTAGCTATTTCAAATGGTTTAATCGAGAGTTGAAAATTAAAATTATTATGACATTAATGAGTAAATTAATATTCGTTTTTTTCCTTTTTATAGGAACTATAACATATGCCCAATACTCGATTTCGGGAACGGTGGTTACTGCGGAAGGAAATATTCCTATCGCAAATGCTGAGGTTTACAACACCACGATTGGTTTTTCCTTAAAAACCGATACTTCTGGAAAATTTAAATTCGAAAATCTATCGAAAGGATCTTACGATATATCGGTTTTTTCATTGGAATATGAAGTAGTTGAAAAATCGGTTTCAGTTTTCGAAAACACAACAATAAATTTTCAACTTCCAAAGCTAGCCGAGCAACTTTCCGAAGTAGTCCTTAAAAAAAGAAAAGAGCGTGTTTTTGCTTTGCGACAGTTACGGCAAGTTGAAGGTACCGCAATTTATGCGGGCAAAAAAACCGAAGTTGTGGTCTTGGACAATCTTACCGTAAACAAAGCTGGCGGAAATGCACGTCAAATATATTCGCAGGTAGTTGGCCTCAATATTTATGAGAATAACGATGCGGGATTGCAGCTTAATATTGGCGGTCGCGGTCTTAATCCAAACCGCACCGCCAATTTCAATACGCGTCAAAATGGCTATGATATTTCGGCAGATGTTTTGGGTTATCCCGAAAGTTATTACACGCCACCAGCTGAAGCGATCGAAACTATCGAAATAGTTCGTGGTGCCGCGAGTTTACAATTTGGTACTCAGTTTGGCGGACTTATAAACTTCAAGCTCCACGAACCAAATCCAGATAAAGAAATAGAATTGATTTCTCGCCAAGGAATTGGGAGTTATGATCTTTTTACAAGTTTTAATAGTTTGAGTGGAACAGTTGGTAAATTAGGGTATTATACTTATTACAATTATAAAAAAGGAGACGATTTTAGACCAAACTCTAATTTTGAGTCAAAAAATGCTTTTGCGCATGTAGACTATTCATTTTCTGAAAATACAAAACTGGCATTTGAGTTTAGTTCCCTAGATTATCTTGCGCAGCAATCTGGTGGTCTTACAGACAGTCAATTTGAGGAAGATCCAACCTTTAGCAACCGTAGTCGAAATTTTTTCAAGGTAGATTGGAAACTGTACGCATTGCGATTGGAGCACGAATTTTCAGAAAGAACAGATTTTTCGCTTCAACTTTTTGGATTAGACGCATCAAGAAAATCAGTCGGTTTTCGTGAAAACCGTGTGTCGCAGGAAGATCAGCTTGAAGAACCGCGCGAACTTATCGTTGGCAATTTTAATAATTGGGGCGCAGAAGCACGTTTATTAACGCGATATGATTTCTTTGGAAAGGAAAACACCGTTCTTTTTGGAAGTAAGTATTACCAAAGTAATAACGACGAGCGCCAAGGTCCAGGAAGCAACGGTACCGATGCCGATTTCAACTTTGCCGATGAAGAATTTCCAGGCTATGACCGGCAGAGCGATTTTGAATATCCAAACTTGAATCTTGCTTTTTTTGGGGAGAATATTTTTCAGCTTACCGACAATTTTTCCATTACGCCCGGTTTTAGGTTTGAATATATCAAGACTGAAAGTAAAGGTACTTTTAAGAATATAAACACAGATTTGTCAGAAGAAGTAATCTTAAATGAAACAATATCAGATAATCGTGACTTCAAAAGATCTTTTGTGTTATTGGGCGTTGGGTTAAGTTATAAGCCATTTCGATCTGTCGAGTTTTATGGAAATTTTAGTCAAAATTATCGTTCAGTTACGTTTAATGACATTCGTATTACAAATCCGTCTTTAGTAGTAGATCCCAATATTACCGATGAGGAAGGATATACTTTCGATTTAGGAGTGCGCGGGCGCTTTGGCAAATATGTTTCTTATGATGTTGGTGCCTTCTTTTTAAGTTATAGCGATCGCTTGGGAATAATCCTTGAAGAGGTTAGTGATATAGAAACAAGGCAATTTCGTGGCAATATCGGCGATGCTATAACATATGGGGTTGAAAGTTTTGTAGATTGGAATATTTTGGAAACTTTTTCAGAAAATAAAAACTATAAATTAAATATTTTTTCAAATCTCGCGGTAACCGAATGTGAATATACAAATTCTGAAGAAAGTGGTGTTGAAGGTAAAAAAGTTGAATTTGTACCCAATGTCAACCTAAAAACAGGTCTTGGTTTTGGCTATAAAAACTTTTTGGGAAGTCTTCAATACACATATTTGGGAAAACAATTTACAGATGCGACCAATAGCGAACGTGATTTTAGCAGCGCAAGCGGGATCATCGGTGAAATTCCTGCTTACGATATTATGGATCTTTCTTTTTCGTACAGTTTTGGCAAATTTAAATTAGAAACTGGTATCAATAATGTTTTGGACAATAGTTATTTCGTTAGGCGGGCGACAGGTTATCCAGGTCCAGGAATCATCCCGAGCCAGCCAAGGACCTATTATGGGTTATTGCAGTTTAAGATTTAAAGTTTTAATTGTGTTTTCATAGTTCTTAATTCAGAATTAAAAGGCGTACCTTTGCACGCAATTAAACAGTAACCAATTTCCGGTTTCCTTTCTTTTTGGCAGGCGAGCTTCGGAATAAAATTTAATTGCGATGACTGCACACGAAAACAAAATTCT
>Ga0115567_10006852_pt1 | contig 10850 bp, 8 predicted proteins | sample COGITO_mtgs_1204_2_FD_88679 | JGI IMG/M metagenome (GOLD analysis project Ga0115567, IMG submission 88679) | Pelagic marine microbial communities from North Sea - COGITO_mtgs_120412 | ecosystem: Environmental > Aquatic > Marine > Epipelagic | place: Germany:Helgoland, sampling site Kabeltonne... | reverse complement strand
TATGTCTTCGATTCTTCGCGCTTCGCGACGTCTTTTGGGTAGTAGCCTTAGCAGCAGCAACAGCAGTAGCGCTCTATCTGGATGTGGGAGTAGATTCGCAGCAGTCGTGGGAAAGGGAGGAGAACGCTCGATCGCGACCACGACAAAAATAAACGCAGGCATGGGGTCGCCAACAGGGACTGCGCCTGCCCCAACAGAGCCTTTAGAGGAAGAGCACGAACTGATCTGGGATGCGGGAGATAAGCACCCAGAAACTGCGCTGGACAATTTACCCGCGAAGATAGTTGGAAAATACGAAGCTTTGGGTATGCTCGTCGGTGCTTTGTGCTTCATGGGTGGAGTGTACACTTTTGCCGGCTACTACGATAAAGCAGCGTCTCGACCCTTCGTCGAACGCGACATGGAGAAGAGCTTAAAGAAAGAGTTAGGCGGGCGGTAAAGTTGTAAAATAAGAAACCAAAACAGAACTAATTGAACGTAAAACTCTAACGCGGCGCGTCTGCTGTTGTTACAACCTGCGATATCTATTGTTACTAGTACTACTTTCCAACTTCGACGTCGATTAATTCTCTGTTTTTCACTTGGGCTTTGAAGTCAGCGTGCGCGTCATCCCACACTTTTTTTGAGTCGTAACTCTTCGCAGACGCCGATCGATCCGGAAGCTTTAGCATTTCTCCATGATTCTCTTCGTCTTTCAAGCACTTTTGCCACCAGTGACGCATCAACTCCACGCTCTTTTTCTGCGCAGTTACTCGGATCACGCGATTATTCTCGTCGTAATCTGTAACTTCCCAGGAGCCGTAAGTCAGCTTTCGTCGAATCGGCGTGAAACTTTTGTCGGACTCGTTAAACTTCAAGCCGCCATTGGCGTTGTATTCCTCTTCTTCATCGTATTCTTCCACTTCTTCTCCAATCGGATGTTCCCACTCGCAGTCGAACACTACTTCTTTGCACAGTGCGATTTTAACAGAAGTTTCTGTGACATCTACGCGAACGTCTTTGGCCTTTGTCCCGAGCGGCGCCAATACCGAAAGCGTGACATCGCTCGAGGTTTGCGACCACATGTAATCGAGTTCTCCCGCGCTGTTTTCGTTCTCTTCCGTACCGCGACTGCTTTTTTTCCTGACGTAAATGCCGTTTCGGGTGAACTTTTCTTTCCTCCGTGCGATGGCTACTCGCCTTCTTTCCTCTTTTTCTTCTTCGGAAAAGAGACTCGTCGTCTTTGTTTCGTGTTTTTCTTCTTCTTTTTCTTTTTCTTCTTCTTCTTCTTTCGACGACGACGGCGGTTCTCGAAACATTATCGTGCCGGGATGTTCGCGCTCAAACTGTTTACCTTGCTCGATCCATTGCATCTCACGGAACTCGCGTTCGCTCATCATCTTCTCGTCTTTTGAAAGATGATTGTCTTCGGACGAAGTCGCAGAAGGAGGCAGCACGTTGAAGTCGACGCTTTCGCCGCTTCCAATCGTCACTCTCGTCGGTTGGTCCAGTTTCGTCACCTGCGGTTGCTGCGGGAAGTGCGGCACGTTTTTATCGTCCTCACCATCATCTTCACTCTCGTCTCCGTAGTCTAGTTTATCCCACTTCGAGTAATCAACCATTGTTATTATAAAAGTATTTTGTGTATCGCTCTTCTTCCCGTGCGTCGTGGGCCACAATACCATTAATTATGAATTGTGGTGTACTTGAAGACAATCGCGCAAAGAAGACACAACAAAATGACACATTTTCGCGTCAAAAAAAGTACACGCGCACACAAGAATAAAACTTTGGGAGAGAGAGAGAGAGGAAAAGAGAATGTATGATGTCGATGTGGAGCGTTCGTGAGTCAGACGACGCGGAGGAGCAAAACTGGTCGCGATCCCACCACCCGAGGAGGCGTGAATAAAAATCTTTCTTCTCTCTTCTTCTTCTTCTTCATCGTGCACTATCACGACGACGATGACGAGCAACGGGAGCAGGGAAATTACAAAGAAGAAGAAGAACAAGACGACGACGACGCGTAAGAACCGTAAACTTTTAGAGCATTTGAGCTTAAAAGCTACCACGACTACTCCGTCGAAATCTTCTTCGCACCCTTTCGATGTGGACGCGAGCGACCACTGCGAAACTCCTTTTCAAGCGTACAAAGATATCGAACCCTTTCTGTTTCGAATCGCTCTGAGTTTGAAGAAAACGAAGGCGAGTTTAAAAATATACGACCCGTATTTCTGTGAAGGATCTGCGAAGGAACATTTGAAACGACTCGGTTTTGAAAGCGTTCACAACGTCAACGAAGATTTCTACGAAAACGTCAAGAAAAATACGATTCCAGAATATGACGTGTTGCTTACCAATCCTCCGTATTCGTCAGACCACTTCAAGCGAATATTGAACTTCTGCGGGGCGAGCGAGAAACCTTTCTTTCTTCTTCTCCCAAATTTTGTCTGCCGTAAAACATACTACGCCAACGAAATAACCAGTCGAAAGAAAGAACCGTTGTTCTTAATTCCGGACGAGCTGAAACCTTATCGCTATTGGGCGCCAGGAAGGAAAGGATTTGAAGAGCGGGCGAAAGGAACCACGCCTTTTATAACGTTTTGGTATCTCGAGTTTGGTGACGCGATTGACAAAAACGAAATTCGTGGTTGGTGGCTCAAGAAATACTCGCCTCATTCGAGATGCGAACTTCCCGCGCCAGAAGAAAGTCTACCGCAACAGCAACGTTTGCAAAAACGCAGCAACCCAAACAAAAGAAGACGAGAGAAAGCGCAGAATAAAAATATACTGAAAGAGCCAAGAGAAAATAGCGGCAGCATCTACTACGACCCAAACGTTGCCCAGAAAAAGAAGAGGAAGAAGCTAGAATCGAAAGAAAGAGTTTAAAGAGTAAACTCAGAGAGGGCTGAGGAAGATTTACTTAAGTGCTTGTGCGTTTGTTTGTGTTCAAATTGTAATTAAAAACGTGCGTTTTTCATCTACACGCTGCTCAAAGCGTTTTTCAACAGAAGAGTTACAAGAATGAGTTCTCTTTTCCATGCATTTTTTTTCACACACATCGGCACACAAAAAACATTTTCATGAAGAGGTACCTCCTCGCGCAACGACGCCTTCTTCGGGCGGCGCTCTCCTCGACTACAGAAGAGGGGCATCGCCATCTGACGATACGGAATAATGTCAATATTCTTGCGCCTTCACGACAACGAGGTATGAGGAACTCATTTAAGACGGAGACGACAACAACGACGACGCCCATGATGAAGCAGGAGCAACACCAGCAGCAACACCAGCAGCAGCACGACAATCACCTTCTTATGAACACGATGAGCGCCGAAGCGTCCGGGGAGAAGACGCTCAAAAACGATGCGGAAGAAGAGGAGGAAGAGGAGGAGGAGGAAGAGGAGGAGGAGGAGGAGGAGGAGGAGGAGGAGGAAATAATCAAAGAGGGGATGAGAGAGGAAAGAGTCTTAACGCAGGAAGAAAATCGGTTCATAGACGTGGACGAAGACAAAGACGATATAAAAACAAAAGCGAGTAATGATGACCCGTATCGACGTCTCACTCATTTATATTATACGCTCGAACGGTTGCAGTACCAGTTTCCTTTGCATTACCGACACCCTATTTCAAAACATTGGGAACTGGTCGACAAAACGTTCAAAGTCACCGAGGAATATTCGAAGTTGAGTCCGCCTAAAAGAAAGCACGTGTGGTTGAATACGGTTTCAATTCTCTCCAGATTGGCATTTCACGAAAACGGATACAGAAACCATATAATTTTCGATGATCCACCATGGGGAGCAGAGAAACAAAGTCAATTCGAGACAAGGGTAAAATTTAAAGTCTGCGCCGCGCACGCTGTGACGAACATTCTGTTTTTTTTTGTGTGCCCGTCCCTTTTCTTTGGAACGGAAATATTGTTGCGCCCGGAAGGTGTGGACGGATTCCCTCAAATGCAAAATTTGGCAAAGGTTTTGAACGAGACGTTTCCTTCAGTCTTTGAGAATGGCCTCACCGAGTTTTTTGCCGGAGTAGCCGCAATTCTTACCTATGTGTTCCGTAATCAAACGGAAAAAGTGTATCTTACTTTTGCGAGTTTTTCTGCATCCTTCCGCAACGCGGATATGATGAAACGTATTTTACAAATCAAGTTGTAAAACAGGTAGATAGATTAATGATAAATAGACAGTAGATTAATAGATAGATAGTACCGTGGATTATTAGATATTACATTGCTCTTCACGCGACATTTTGCTCTTGCTTTTTCCCATTCTTTTCCCATTCTGATCCATCCGAACTTTTCCCGCCGGCGCCATAAGGAACGAAAGCAGGTCTCCCCTCCAAGCCTAACTCTTTGAACAAGGCAGAATCTTCGTTGTCGTCGTTATTCGGGGTCGTAAGTAACTTATCTCCCGTAAAAACAGAGTTGGCTCCAGCCAAGAAGCACATAGCCTGAGTCTCGTCGGACATGTTGATTCTCCCAGCCGATAATCGGACGACAGTTCTCGGCATTAAAATGCGTGCAACCGCAATTGCTCGAACCATTTCCAAGCCTGACGGAGCAGATAGATTTTCGAAGGGCGTTCCTTTGACCGGGACCAGAGCATTGATAGGAACGGACTCTGGATGTTCCGGTAAACTTGCTAAAACGTGCATCAAAGACGCTCTATCAGACTCTTCCTCCCCTAAACCGAGAATTCCGCCGCAGCATACAGATATACCAGCGTCGCGAACTGCAGCTATGGTATTCAGGCGATCTTCGTACTTGCGCGAAGAAGTAACTTTTGGATAATACTCAGGGGACGTGTCTAAATTATGGTTGTAAGCAGTCAACCCAGCTTCTCTTAATTTCACGGCCTGATCCGGCGTGAGCATGCCTAATGTTGCGCACACTTCCATTCCCAAATCCTTTACCTGTTTAGTCATCGTAAGTACGCGTTCAAATTGACCTTCACCGACTTGGGAAGGTCCCCGCCAAGCCGTGCCCATACAAAACCGCGTCGAGCCCGCAGCTTTTGCCCGTTTTGCAGCCTCGTAAACGTCATCAATTTGCATCAATTTCTCTGCTTTAAGTTCTGTTTCTTTCTTCCACGAGGAAGATTGCGCGCAATAGTTGCACGTTTCCGGGCACCCTCCAGTTTTTATAGAAAGTAACGTGCACTGTTGCACTTGTTTGGGGTCGTGGTGCATCCGATGAACGGTCGCCGCATCGAACACGAGCTCTAATAAAGGCCGGCTGTACATCTCTCTAATCTCTTCTTTCGTCCAATTATTTCGCACTTCTCCGAGAACTCTTTTTGCGTTCGATGCGGCTGGCGCCGCGAGCTGTGAAGACGTCGAGAACGCTCCGCGAGTGCTGATTGGTTTCGTTAATTTCGAGGAGGAGGAGGAGGAAGAGGAGGAGGAGAATTCCGCCGCCCGGGGCGAAGAGGACGAGGAAAGCTCAACCGTTCGAAAGAAGATTCCATTCGAACACTGTTTGAGACCGACGTAAGCGGCAAAATCAGCGCCGAGCGCGTTAAGTGTGCGCCTCGCGAGTTGCCGACCCGACATCTTCTCTCTTCTAATTAAGAGAAAGGGACGGAGGGCCAGAATAAAATAAAGTTTTGTTTGTTTGTTTGAGTGAGTTTTCCCCTCAAAAATCCTCTCAAATCTGTCTACTCGTATTCCTCTTCTCTGCCCAAACAGATTTCGTGGGGGGGGTGGATAAAAGCGAGGCACAAGATGCCGTGAGTGACGACGAACAATGCAAACAGATGTACATCGCATACGCTGCAGCAGGCGGCATCGCGAAGATGTTTGCAGACTCGGAGGAGAGAGCGAAACGAGACGCCGCGTAGAAGAAGTTGAAGAGTTCGTTATTAAGATTTCCCATCGAAAACTCTTGGGAACGGAAGAAGAAGAAGAAAAAGGAAAAGAAGAAAACGACAAAGAGGATGAGTTTGCAATCGACCCGTACTTCTTTGACGATGGATATTCCGTCGCCGCAACGACTGGTTTTGCTAGAGTTTGGGAAGGAGCGAGCGTTTTCACAGATTTTCTGGTACAGGAGTGTCCCAACCTGACTTTGCGAAAGAATGTCGTGGAGCTTGGAAGTGGTGTTGGATTGTGTGGAGTAGCAGTTGCAATCGCTAATGAAGCGAACGTCACTCTCACCGATCTCCCATCCGTTGTTGAGGGTGTTTTAAGGCAAAATATTACTCAAAACAGTACTTCTCTCACAGAAAATGGTTGGCATCGCGTTATCGGCCCACAAGGTGGCTTGGCTCGAGCGGTCGCCTTGAACTGGGAGAAACCCATGGATTGCCATCATTTGACTGCGTCAGAAAAGTATATAGATGCTGTTGATGTCATAATTGCGGCAGAATGTATTTGGCTCGCCGACTTATTGGATTGTTTCTGCGAAACGTTGAACATTTTGTTTGAACGCGAGAAAAAATTGCGCAGTCGAACGCCGCAGTGCTTCATTTGTTGCCGCGACCGAAGTAGAAAAGATTCAAAAGTGAAAATTTTCGCCAGCGAAGAGATGGTAGAAGCAGCGTTCAGTAGACACGCGTTAGCGTTCGACGTCATGCGAGAATTTCCAAGTACAATTGAGCAGAATAGATGCGTAAAAATTTATTCATTATCGAAGAAATAAAGAAAAACTGTGTGCAAGGACGTGGTGCAGTTCATAGCTTTTACGCTCCTTGCGGATGAGGATATTTTATCTTACACTAAACATTGACACGCACTCGTTGTCACTACTACTGGAAGATTCCTACTTCACTTTTTTTCTTAATAGGATTGCCAAAGAGACTTTTAATCATATCGAGACTCATCATTCCTTGTTTTGAATCTATGCTTGGATCATCGAGCGCCTTTCGTTGTTTAAACGTTCGAAGCAGTCGTGACTTTTCTTGCTTTTCTCGTAGCTTCGCCATTCTCATTTGCTCCTCGGGAGATTCTGGTGCGGAATCAGGATTTTCTTTCGCGCGTTTCTTTCGACGCTCTTCCATAGATGCTATCATTTTGGCCTGTTCTACTCGCGCCATGTAAAAGTCGCGTTCTTTTTTGGCCATTTCGAGCTCGAGTCGTTGGCGCTGCTCTCTAGCCGCTTTCTGATACTCAATCTCCTCCATGAGGTTATCCCATTTGAACTTTGGGAGATATCTAATGTTCCATAGATCAGAGTAGTGCGCACTTCTTCTTTTACCACCAACGGGTTGTCCATTGAGCATTTCTGCCGCGCTTCGAGCCTTTTTTTTATTCTTAAACTCAACCCATCCTTCGACGAACTTCTTTCCTGTATTGCCTTTGTATTTCTTTCGCAAAGCGCGCTGTTCAGGATCTTCTGGCGCTAAATACATACGTTCTAATTTACCGAACTTTTCGAGGAGTTGGCGCAACTTTAGAGGCTTCATGAACGGTGGTATGCTTCCTAAATACACCACGCCTCTCTTCTTCAATTGTTTGTGACTCTGTTCTATTTCCTCCTTGGAAACGACTTTTTTTCTCTCCTTCTTCTCTTCGTGGTTGAAGCCGCCAAGTTCAACAAAATCCAATTCTTCTTCTTCTTCTTTGACGCGTTTGCCAGCCTTTTTCTTCTTCCTCTTCCACTTTTCGTCCGCATCGCGGCGCGATACGCGCTCATCTGGCAACGCTTCATCATTCTTATCTTCTTCTTTGTCTTCTTCGTCTTCCAATAAATCGTCTCCTTCGGTAAAGTTCTTCTTCTGTTTCTTCTTCGTTTTCTTCCTCGTCCTCATTTCCTCGTCCTCATCGTCTCCCCGGGAACGACGACGATGGAGAAGATGCGGACTCCGAACGATATCCATCCTTTGTCTTCCTCTTCTTCTTCTTCTTCTTCTTCGACTTCTCTTTCTGCTCGTCCTTCGTCTTGGTATTCAAGGCAAAGTTGGTTTGTTGTTGTACACGAGTTGAAGTTGTGTGAAGTGATGAACTTTTTCTCTTCTTTTTTCTCTTCTTTTCAGCTGTCTTTTCCTCATTCTTCTCATTCTCCTGCTCCTGATTCAGCGCGCGTTTCCGCTATTTTCTTAATTTCCTTTCTGCGAAAAGCAAGGAAAATCTACCATCTGCGACATGTCCGCCAAGCGTCAAAAAGTAAGCGAGGAGGATGCGAGAGGAGGAGATTCACTTCACGTTCTCGGTTCCGTCGTGTTTGATATCTTATTCTCCCCGAAGAGTTTGCCAACTCCCGGGACGACTGTCTTGAGCGAAAATGTAAAAAAAGCGCCCGGAGGCAAGGGAGCAAATCAAGCCTACGCTGCCGGGAAAGTGTTGTCATCATCATCATCGACCTCGTCTGTTTCATTTTTCGGTTGCGTTGGAGAAGACGAGTTTGGTGCAAAGTCTTTGGAATCCTTACAAAGCGTCGGCGTAAATACAGACCACATCCAGATGAGGAAAGAGAAGGCAACAGCGATAGCTTCTGTGGTTATCGATGAAAAAGGGGAGAATCAAATTTGCGTCGGGTCGAGTGCCAACAACTCGACCAATGCAAAAGAATGGATAGAAATAGTTGAAAAGCAAAAGGAAAAGCCCGCAGCTTTGCTTTTGCAAATGGAAATACCTCCGAGTGAAGTGTTTGCGGCAGTTCGATATTGTTCTGAGAACGGTATAATATCGATTTTGAACGCTGCGCCAGCTGATGAATCAATTCCAACAGAAACGCTAGAAATGTTAAATATTCTGATTGTAAATGAGCACGAAGTTTTGCAAGTTCGCGACTCTGTACTGCGAGAAGGATACGCTATGTCTATTCCGAGAATTTATTCCAACGGCAATACCGATGGTCCCGAGCTTTCGACAGATGTTGTTGCCCAAGATCCTCGCGCAGTTGCACATCAACTCGCTCAGTCGTTTCAACTGATTGTAATCGTTACTCTTGGAGAAGAAGGGTGCGCAGCAATCTTACCCGTTCGACCTACAGAGAATGATGCTTCAACTGGAGAAGAACGCGATGCGATAGATACAATATACTCAAGTGCATTGAAAAACTTGAAAAACGAGGAAAAAATTGTAAGTGCCGTGGGAGCTGGTGATGCATTTGTTGGCGCCTTTTGCGCGTATCTGGTTGAGAAGCGCGACATTCACACGTGTTTACGAGCGGCTTCAGCATGCGGAACTTTAGCCTGTTTATCGAATGGAGCAAGGGATGGCGTTCCGACTCGCCAAGATCTTGACGAGCGCATGCACGACGTTGAGTTACTAGGAGTATGGGGCAAACTGGGCATTTCTGAGGAAGCTCTGAAATGTCCAGCTGTAGACTGGTGTCGATTGAAAAAGAAGTAGGAAATTGTCACCAATCATACAGTACAATGCGGTCGTCGTAATTAAACTCTCTCCAAAATACTTCTGTGTGTGCATATATCTACTCAGTCAGTGGCTCATCTCTCCATATTCGAATATGTCAGAGTGTTTCGCTACAAATTTTGCAACTTTCGGAGCTTCCAAATCGTCGCGTTTCAGCTGACTCTCGTTTGGTTCTACATCATCGTAATAGTGATACTTAAGTTTTGCTCTATCTGATGTGGGCTTGTTCCATCCTTTGGCGAATCCCCAAAGAGTAACTTTTTCGCATCGTTCTAAACCAAAAAGCAAACCGTAGAAACCGTTCGAAGCGGCGCCATCTTCCATGGTGTCCAAAACAAGCTGATGAAAGTCTCCATCGATGACATAGATATCACCATTGAAGCGCTTCTTAAAGTTTATGAACTTCTGCATGGTTTCCTCTACCGTGACGTGCTGTAGAAGTATCTCTTTTTTGCTTTCGTGAAACCCGAGGTGTTGCGTGTTCAAGAACCTGATAGTTGTTTTGCTCCCGACGTAGTCAGACAATCCATTCGTCGTAGGTCCTCCGTTGAAGCGAATCACTGCATCTGCTTCATCTATGTACTTACCATACTTCTTTAACTTCAAGGACCCGCCGTTACCTACGATCGCGCACGATTTGTACTTTTGAAATCCTTTGAAGCGCGTATCGACGACTGGAAACTCGTGAAGAAGCTCTTTCGTGATCCGAGCGACTCGTTGCCAGCCTCGTCCGCGAGGAGGATCTGCTTTCGCCGCTTCTAAGTCACATCCCCGAGGAGGGCTATCTGAAAGACATTGTGACATGTACTTAGCGACTCGAATAGGCGAATTCCGTGCAAGTTTCGAATATTTTTGCTGCGTCATGATAAAGTCTCCGTTGAAGCCATCTTTGAACATGTTTCGAAACAATCGCGTTCTCTTTGGTCCTCCGGAACCGGAACCGCCATTTGAACTACTCCTACTGCTACTGCTGCTGCTACTGCTACTGCTACTGCTGCTGCTACTAATTAAACTACTGCTTTCATCATCACCATTTGCAATGTCATCGGATGACAATCGAGACACGGAGGAGCGTGAGAAGGAGTTTGATATTCTTTCTCTTTCGATGCCATTCTTCATATAGCTTCTCTCATCTTGATTTCCAAAGCGAACATCATGTGCCCCCGTGGTTGCTGAATGCTGCAGAGAAGAGGACGTCGATTTACGTGGAGTAATAAGAAACCCGACGAGAATGAAGAAACCGAAGAGGCACAGAAGACGGAAGCGCGTTCTTTTACCCGCGCGTTTCGCACCCGGCATTTTTACACCCTGAAGGGCAAAAGGAAGTGAGGAGAAAGAACAACGATTTTTTGTATCTTGGAAATTTTGCGTGTTTACGCGTCTGTTTACGTTTATTTGTAACGTTGGTACACTACAACCAATTTGTACTAGTCATTGAAAGGATGAAACATCGTCCTTTCTCTATCCTGCTGAATTTCTCTCGGGTGTGACATCTTACGAGAAGTCACAGTCGGCTTTACACAGGTAAAGTGGCGAGATTAGTATGTGGATGAGTG
>Ga0115567_10006850_pt1 | contig 10851 bp, 7 predicted proteins | sample COGITO_mtgs_1204_2_FD_88679 | JGI IMG/M metagenome (GOLD analysis project Ga0115567, IMG submission 88679) | Pelagic marine microbial communities from North Sea - COGITO_mtgs_120412 | ecosystem: Environmental > Aquatic > Marine > Epipelagic | place: Germany:Helgoland, sampling site Kabeltonne... | reverse complement strand
TTACTCTCAGAAGCGCTTTATCAGGACGCCGATTTTATGGCAGGCCTGCCTCTGGACGGCATTTCCCTGACGCCGCAATCGGGCACGAAATTTTATGCGCGCGCTGGAGAGCGACAATTAAAAGCGCAATATAACGTCGAAAGTCTCGACGGGTTCGGGACATTTTCGAAAGCCGAAATTTCCGCGGCCGGCGCGCTATTGGATTATCTGGAACTGACGCAAGCGGGCAATCCCGTCCAACTGTCGCCGCCGACCCGCCGCGCCACGGCCGGGTTCATGGCCATCGATCCGGCCACCCGCGCCAGTCTCGAGATTGACCGGACGCAAAAAGGCACGCGCAAAGGCTCGCTTCTCTCCGTGATTGACCGCACGAAAACAGGCGCAGGCGCACGCGAACTCGCGGATCGTTTGGCACGGCCTTTGATTGAGGTGAACGAGATAAAGAGCCGACAGCAGGCTGTTACTTTTTTTGTCGAACAGCCGGCTTTGCGAGAGGCCATGCGGCAACATCTGGCGCAATGCGGAGATTTGGCCCGTGCCGCCTCCCGCCTTAGTCTTGGGCGCGGGGGACCAAGAGATCTGGTCGTCATTCGCGACACGTTGGGCGTCGGCGAAGAGATTTGCGCCAATTTTGCAAAACACCCCGATTTGACCTTACCGCCTCATCTCGACACTGTTTTAAAGACCTTGAGCTTGAGCGACAAAGAAGCGTTAGCCCAACTCCGCCGGGACTTACACAAAGCGCTGTCTCCGGACGTGCCGATGCAGGCCCGCGACGGCGGCTTTATCGCGATAGGGTGGCAGCCCGCGATTGATGAGCTCAAATCCCTGCGCGACGGCAGCCGCAAAATTGTCGCCGGATTGCAAGCGGGTTACGCCAAACAAGCCAATGTACCGACCCTGAAAATTAAACATAATAATGTGCTCGGCTATTTCATCGAAGTCTCGCCAAAACATGCCGATACTATGTTAAATAATGGCCCCGACAGTCCGTTTATTCATCGCCAGACGCTCGTGTCAGGCATTCGCTTTACGACAACGGAACTGGCGGACTTAGACGCGAAAATTTCCGGGGCAGCCGATAAAGTCTGCGCACTTGAGATAGCTGAATTTGAGGCCTTCGCCTCTAAAATCCGCGCCCTCGCCGAAGCCCTTCGAGCCAGCGCTCACGCGCTCGCCGTTTTAGACGTGCAAACCGGATGGGCAGACTGGGCCGTGGAGACGGGCGCGAGCTGTCCCATTGTGGATGACAGCCTGTGTTTTCATATTGAGGCCGGACGACATCCCGTCGTGCGCGACGCCTTACAAAAATCCGGTGCCGCAGATTTTACCCCGAATGATTGCCGCCTCGACGCCGACGGACAGAAAAGTCCGGTTGAGCCGGCCAACCGCCTGACCTTGATCACCGGGCCGAATATGGCGGGTAAATCGACTTACCTCCGCCAAAACGCCCTGATGTTCGTTTTGGCGCAAGCGGGCGGCTATGTCCCTGCCAGGAAGGCGCATATCGGTGTGGCGGACGCGCTATTTTCGCGGGTCGGGGCGTCGGATGATCTGTCCAAAGGCCGTTCAACCTTTATGACGGAAATGATCGAAACCGCCGCTATCCTCAATCAAGCGACCCAGAAAAGTTTCGTCATTCTGGACGAAATCGGCCGCGGCACCTCCACCTTTGACGGCCTGTCTATTGCTTGGGCCACGACGGAGCATCTCCATAGTGTCAACAAATCCCGGGCGCTTTTCGCGACCCATTATCATGAGCTGACAGACTTGGTCGAAAGCTTGGAGGCCGCTGGAAATGCGTCTCTGCGGGCCAAAGATTGGGAAGGCGAGCTCGTCTTTTTGCATGACGTCCGCCCCGGCGCAGCCGATAAATCATACGGCGTCCAAGTCGCCCGTCTGGCCGGACTGCCCCGGGTCGCGACGGAACGCGCAGAGGAAGTTCTGCACAGGTTGGAGACCGAAAACGATACGGGCACCAAAGACAAAGGACTGCTCGGGGGCCTGCCCTTGTTCTCGGCGACACCTGTCCGCAACGCGCCGCCCGTCCCGTCAGAAGTAGAAAAAGCTTTGGCCGCGCTTGACGTGAATGATTTATCTCCGCGCCAAGCGCTTGACCTCTTATATGATTTGAAAGCGAAATTGTCCTAATGGCCCGCGCCCCTGTTTTTTCGCTTCCCGACCGCCCTATTCCCGTTAATAGCGGCTTAGACCGCAACGCCTTGCGGGGCGCGCTGGATATGGTTGCGGCGGAAGGCGGGAAAGACACGCGCGAAAGGGTTTTGGAAATCCTACGCCAAACGCTTTTAACGGGGTTGGCCCGCGCCGAAGAACTCTTTTCTAAAGGCCGCCTCGGCGGGTTAGAGACGGCGTCGATGATTGCCGCCATACATGACGATGTCATCATCGGGCTATATGATTACACCCTCACCCATGAAGTCCCTGACGCCAATCCAACGCCGTCTGAAAAATTCGCGCTCTGCGCCGTGGGCGGATATGGCCGCGCCGAAATGGCCCCGCAAAGCGATGTCGATTTGTTGTTTCTCACCGCCGAGAAAAAACATACGCCCTCGACGGAACAAGTCATTGAGTTCATGCTCTATATGCTTTGGGACCTCGGCTTGAAAGTCGGTCATGCGAGCCGAACAATTGACCAATCCATCGCCTTGGCCAAAGAAGACCAAACGATTTTAACCGCGCTTCTGGATTTGCGGTTTTTGCGCGGCGACAAGGCCCTCGCGGATACGCTTTATACCAGATTTCGCAAAGACGTGACGCGTGGAAAAGGCCGGGCTTATATCGCGGAAAAGCTGAAGGAACGCGATACCCGCCATGAACGCGAAGGCAATTCCCGCTACGTCATCGAGCCGAATGTCAAAGAAGGCAAAGGCGGGCTTCGCGATCTACATGTTCTGTATTGGATTGCGCGTTTTCTCGACAAGGAAAACCGGATCACGGATCCGCAATTGGCCGAAGGCTATGTCGAATTGGGCCTGTTTGATAAACAAGCCGCCATTCGGTTTCGCCACGCGGCTGATTTTCTCTGGCGGGCGCGTATTTGGCTCCATCTTGTCTCGGGCCGGGCCACAGAAACGCTCAGTTTTGACAAGCAAACAGAACTCGCCCGCAAAATGGGCTATGCCTCCGGGCCAATCGAAATCGCCGTGGAAAAATTCATGCGTGAATATTTCACCAATGCCAAAGAGGTGGGGGCGCTGACCCGAATTGCCTGTGCCAAGTTAGAAGAAGAAAAAGCCCTTCGTTTACCCTCAGGCTTGGAAGCCCTCATGCCGCGCTCAAGGCGCAATCTGAAAAACGACGCGCTTCGAATTGATTACGGACGGTTAAATTTTGCCGACCCCCTACAAATACGGCATGAGCCGTCGATTATTTTACAGCTTTTTGAGACGGCTGGACGGCGAAATTTGGATATCCATCCGGATGCTTTCTCTGCCATCGATTTCCGCCGTAATATTATAGATACTGACTTTCGCAGAAATCCCGAGAATGCCAAGATTTTCAAAAAAATCCTGCTCGGGGCCAAAGCCCCCTATGCGACGCTAAAAATCATGAATGAAGCCGGGGTTTTAGGCCGCTACCTCTTGGAGTTTGGAGGCATTGTCGCGCGGACACAGTTTAATATGCATCACGCCTATACGGTGGATGAACATAGTCTCCGCCTTGTCGATCATTTCGACAATCTCGAAAATAACCGCCTCAAAGAAGACCTGCCAATTGTCTCCGAAATTGCGACCAGTTTCACCAAGGAGCAACGCCTTATTCTCTATCTTACGTGTCTATTACATGACACCGGCAAAGGTCAGGGCGACCAGTGCATTGAGGGCGCGCAATTAGGCCGGCGCGCCTGCCGCCGTCTTGGGATGAATAAAGAGGTTACAGATACCGTCGCTTGGCTTATTCGCCGCCATTTGGATATGAGCGAAACCGCCCAAAGACGCGACATTTCCGACCCCGATACGATTGCAGAATTTGCCAAGCTCGTAGGTTCTGTCGAACGGCTGAACCTGTTATTCGCTTTGACGGTTGTCGACATTCGTTCTGTCGGCCCCGGCATCTGGAATGACTGGAAAGGCGTGCTCCTGCGCGGGCTTTATACGGCCACGGTGGCCTATCTCGACGGGCATGAAGACCTAGCTCCGGCGGCCAAAGCAAATGCCGCACGGGAACAGCTCAGTGAAAAGCTAACCCCTGAGATGAATATGCGGATTATTGATCTGCTAGACGAGCTGACACAAACCTATTGGCTTAATTTCGATATGGCCGACATGATGCGCCATGCACGGTTTTTTGATCAAATAACCCATGACAAGGTCGACACGGCGGTTCAAACCCGTCTGACCCGCAATCACGACATTACGGAATTATGGGTTTTAACAAAAAACCGGTCAGGTTTGTTTGCCGATTTGACCAAGGCGATTTCAAGTTGCGGGGCGACGATTGCCGGAGCGCGACTCCATACAGGCGAAAAGGGTCAGGTTTTTAACATCTTTTACTTACAAAACACGGAAAAGCTCGCTTTTGGTCGACAAAGCCCGCAAGCTCTGACGACCTTAAGAAAACGCGCGCAAAGAGCCGCACTTGGAGACGTAAAGGATATGACCATTCCCAAGCCAATTACGTCCCGCCGCGCAGGCGCCATACCGGTCAAACCGCGTGTCAAATTTGTCAAAAACGACTCCGGTGATGTGACCATTTTAGAGATTGAGGGCCGGGACCGCCCGGGACTACTCTCTGATATCGCCTCTATTTTCAGGGATAATGAAGTCGAAGTGCTCTCCGCTCACATTGAAGTGGTCGGCGCGCGCGCGATTGATGCGTTTTATCTCTGCCTGCCCGGGACGATTGATGGGCGGATCAGAAATTGCGCCTTGCCTAAAGCCGTGAAAAAGCCCCTAAAGCAACAGATTACCGACCTCTTGTCGCCGCAAATTTCTCAAGCGGCCTAGTTAGAGATAAAGACGCGATGAAAGAACAGCGCCTTTTAAAATCCACCGCCATTATCGCTTCCCTCACTCTGGTCAGTCGCCTGTTGGGGTTGGCGCGGGATATTCTTATTGCCGGGTTTCTCGGTGCCGGCGCTGTCAGCGATGCGTTTTTTACCGCTTTTAAACTGCCGAATGTCTTTCGCCGCATGTTTGCCGAAGGCGCGTTTAACGCCGCCTTTGTGCCGCTCTATGCCAAGCGCATCGAAGCCGACGGAGAACAGGCCGCGAATGAATTTGCGTCCGAGACGATGGCGGTTCTGTTCGTCACGGTCGCCGCCCTGGTCATTTTATTCGAGCTCACCATGCCGTGGTCGTTGAATATCATAGGGGGAGGCTTGGACAAATCCCCGATGGCCAACGGGATTGAGCCCTATAGTCTCGCCGTCGCCTATGCGTGGATTACCATGCCGTATCTTTTATTTATGTCCATGGCGGCGCTTTTTTCCGGTATTTTGAATACGCGGGGCCTGTTTGGGGTCGCCGCCGCCGTCCCGATTATTCTGAACATCTATATGATTAGCACTTTGATGGGCCTACCTTATCTCGGAGTCGGGAAATCCGGTCTGGGGATGGGGCTGGCCGTCGCTGTGACTTTGTCAGGTCTCGCGCAAATGTGGGCTGTGCTGTGGGCCTGTCGCAAGGCCGGGGTCAAAATCGCGTTTCGGCGTCCCCGTCTGACCCCCGGCGTGAAGCGTTTAATCATCTTAGGAATTCCCGGTCTTCTCTCCGCAGGGATTACGCAGATTAACCTCTTGGTCTCTCATACTATTGCGACTTTTCAGAACAGCGCCGCGAGCTGGCTGACTTATGCGGACCGGCTTTATCAGCTCCCGCTCGGCATGATCGGCATTGCCATGGGCGTCGCGCTCTTACCGGCTTTGTCCCGCCGGATCCGCGCTGGGGACGAAATCGGAGCCAGAAACTCCTTTAATCGCGGCATTGAAATCGCGGCCTTTCTAACGCTTCCAGCGGCCGTCGCCCTTTTTGTGATGCCGGAGTTGCTGATCGCGGGTCTGTATCAACGCGGAGAATTTGTCGCCGCCACCACAATTCAAGTTGCAAAAGCCCTTCGGTATTTTGCCCTTGGCCTCCCGGCTTTTGTTCTCATAAAAGTTCTCACCCCCGCCTTTTTTGCTCGCGAGAACACCAAAGCCCCCATGATTTATGCCGCTGTTTCGGCTGTGGTCAATATCTGCTTGGGGCTCCTTTTGTTTAACCTAATAGGGTTTGAAGGGCTGGCGCTCGCCACCTCTATCGCGGCTTGGGTCAATGTTATTTGCCTCGCCCGGGCCTTGTTCAAGACAACCCATTTGGATCCGGATGCGCGCTTGCTCTCCCGCTTGCCGCGTATCGGGCTGGCCAGCGCCGTGATGGGGCTAGGCCTTTGGCTGGCTTTGCCTTATTTCCCCGACTTTGAAAATTTCGGCTTGATTGCGGATTTAGTCTTACTCTGCGTGATCTGCGGGGCGGGCGGCACGCTTTATATTCTTACCGCTCTAGTCTTGCGGGCTTTCGGGGTCGGTGATATTCGCGACGCATTCTCCCGCAAGCGCGTATAAGGATTAAATGTGACAGAAGAAACAATCTATAAAGGCCCAACGCGGGTCTTTTCGGGCGTTCAGCCCTCCGGCGCGCTTCACCTTGGCAATTATCTCGGTGCGCTCAAGAAATTTGTCGACCTTCAGAATGAGATGGAATGTATTTTTTGCATTGTCGACCTTCACTCCATTACCGTTTGGCAGGACCCGAAACAACTGGCGGAACAAACCCGCGAAATCGCGGCCGCCTTTTTAGCCTCCGGCGTCGATCCGAAAAAGGCGATTGTTTATAATCAATCCGCTGTGCGCGCTCATACGGAACTCGCTTGGTATTTTAATTGTGTCGCGCGAACCGGTTGGGTCAACCGGATGACGCAATTTAAAGACAAAGCCGGCAAAAACGCCGAGAAAGCCTCTGTTGGCCTTTATACTTACCCTGTTCTTATGGCCTCTGATATTCTGGCGTTTAAAGCGACCCATGTCCCGGTCGGAGAAGATCAGAAACAACATTTGGAGCTAACGCAACAAATTGCGGCAAAGTTTAATCATGACTTTGAAGTCCCTAATTTCTTCCCGAACCCTGAACCTCTCATCAAAGGGCCCGGCGCGCGCGTCATGAGTTTGCGGGACGGAACGGCGAAAATGTCAAAATCCGATCCGTCGGATAAGTCCCGTATCAACCTCACGGATGACGCCGAGACGATTTCCAAGAAAATCAAAAAAGCCAAAACGGACGGCGGGATGATGCCGGAAACCCTCAAGGAAATGCAGGATCGACCCGAGGTCAAAAACCTAATCGGTATTTATGCCGCATTGTCGGGCCGGACGGATCAAGACATTGTCACGGAATATGCGGGCCAAGGCTTTGGCACTTTTAAACCGGCTCTGGCCGACCTCGCCGTGGAAAACCTTGCCCCCGTGACGGAATTAATGAACCGCTATCTGGCTGCGCCGGATGAGTTGGATCGAATATTGTCAAATGCGGCTGACAAGGCGTCTGAAATTGCAGACCCTATTTTGGCCGATGTTCGCCGGATTATCGGCTTTAGTGGAGCTTAGCTGTGAAATATTTAATTCTTTCCAGGTCAATTCTGGCTGCCTCTTTCCTCGCCTTGAGTGCTTGCGGAAATCCGAATGTACCTGTTGAAAGCACCCCTGTTGGAGGTGACAGTTCGCAAACTGACTCTCCGGCGGACGTAGCGTCTATGAAAGCCCCGATAGAGGTTGAAGGCGCCTTTATCCGCCCTCCGTTTCCGGGCCGCGAAATCGCCACGGGTTATTTTGACGTCACCAATCACGGAGCAGATGACCGCCTTATTTCAGCCAGCAGTCCTGTAAGCGACGCCATTGAAATTCACACCAACCGGGTGGAGAATGGCGTGATGCAAATGCGCAGAGTGGACGGGGTTGATCTGCCGTCAGGGGAAACCGTCAGCTTCAAACCCGGCGGCTATCACCTCATGATGTTCGCGACCTTTATTCCTGAAAGCGCAGAAGCAGTGGCCGTCACGCTTAACTACGAAAAAGCTGACCCTATGACATTTATGGTGCCGTTAGGTACGCCCGTCGAAGAAATGAAAATGGATATGGAAGACGGCCATAAAATGAAAAAAGAAATGGATCATGGCGCCGAGCATTAGCCGCGACCGGACTAATTAAACTTCCCAAATCTATTTAAATTTTTCTAACCTATTTAAATTTCAATGTTTTTCCGGCCCGTTTCACCTCTTTGATGCGGGCCTGTTCTTTTTTAAAATTGGCATCCCGCTCTGAAATTGTCGGATGACTCTTCGATTTATCTTGTAGCGCACGGTGAGGGTGCGCCGCCGCTGCCCAATAGGCAATCGCCGCGTCGATATCATATCCCGCCCTCTCCATCAGAACGAGGGCCATGCGGTCAGCCTCCAATTCCAGCTCGCGCGTCGGCATTTCCTCCATATGTCCCGCGATCGCATGCGCCATTTCATGCGCCACAATCAAAGCCAGATTCACGTCATCCGGCACGACCCGCATCAATTCAGACGTCACATAAACTTCCCGCCCGTCCGTATGGCCATTGACGTCCTCGGAATAAAACACGCGGGTTTGATAATCACAGGCTGTTTCCGCTTGTAGAGAGGTTTCATAATCGCGCCCATCCGGGGTCCGCAATGTGAGCTGAGTTGTGAGACCGCCAAAGGCCCCGCGGGACAAAGCCCGATAAAACCGGATCATGGTCGGGCCTCCGGGTACCGCCTGTCCGTTAAGACGTAAAATTCTGTCCCCGGTTTGAATATCGGCTTTCTCTGCCGGAGATCCGCGGCGCACACTGCGAACATAAATCGCGTCCGGCTCCACCCCCATTAGGCTCTGGGCGACGCCGCGTAATTCTTCGGGATAGTCGGCCAGAGAATGGACCCGAAAACCGGGGTCGCGAAAGGTTTTCTGGCATAGGTCAGCATTGGCCAAACGCAGAGGGGCGCTAAGCCGGTCGAGCCGGTCATTCATCTGACGATAGTCTTCTAAAAGATCGGCAAACTCATCGAGCCGGGCCTTATCCTCGGCGAGGTCTGTCGGGAGATCCGCGACAAGAAGCGGCTGTGTTTCAGGTTCGGCAAGGCTTTTTACGGCCGGGGCTGAACACGCCGATAGCCCCATCGTCAAAATGGCTGTTAGAATAAACCGTCTCAAGACGCCTCATCCGATTGAGTAGTCGTTTTAAAATTCGGGAGCAAAGGCTCGCCCGCCTCTTCCTTGGCTTTTATTTCGGCCCGCGCGGCAGCAAGCCGTAAGTAGCGGTCAGGGAAAGTCGGGTGGGTTTTGGCCCGCACAACGCTGCGCGGGTCAGTCTTGGCCAATCGCCGCCAAAAGGCTTCGACACCGTCAATGCCGTATCCGGCCCGGCGGGAATAATACAGGCCGACATAATCAGCCTCAGACTCAAAAGGGCGCGTATAACGGGTCGCCAGCCCGGATAGTATAAAATTAACGATGGATTTTCGAATATGGCCCATCGTATTATGCGCGAGTTCGTGACCGATTATCAATGCCAGCTCTTCGTCGTTTTCAACAAACGCCATCATGCCCGTTGTGATCGTAATGTTCCGTCCGTCTGCAAACGCATTGACTTCAGAGCCCTGTTTTAGTCTCAGGCGATAGGCACAGGCTTTGTCCGGGGACACCCGCAGGGGCAAACGGTCTCCGTCCCTTTCCAAAATTAGCCTGTCTTTCGTTTCTAGCACCTTTTGAATATCCCGGACATCCAGATCATCGCCGTCCACGTTGCGGATAATATCCCCACGCTTTAGGCCTGATTTTTCTGCCGGACTGCCCGCAGCGATCTGAAACAGCTCTGTCTCTTCCCCGACGCCCAATTCACGGCGGGCGCCGTCTCTTAGCCGTTTATCATAATTATCAGATTCGTGGGTCAGCACACCAATATTCGACCCGGTTTTAGGGCAAAGGCCTTGATTGGCGAGTAGAATCGGACGCCCGACACGGAGCAGCCGCGCGGCCATCGTGTCCCAGTCTGTCAAAGCCAGCTTTTCCTGAGTCTGCTGTTCCGCCTTCAAATCAGCAGCCGCAATGCTTGGGAGGCGCGTGTCCAGACCCGCACAGCCCAAAAGCAGGGCCGAAAGTGCCGTAACGGCAATAAATCGGGCAGGGGACGACATGGATTAACTCATGCAAATTTGCGCGTGCGACGTCAATGCATCTTGAACAGAGACGGACAAAGGACCACATAAGAGTTATGTTTATACAGACCGAAGATACCCCCAATCCAGCGACGCTGAAATTCCTGCCCGGCCGGGACGTTGTCGGCAAAGACGGCACAATCCGGGAGTTTGCCCGCGGCGAAGATGTTTCGCGTGCGCCCCTCGCGGAAATGCTGTTTATGATTCCGGATGTAGAACGGGTCTTTTTCGGCGCGGATTATATCTCTGTCACCCGCGTTGACGACGCCCAATGGAAACACCTCAAGCCCGCCGTGCTCGGGGCCATCATGGACTTTTACGTTGCAGGCGGCACGCCGCTACTCGAACAATTGCAACAAGGGGACGTCGAGGAGAAAGTCTATGAAGGCGAAACCGCTGAGATTGTTGAACAAATTAAAGAGCTGATTGAGCTTCGCGTGCGTCCTGCCGTGGCGCAAGACGGCGGCGATATTGTCTTTCAACATTTTGACGACCAAGACGGGTCTGTTTATTTGCAAATGCGCGGCGCCTGCGCCGGATGCCCAAGCTCGACCATGACCTTGAAAAGCGGGATTGAAAACTTGCTCAAACATTATGTCCCCGAAGTGACCCGCGTCGAACAGGCCCTCTAAT
>Ga0115567_10006845_pt1 | contig 10856 bp, 8 predicted proteins | sample COGITO_mtgs_1204_2_FD_88679 | JGI IMG/M metagenome (GOLD analysis project Ga0115567, IMG submission 88679) | Pelagic marine microbial communities from North Sea - COGITO_mtgs_120412 | ecosystem: Environmental > Aquatic > Marine > Epipelagic | place: Germany:Helgoland, sampling site Kabeltonne... | reverse complement strand
TGGCGTGAAGTGCAAGGCGCAAAAATCATGTAATAGTTATTCTATTACTGACTTTTGCAACGAAGCAATTCGCGCCATTAGGGCTGCTGAACGCTGTTTCTTATCCCGAGTTGGGGTTAACTAATATTTAACTCCTTAAGTTTGCGAGTTAAGGTGTTGCGCCCCCAGCCAAGTCGTTTTGCCGCATCTTGTTTGTGTCCATGAGTATGTTGTAGCGCTCTGCTAAGCAGTACACGCTCGAAATCTATTAAGGCATGGTCAAGAATATTATTTTTGCCAATTTGCAGTTGACTATCGGCCCAATTAGACAATAAAACAGTCCAATCATTTTCATGTTTTTGGTCCGGGATAAGGGCTTTGCTCGTGGTGGGCTCTGGCGGGAAATCGGCAGGTTTAATTTCTTGTCCGCTCGCCATTACGGTTAACCATCGACAGGTGTTTTCAAGTTGCCTCACATTGCCAGGCCAACTGAAGGTAGTAAGTTTCTGAGCTGCCCCTTCACTCAAACTTTTCATGTCGACGCCTAATTCCTTCGCGGCTTTTACTAAAAAATGTCTAGCGAGCAGCGGTATATCTTCGCGACGCTCATTTAAAGAAGGAATATGAATTTTAATTACATTTAAGCGATGGTATAAATCTTCTCTAAACGTACCATCGGCTACTTTAGACTCCAAATTTTGGTGAGTAGCGGCAATAATTCGCACGTCTACAGAAACAGGATGATGTCCACCTACTCGGTAAAACTGGCCATCAGCAAGCACTCTCAGCAAACGAGTTTGCACATCTACCGGCATGTCGCCAATCTCATCTAAAAATAAAGTGCCGCCATCGGCTTGTTCAAAGCGGCCAGTGCGCATATTTTGTGCCCCGGTAAAGGCACCTTTTTCATGACCAAATAATTCTGACTCAACCAATTCAGAAGGAATTGCCGCCATATTAAGTGCAACAAAGGTCTGCCTAGCCCGCGGGCTGTGCTTATGCAGAGCCTGAGCTACTAATTCTTTGCCAGTGCCGGATTGACCATTTATAAGTACGCTTATTGACGAACGAGATAACCTGCCAATGGCTCTGAAGACTTCCTGCATAGCAGGAGCAGCGCCTATAATTTCTTTACTTGGATTACTTTCTATTGGGCTCGCGGCGCCGGAATATTCTTTAGCGTGTTGCAGCGCTCGTTCGGTTAAGGTAACAGCTTCATCTACATCAAAAGGCTTCGGTAAATATTCAAATGCACCCCCTTGATAAGCGTTAACCGCGCTGTCTAAATCAGAATGTGCGGTCATGATAATAAAAGGTAGCTCTGGAAAGTGCTTGTGTACTTCCTCTAATAATTCCATACCATTCATCTGCGGCATACGCACATCAGAAATAATTACCATTGGGGACTGGCCTGATTGAACCTGTAAGAGCAGGTCTTCAGGGTTGTCGAAGGTCAAACAGTTAATATTTGCGGCGTTAAGCGCTTTTTCTAAGACCCAGCGAATTGAGCTATCGTCATCGACTATCCAGACTGGCTGACTCATAGGTTTTTGTCCTTTAAAGGTGTTTGTTTGGTTGAAATTGGAATATATAAGCTAAATTCGGTGTAGCCTGGGAAGCTTTCTACGTCTATTTTACCGTTGTGGTGGTCGGTTAGTGTTTGTGCAATAGATAGGCCTAGACCGCTGCCATTTTCCTTACTGCTCACCATAGGATAAAACAATGTGTCTTTAAGCTCTGCAGGGATCCCGGGACCATTGTCAATGATGCTAATTTTCGCGCACAACTGGTGGCGTTCCCCTTTTATTACGCACTGACGCTCAATACGGGTTTTAAAGGTAATAGTGGCCTGTTGATTACTTACTGAATTATTATTTTGGATCGCTTGAGAGGCATTACGTGCAATATTTAATATTGCTTGCTGAAGCATATCGGAATCGGCATATAAATCTGGTATAGAAGGATCGTAATCTCTTTTTAGTTTTATAGAAAAAGCTAAGTCGTTCATTATGACAGACTGCACCTTTTCTAGAATTTGATGAAGATTAAATTGGCGCTTTTGAGGTAATGAATTAGGTCCTAACAATCGATCGACCAAGTTTCGCAAACGATCGGCTTGATCTATGATCATTTGCGTAAATTCCTTTTCTTCGGCCTTGTGCAACTTTCTTTCTAATAGTTGTGCTGCACCTCTAATGCCACCTAGCGGATTCTTAATTTCGTGGGCCAAGCCGCGCACTAAGTCTCTAGCGGCGACTTGCTGTGCATATTGCTGAGACTCCTGCGTTATTTTTCGTTGTTTATCGACAGGGTTAATTTCAAGTAGCGCTTGCACTTGACCATTGATGTCAATTATATTGGCGTTAATATCTACTGTTGTGCAGCGACCATCTCTGAAGCACATAACAGTGCCTGTTTCGCGGAAATCTTCACTGCTGCTAATGGCTTTGATGATTTGTTGTTGATTGAAACTATCTTCAATTAAAAAGTCGTTCAGAGGGCGTTCTTTGACCTGATTTATGCCTGTTTCTAATAAGTTTAAGGCAGCGTCATTGGCAAAACTCACTTCAAACTTAGCATTAACCAGTATCAGCGCAGTTTTAAGCGAATTTAAGAATAATTCGTAATTAATACGATCGTCAACCACAGCTTATCTCCAACAGCAGTTAGTGCCTCGTTGCACACTAATGGTGCGCTAAGGTATATTAATGCATCTGCGTTGCATTACCAGCGTTGATAAAATAACATTTAAAGCGTTGATGAACCCTTAAACAGCAACTTTGCAATACTTTAGTTAATTAATGCTGATGCTTGGTGCAGATACAGTTTTCTTTCTTCACTAGATGCAATAACCTTGCCCGAGTTGTCGATAAATTTAACTGAATATTGGTAGGTGCCTCTGTCCATATTATCAAGCCTAAACATACCTGTTGCCGACTCATGAACTTGTGCATTTATATGAAGTTGAAAGAAACCTCCAACTTTAGGCTCAATGGATGCGCCAATCGATATTTCACCGAGATTATTGCGGATAGTCGCCTCTTGCTGCGGGCTCAATATGCTCACCACATAGTTAACCTTTTGTTTGGTGGTAGTCTGAACAGGCATATTTGTTGGTTGTACGTTTGATTTAATTGTACTGGTAGGTACATCCAATACTACTTTTACTGCGCCGGGACTAGCTTGATCAGAATACGTGATGGTACCGTCTTCGTGCACGGTTTTATAAACGACCCCGGAGTTTATTAGTGCAGCATATGAAATAGTTGATATACAAAGTACTAATGTGCAAATGGCCTTAACTATGGCCTTTGGTTTTACATTACTCATAATTCGGACCTCAATTGACACAAACTACCCTATATCTTACGTTATTCGAAGCAAAAAAAAAGCCTGCATTTTGCAGGCTTGGTATAACTACTAATAAGTGTTTAACGATTTAGCGGTATTACACGTGTATTAAACGCTGTAGTACATGTCAAACTCAAGAGGGTGAACAGCCATTGCAATGGTCTGCACTTCTTCTTGTTTTAGCGCAATATATGCATCAATCATTTCATCTGACATAACACCACCTTCCGTTAAGAATGAGCGGTCTTCATTTAGCGCAGCTAGTGCTTGCTCTAAAGAACTCGCCACAGTTGGAATTAGCGCCGCTTCTTCAGGAGGTAAGTCATACAAATCTTTGTCTGCCGCGTCGCCGGGGTGTATTTTATTTTTAATTCCGTCAAGGCCTGCCATTAGCATAGCAGCAAAGGCTAAATAAGGATTAGCAGTTGGGTCAGGGAAACGCACTTCAATACGACGTGCTCTTTCGCTAGTGACATATGGAATACGAATTGATGCACTGCGGTTACGCGCTGAGTAAGCCAGCATAACAGGTGCTTCGAAACCAGGGACTAAACGTTTGTATGAGTTAGTAGAGGCATTTGCGAAGGCATTGATTGCGTGAGCGTGCTTGATTATTCCGCCAATATAGAAAAGTGCATCTTCAGACATTCCTGCGTAGCTGTCACCCGCAAAGATGTTTTTGCCATCTTTACTAATGGATTGGTGACAATGCATACCTGAACCGTTGTCGCCTACAAGTGGCTTAGGCATAAAGGTCGCTGTTTTGTCGTATGCGTTAGCAACGTTATGCACAACATACTTATAAATTTGAATTTCATCCGCTTTTTTAACTAGGGTGTTAAATAAGCACGCAATTTCGTTTTGACCAGCAGTCGCTACTTCATGGTGATGGGCTTCAACAGTTAAACCCATTTCTTCCATTACCATGCACATAGCGGCACGTATATCGTGACCTGAATCGACTGGAGGCACTGGGAAGTAACCCCCTTTAACGCCTGGACGATGACCTAAGTTGCCGCCTTCATATTCAGCGCCTGAATTCCACTTGGCTTCTTCAGAATCAATTTTAAAGAACGATCCTGCCATATCGGTGTGAAAACGGATGTCGTCGAATAAGAAGAACTCTGGTTCAGGACCAAATAACACTTTGTCGCCGATGCCAGTAGACACGAGGTATTCTTCAGCGCGGCGTGCTATTGAGCGCGGGTCGCGAGAATAACCTTGCATGGTGGTTGGCTCTACAATATCGCAGCGGATATTCACTTGAGTTTCTTCTGCGAAGGGGTCTAGCACCGCGGTAGATGGGTCAGGCATGAGTACCATGTCTGATTCGTTTATACCTTTCCAGCCAGCAATTGAAGAGCCGTCAAACATTTTGCCTTCTTCAAAAAAGTCATCGTTAATTTGATGAGCAGGAATTGAAACGTGTTGTTCCTTTCCCTTAGTATCGGTAAAGCGTAAATCGATAAACTTAGCTTCAGTTTCTTTAATCAGTTCCAATGCTGACTCTTGTGACATAACTTTCTCCAGTTTCATAGTCATTTCAAATGCTGCAGTTTGGTAAGCTCTCACTCACTCTTTGCAAATCTAATTATAGTATTACAGTCTTTTGTACTGATTGCACTATAAGCGATAAACGTGCCATATATTAAATTAATAAAAGCCGTGTAAACTCAAGGCTTAAAGGGGTAAAGGGAAGTTTTGCTTACTTCGAATGCACCAATTTAGAGCGGGTAGACTCATTAGCGGCACTTGATTGGTGCAGCCTTTAGGTGCGTAATTATGCCGCAAGCCATTAATAATGAATATTTACTGATAAATCCATAAAGTTTGTCGCTTATTTGCTAATAAATCTGTACAATCCGCGCCCAACTTAACTATCTGAACGAGTAGACAAGGCCAATGTGTGCTTTTCTACCCTTATTGAGAGCTTGTAATGTCAGTAGAAAATCTTCGCAATATCGCGATAATAGCGCACGTCGACCATGGAAAAACAACCTTGGTAGACAAACTCTTGCAACAATCAGGCACTTTAGAGAGCCGAGGCGAAGCTGAAGAGCGCGTGATGGATTCTAACGATATCGAAAAAGAGCGTGGCATTACCATCTTAGCCAAAAACACTGCTATTAACTGGAACGGTTACAGAATCAATATTGTAGATACTCCCGGACACGCCGACTTTGGCGGCGAGGTAGAACGTGTAATGTCTATGGCCGACTCAGTTTTATTGTTAGTAGATGCTCAAGAAGGCCCAATGCCGCAAACTCGCTTCGTTACTCAGAAAGCGTTTGCTCAAGGTTTAAAACCTATTGTAGTGCTTAATAAAATCGACAAACCTGGTGCGCGTCCTGATTGGGTAATGGATCAAGTGTTTGATTTGTTTGATAACCTAGGTGCTACAGATGAACAATTGGATTTTGAAGTGGTTTATGCATCAGCGCTAAACGGCTGGGCGTCAAATGATGCCGATACCCCTAGCGACGACATGACACCACTGTTTGAAACTATTGTCAGTAAAGTTGCTGCACCCGTCGCTGATCCTGATGGCAGCTTGCAGATGCAAATTTCTCAGCTAGATTACAATTCATATGTAGGTGTTATAGGCGTTGGTCGTATCACCCGTGGAACGGTCAGAATTAATCAACAAGTTACTGTGGTTAATGCAGCTGGCGAGAAGCGTAATGGCAAAGTAAGTAAGGTCTTAGGCTATTTAGGCTTAGATCGTCACGATGTTCAATCAGGTGAAGCAGGAGATATCATTGCGGTTACAGGATTAGGCGAGCTTAAAATTTCTGATACTATTTGCGATGTGAATGCGGTGGAAGCATTGCCACCACTGTCAGTAGATGAACCAACGGTAACCATGACCTTCCAAGTTAACACTTCACCTTTCGCAGGCAAGGAAGGTAAGTACGTGACTTCACGAAATATTATGGAGCGTTTACAAACAGAACTTATCCATAACGTTGCGTTGCGCGTTGAAGAAACAGGCGACCCAGACAAATTCAGAGTATCGGGCCGTGGTGAACTGCATTTAGGTATACTCATTGAGAATATGCGAAGAGAAGGCTATGAACTTGCGGTGTCGCGTCCTGAGGTAATACTAAAAGAAGAAGACGGTAAGTTATTAGAACCATTTGAAACATTAACCGTTGATGTAGAAGAACAGCATCAAGGGTCAATGATGGAACAGCTTGGCATACGTAAAGCTGAAATGAGTAATATGTCTCCCGACGGAAAAGGTCGCGTCAGATTAGACTTTGTTATTCCAAGTCGCGGTCTTATTGGTTTTCAAACTGACTTTATGACAATGACCTCTGGTTCAGGTTTGTTATACCATACGTTTGACCATTACGGCCCGCACAAAGGCGGCAATATTGGCCAGCGTAAAAACGGTGTGCTAATTGCTAATGCGACCGGTAAGGCACTAACTAACGCTTTGTTTAATCTACAGGAGCGTGGCCGTTTGTTTATTGGCCATGGTGTTGAAGTGTATGAAGGTATGGTAATCGGTATTCATACCCGCGAAAATGATTTGACGGTTAATGCCTTGAAAGGTAAGCAACTGACCAACGTACGTGCCTCAGGTACTGATGAAGCACAAACGCTCGTGCCGCCTATTGTATACACTTTAGAGCAAGCACTCGAGTTTATTGACGATGATGAATTGGTAGAAGTTACGCCAAAAAGCATTCGTATTCGCAAGAAGTTACTGACTGAAAACGAACGTAAACGAGCAGGACGTCCAGCAAAGAATTAGACTTAATATTTATTTGTCATATAGGTAAATAAATATCTAAGAATGGTTAGCGACATTGAATTTAGCTATTGAATAAATTTTAATAGCTAAACAAAGATAGCTAGCCATTTTTTTTGCTCTGCATTTTGCTATAGAATAAACTATGCAGCTTACGCTTATTTTTTTAGTATAAATAGCGTAACCTTAATGGCCTATTCTTAAATAAAGTGCAGTAATTTATTCTGCCTACAATTTTTCATGGATTTTAATAGTGGATTTTGACAATACACCTTCAAGAGATGGTACTTACGCCTACAAGTGGGAGAAATATAAAGGTAAAGACATACTGCCAGCGTGGATAGCCGACACGGAATTTGCCTGTGCGCAGCCTATATTGGATGCACTTACTACCAGAGTATCTAAAGGCGCGTTGGGTTATACCTTACCACAGCACTATACGCCCGCTAGTGATGCCATAGTTAATTGGTGCAAAACACAATATGACTGGTCAATTCAGCGCGAGTGGATAGTCTGGACACCTGGTGTAGTGCCTGCCTTTAACATGGCGTGCAAAGCATTCTGCGTGCCGGGTGATTCAGTCCTTATTCAAACTCCAAATTATCCACCGTTGCTGGCGGCCCCGGCGCTTAATGGATTAAAGCCAGTGTGTATTGACACTGTGCTTGAGAATGGCCGATACACGATCGACTTCGCCGCACTGGAAATAGAAGCGGCGAAGCCACAATGCAAGTTATTCATATTGTGTAATCCTATGAATCCAGTTGGCTCTGTTTTGTCGCAACAAGAGCTTACTTTAATTGCTGATATCTGTAATAAACATTCTGTTATGTTATGTAGCGACGAAATTCACTGCGATCTTATTCTAGATAATGTAAAACATTTACCCGCTGGCGCAATAGACGGTATTAGCGAGCGTTCAATTACCTTGATGGCGGCGAGTAAAACTTTCAACGTTGCTGGCTTAGGGACGTCTTTTGCAATCATTCCTGATAGAAGAGTACGCACAGAATTCGTAAAAGCAGGCGCCGGTATTGTCCCTTGGCCTAATATATTAGGTTTAGTGGCTGTGGAGGCTGCCTTCACAAAATGCGACCAGTGGCATGCTAAAGAGCTTGACTACCTACGTAACAACCGAGATTATTTAATTAATGCGATAAAAAATATCGACGGTCTGTCGGCGGTATCGCCTCAAGCGACTTTTTTGCTGTGGGTTGACGCTTCAGGCTTGCATGTTGATGACACCCAAGCATGGTGCGAGAATAAAGGCGTTGGTCCTTCAGCGGGTAGAGATTTTGGAAATGCGGATTATTTTCGTCTCAACTTTGGCTGTTCTCAAACATATTTAAAACAAATTGTAGAGCGTTTGCAAAAGTAGAAGCTGGTTTTGCCACTGCTAAAATGATATGCGTTTATAGTCTAAGGAACCACGGTCATGCCTGATTTCTTGTAATGTTGTTCGATTAAGGGTTCTATTAAGATTGTGCACCCCATCGTCGTCTTCGCGCAGGCGTAATACTGTTCCATCCCATTGTTTAAGTCTTAAAGTACACTGTCTTTGCGGCGAAGACCTAATGCAGTTCGGTTAAGGACTCTATTAAGATTGTGCTCCCCACCGTCATCTTCGCGAAGGCGAAGATCTCCCAAAACAACCACTGTGATTTTTCACAATGAGGATGTTTTTGGAGATTACAGCCTCCGCTGTAAAGACAGTGTGTGATTTATTCTATCAAGAACAGCATTATGATTTTTCGGCAATGACCTTGATTTAAATTACATAGCTGCTGCAAGTAGTAAACAATCCGCCCAACAGTTCTGGCAAGCTTTTGGAAAGTACGATTCTTTGTTACCAATTTAAAAGTGCGTCATTATTTTGTCGTTCTATTTTTTTAAAGCTTCGCAAGTGTGTGCGAGAGCAATGTAATTGAGAATGCTCAGCATTGGTCGTAAACTCAGGGTAAGGCTTGTAACGCTAGTTGTACTAAGCTTTTTATCGCGTACAAAATATAATATAAGCTATGCAGATCTCCAACTTTACAATTAGGTGCAATTCTTGCATTTCTACGAATAAGAATGTAAACATGAATTTCGAATTAACAAATTATACTTATGCAAGGCAACACATTTATAAAATTTAAGTTTCTCAAAGTAGCGCTCATTGCTGCGTTTTTTGCTTTGTCATTTCAGGCACAATCGAAAAAGGATGAATTTGCTAATCCGGTGCATGAAAAAAAGATACAGTTAGCCATTATTATTGACGACATAGGTGCGAAAGCTGGCGACGCGAAAGCCTTTTCTTTGTCAAAAAGTATTACTTTTTCAATTTTACCGCATACTAAATATTCTACAGAATTCTCTTATCGAGCAGCTCAGCAAAATAGGGAAGTGATGCTTCATATGCCAATGGAGTCTTTACATAACGAGAAATTAGGCCCCGGGCCTTTACTCGCAAGTATGTACCCTCAACAAATTACCACTGCGCTACTAAAAGCCCTTGAGACGGTACCTCATGCGGTTGGCGTAAACAATCACATGGGAAGCAAATTGACCCAAATGACGCTTCAACTAACCTCTGTGATGGTCGAGCTTGAAGCAAACAATTTGTTCTTTATAGATAGTAAAACCACACGCTTTTCTAAAGCCACACGGATTGCAAAGCAACAAGGTGTTAAGGTGGCTGCTAGGCACGTATTTCTTGATCATGTACAAAAAATCTCGTTTTTAGAGCAGCAGTTCGATTTAGCACTAAAGCGTGCTGAACGTCACAATAAAGCTATTTTAATCGCTCACCCTTATCCAATTACATTGGCGTTTTTACATAAGAAAATTGCCGAACTGCCCCGTAATGTCGAGCTCATCACCGTGAGTGAATACCTACAGGAGACTGACAAGTTTAGAATAAATCCACGTTTGGCTATGGCGCCAGCTTCCTCGCCATTTACACAACACCCGTCTAATTTGACACCGCAAGACTGAGCATCATTACCTCTATTATCTTACGCTACAATGCTTAATAACTTGTTTTAAGATGTTTTTCTCTAGATTGACTAAAATTAAATGTAATAATGTTTCATTCCGCACAATTATGTTATAGTATAACACTTCAAACATTAAGCAGCGTAAACTTGACTGACTGTTAGCTAGTAATAATTGTGTAAAGTGACATCGTTAAAATAGGAATTCGCATTGAAAATAATAGATATCAAATCGCCAGACATCAGCAATCATCTTGCTGGCAGTCGCGTGACTTCTAATATTCCGATTCCTACTGTTATTGTTAAAAATAACAGCAAGCTCGACAGGCTTGGGGTATGGATAACTAGCTTGTGCGCATTGCACTGCTTATTGTTACCTGTGCTTATACCCTTAGCGCCCTTAGTCGCCAGTAGCTTTGTTGCTTCTGAATGGTTTGAACGTGGAATTTTGAGTTTTTCAATATTGGTCGGCTTTGCTGCATTATTTATCGGTTTTCATAAATATCATCGCCAACTATATCCTATTTACTCATTGGCACTAGGCGGCCTGATTTACTGGAATAAGCATATGTTTGGCGAAGCGTATGAGCCAATTACCATAGCAGTAGGCGCGTTTCTAATTATTATCGCACACATCGCCAATTTACGTTTGTGCAAAGCGTGTAAAAAATGTGAAACCTGCTAGGCAGTATGCACATAAACAAGTCTAAAATGACGCCAAGTCATCTTCGCTGTAGTGCCGTAATAAGTCTGGGTCATTGCTAAAAACAGCATCGACGCCAATACTTCGAAGT
>Ga0115567_10006844_pt1 | contig 10857 bp, 9 predicted proteins | sample COGITO_mtgs_1204_2_FD_88679 | JGI IMG/M metagenome (GOLD analysis project Ga0115567, IMG submission 88679) | Pelagic marine microbial communities from North Sea - COGITO_mtgs_120412 | ecosystem: Environmental > Aquatic > Marine > Epipelagic | place: Germany:Helgoland, sampling site Kabeltonne... | reverse complement strand
TGTTGCTGGTGACGAATCGCCAGCCGGACACCGTCCAGTCCCACGGATTGCGCAGAAAACAGAAGCTCCAGCTTCTGGCGAAGATGTCGCGCCCGAGGCGCCGGGCGACATGGGCCGCCGTGCCTTCAAGTCGGTCCATCCCGCGTGTCGGGTATGGTTCGGCATCCGCGAAACTGTCCGCTAACGCGGTCGAGATCGAATAGCCGGCCGTCTTGGGCAGATGAAGGAACGTCGCATTGCAGGACGGAATGTAGAGACTCGCCATTGCCGCCCCGGTATTTGTTCCCCGGGGCTGGTTATCGCGTTTTCTGCCGTTTCGCCATAGATAGCGCCGGACTCCCCAAGGCGTGGCGCTCCCGCCGCCGGGCCGCGGGGTTCAACGCGGCGTTGCCGCGCCTATATGGACGCGGTATGCCGAACCCCGGCCCCCGAGGATGCCAATGACCCTAGGACAGACCATCGCCTGGGACGATACCGTCCTGCCGTTCCAGCTCGACCGGTCTGACATCCGCGGACGGGTTGCGCGTCTGGACGGTGTGCTGGAGCAGGTGCTGGCCCAGCACGATTACCCCCTCCCGGTCGAGGCGCTGGTGGCAGAGGCGGTGACCCTGACCGCCCTGATCGGACAGACGATCAAGCTGCGCTGGAAGCTGTCCCTGCAGGTGCGGGGCGATGATGCGGTGCGGCTGATCGCGACGGATTACTTCGCCCCCGGGGCCGATGGCCGCCCGGCCCGGATCCGTGCCTACGCCAGCTATGACGCGGATCGGCTGGACCCGGCCGCGCAGCCGTTCACCCAGATCGGCAAGGGGTATTTCGCGATCCTGCTGGATCAGGGCGACGGCACGAAACCCTATTCCGGGATCACCCCCATCGCCGGCGGATCGCTGTCCACCTGCGCCGAGACCTACTTCGCCCAGTCCGAGCAGTTGCCGACCCGGTTCGCCGTCAGCTTCGGTCAGGCCGCCGCTCCGGGCAAGCAGGCGCACTGGCGTGCCGGCGGGGTGATGCTGCAGCACATGCCAAAGGCGTCCCCCCTTCGTCCCGACGCGGGCGGCAGCGGCGACGGGGGGCTTTTGTCGGCAGAAGATGTGCTGGAGGGTGATGAGGCTGAGGATTGGAACCGCGCAAACACCCTGCTCGACACGGTCGAGGAGACAGAGCTGGTCGGGCCCCATGTCCAGCCCACCGAACTTCTGGTGCGGCTTTTCCATGAGGAAGGCCCGCGGGTTTTCGACGCCCAGCCGATCCGGTTCGGGTGCACCTGCTCTGCCGACAAGGTGCGCCAGAGCCTGTCGATCTACTCGCAGCGCGACATCGGACACATGACCACGGAGGACGGCACCGTGACCGCCGACTGCCAGTTCTGCGGCGCGCATTACGAGTTCGATCCCGCGACCCTCGGGTTCGAGGCCGAACAGGCGCCGGATGGGAAACGGTGATCTCCGCGCACGCTTGATGGCCGCGCTGTCGAAGGACACCGGTCCGTCGTCGGATTTCGACCTCAACGCCGCGATCCGCCCGCCCCGCCAGATGACCCTGCGCGGAGCGGGCGTTCTGGTGCCGGTGCGCGAGGACGGGCGGGTGATCCTGACCAAGCGATCCTCAAGCCTCAGCCAGCACCCCGGCCAGGTTGCCTTTCCCGGCGGCCGGATCGAGGACAGGGACGCCGATGCCGTCGCCGCCGCCCTGAGGGAGGCCTGGGAAGAGATCGCGCTGCCCCCCGATGCGGTCGAGGTTTTGGGTCAGCTGCCGGTCCATGACACCGTCACGAACTACCGCATGACGCCTGTCCTGGGGCTGGTACGCGGCACGCCGGACCTGGTGCCCGAACCCGGCGAGGTGGCCGAGATCTTCCACGTCCCGCTCGACGTTCTGGCCGATCTTGGCAATTACACCACCCAGTCGCGCGACTGGCGCGGGACCGCCCGGCACTACCATACGGTCCCCTGGGGCCCTTACTATATCTGGGGCGCGACCGCGCGCATTCTGATCCGCCTGGCGGAGCGCCTGTCATGAGGCTGGACGGGCTGTGGCTGAACGATCCCGGTGCGCGGCGGCTGATGGCGCTGCTGGACGCGGCCGGTCACCGGGCGCTTTTCGTCGGCGGCTGCGTACGCAATGCCGCATTGGGAATTGCCGTGGACGACATCGACATCGCCACCGACGCCCTGCCCGCCCGCGTCACCGATCTGGCCGAGGCGGAGGGCTTTCGCATCCTGCCCACGGGGCTTGACCACGGAACGGTGACGGTTCTGGGGCCGCGGCCGCTGGAGGTCACGACCTTCCGCAAGGACGTCGAAACGGACGGGCGCCGCGCCGTTGTCGCGTTCTGCGCTGACGTCGCGGAGGATGCGGCCAGACGCGATTTCACCATGAACGCCCTCTATGCAAAGGCGGACGGAACCCTCGTCGATCCGCTGGGCGGCTGGCCGGACCTGATGGCGCGGCGCGTCCGTTTCGTGGGCGACGCGCGGCAACGGATCGAAGAGGACTACCTGCGGATCCTGCGCTATTTCCGGTTCCATGCCTGGTACGGCGACCCCTCGGGCGGGCTGGACGCAGAGGCGCTGGCCGCCTGCGCGGCATCCGCCGACGGGCTGGCGCGCCTCTCTGCCGAGCGTGTGGGGGGAGAGGTTGTCAAGCTGCTGGCGGCCCCAGACCCGGCGCCGTCGGTCGCCGCCATGGGCCAGAGCGGCATCCTGTCGCGTGTCCTGCCGGGCGCGGATGCGGTGCATCTCGCCCCCCTCGTCCATCTGGAGGGTGTTCTGGGCGTGGCCCCGGATCCGCTGCGGCGACTGGCGTCGCTGGGCGGCGACCCGGGCGGTCTGCGCCTGTCGCGCAAGGACAGGCGCGCCCTGGACACCCTGCGCCACGCGATCGCGGGCGGCGCCGGCGCCTCTGAACTGGCATGGCGTCTGGGCCGGGAGACGGCGCGGGACGCAGAGCTGCTCCGCGCCGCCGCCTTCGGCGCGCCCCTGCCTGCGGACCTCGATGCGCGGCTCGACCGGGGGGCGGAGGCGGTCCTGCCGGTCAGCGGCGCGGATCTGACCGGCCGCCATGCGGGCCGTGAGATCGGCGCCCGCCTCACCGAGCTGGAGCGGCGATGGATCGACTCCGGCTTCACCCTGTCGCGGGATGACCTGCTGTCCTGAGCGCCCGGGGCGGTTTCCCTTCGCGCCGGAATTCCCTATCCTCCGGGGACAGCCCGAAAGGCCCGCATGTTCCGCTATTTCGAATCCCTCGTGGACCCTTATGCCCCGCATGAGGTGACCGACGCGCCGCCGCGCCGGCTGTGGCCGTTCATGCGCGACTACTCCCGGCCGTTCACGCGGATCTTCGCGCTGGCCGGCGCCAGTTCCGTGCTGGTGGCCTTGGTCGAGGTCGGGCTGATCGCCTATCTGGGCAGGGTGGTGGACCTCCTTGTGGGCGATCCGGCAGAGGTCTGGGCGGACCACGGGACCGAGCTGATCCTGGTGGCCCTTGCGGTGCTGGTCCTGCGGCCGCTCTTTCAAGCGCTGAACGTGCTGCTTTTGAACAACGCGATCATGCCGAACTACGGCACGCTCTTTCGGTGGCGGGCCCATTCCCATGTGCTGCGCCAGTCCGTCGGCTGGTTCGAGAACGACTTCGCCGGACGCATCGCCAACCGGATCATGCAGGCGCCCCCGGCCGCCGGAGAGGCCGTGTTCCAGGTGTTCGACGCGCTGACCTATGCCGTCGCCTTCGTGATCGGCGCGGCGGTCCTTCTGTCCGGCGCGGATCTGCGGTTGCTGCTGCCGCTGTTGATCTGGGCCGTGCTCTACGCCTTCCTGATCCGCTGGGTCGTGCTCCGCGTCGCGCCGGCGTCAAAGGCAGCGTCGGACGCGCGCAGCCTGGTTACGGGCCGTGTGGTGGACAGCTATACAAACATTCATGCGGTGAAGCTTTTCGCCCATCACGACCGGGAGCTGGAATTCGGGCGTGAGGCCATCGAGACGGCGCGGATAACGTTTCAGCGGGAGATGCGTCTTTATACGGTCATGGACGTTACACTGGCGCTGCTTGGCAGTCTGTTGATGGTCGGGATCGTCGGCTGGGCGATCGCACTATGGTATGCAGGCTCGGCCAGCGTCGGCGTGGTCGCCACGGCGACGGCGCTGGTGATGCGCCTGAACGGGATGACCGGCTGGGTGATGTGGGCCATCAGCTCTTTCTTCCGCAACCTCGGCGTGGTGGCGGAGGGGATGGAAACCATCGCCCAGCCCATTGCCCTGACCGACCGTCCCGCCGCGCCACCGCTGGAGTTCCGTGAGGGCCGGATCGGGTTCGAGCGTGTCTCGCACCACTACGGGCGCGGGTCCGGCGGATTGCAGAACGTATCGCTTGACGTCGCCCCGGGAGAGAAAGTCGGTCTGGTCGGCCGCTCGGGCGCCGGGAAATCTACCTTGGTCAAGCTGCTCCTGCGGTTTTACGACCCCGAATCCGGCACCATACGCATCGACGGTCAGGATATTTCAAAGGTGACCCAGCCCAGCCTGCGGGCGCGGATCGGCATGGTGGGCCAGGAGGCGACGCTGCTGCACCGTTCGGTGCGCGACAATATCCTTTACGGCGATCCGCACGCGGATGAGGCGCGCATGACCGACGCCGCGCGGCGTGCCGAGGCCGACGGCTTCATCGCCGGGCTGAGCGACACACACGGGCGCCGGGGCTACGACGCCCATGTGGGCGAACGCGGCGTCAAGCTGTCGGGCGGTCAGCGGCAGCGGATCGCGCTGGCGCGGGTGATCCTGAAGGACGCGCCGATCCTGGTGCTGGACGAGGCGACATCGGCGCTCGACAGCGAGGTCGAGGAGGCGATCCAGGGCACGCTCTACGGGGTGATGGAGGGCAAGACGGTGATCGCCATCGCCCACCGCCTGTCCACCATCGCGCGGATGGACCGGATCGTGGTCCTGGACGACGGGCGCATCGTCGAAGACGGAACCCATGCCGATCTGCTGGAGCGGGGCGGGCTCTACGCGCGGCTCTGGTCGCGGCAATCGGGCGGATTCCTGGATCTGGAGGCTGCCGAATGATGCGCGCCCTCGCCGGCCTGATCGACGCCTTCCGCCCCGCCGACGGCCCTCCGCCCCGGACCCTGGGCGCGTTCTTCGCCTGGGCGCTGTCGGGGGCGTGGAGATGGATGATCGTCGCGGGATTGCTGTCCGCCGCGGCGGGCACGGCAGAGGTGGTCACGGCGCTGCTGCTGGGCAAGGTCGTCGATTCGGCCGTGAACAGTCCGGTCGGCAGCTATTTCACCGACAATACCGGGCTGCTGGTCGGCACGGCGGCATTCTTCCTGATCTTGCGGCCGGTCTTGTTCGGGCTCAGCTCCGCGTCGAACTCGATCATGGTCGCGCCGAACGTAAACCCGATGGTGCTCATGCGCCTGCATCGCTGGACGCTGGGCCAGGCGGTTACCTTCTTCGACGACGACTTCGCCGGACGCATCGCTCAAAAGCAGATGCAGACCTCTCGCGCGATCACCGACGTGGCCAGCGAATTTATCAACGTGGTCAGTTTCGCGCTAGCTTCCCTGATCGGCTCGGCGCTGCTTCTGACCACGATCAATGGCTGGATGGCGCTGGGGCTGGCGGTCTGGACCGTCGCCTATCTGGCCACCATCCGCTGGTTCATGCCCCGCGTGCGCGCCAGGTCCAAGGCGCGGGCCGCCAGCCGGGCGATGGTGTCGGGACAGGTCGTGGACACGATCACCAACATCAAGACGGTCAAGCTCTTCGCCCATTCCGACCATGAGGACCGTGCCGCACTTGAGGCCATCGGTACCTTCCGTGAGCGGGTGGTGGATTTCGGCATCCTCTCCGCCGGGTTCCGTTTTGCGCTGATGACGCTGGCGGGGGTGCTTCCGGTGCTGCTGATCGGGGGCACATTGTGGCTGTGGTCCGTCGGAACCGCCAGCCCGGGCGATATCGCCGCGGCGGGCGCGATTTCCATCCGTATCGCACAGATGACGGGCTGGGTGTCGTTCACGCTGATGGGGATGTACGCCAATGTGGGTGAGGTCGAGGACGGGATGAACACCCTCACCCCGCCCCACCAGCTGGCCGATGCCGACGCGGCGCCCGACCTGCCGCGCGGCGCCGATGTCCGGTTCGAGAACGTGAGCTTTACCTACGGACGTCAGACCGGCGGCCTCGACAACGTCACCCTGACCCTTCGGGAAGGGGAGAAGCTGGGGCTGGTCGGTGCCTCCGGGGCGGGCAAATCCACCATGGTCGCACTGCTCTTGCGGCTCTACGACGCCGAGGGCGGGCGCATCACCGTCGCCGGGCGCGACCTGCGCGACGTGACGCAGGAGAGCCTGCGCCGCCGGATCGGGATGGTCACGCAGGAAACGGCCATGTTCAACCGCTCGGCGCGGGAGAATATCCTCTACGGCCGCCCCGATGCGCCAGAGCAGGAGATGTTCGCCGCCGCCCGCAAGGCAGAGGCGCATGACTTTATTCTAAGGCTCAAGGATTTCCGCGGCCGCACGGGCTACGACGCGCATCTGGGAGAGCGCGGCGTGAAGCTGTCGGGCGGCCAGCGCCAGCGCATCGCCCTGGCCCGGGCGATCCTGAAGGACGCTCCCATCCTGGTGCTGGACGAGGCAACCTCGGCGCTCGACAGTGAGGTCGAGGCGTCGATCCAGGACGCGCTCGACCGGGTGATGGAGGGCAAGACGGTGCTGGCCATCGCGCACCGGCTCAGCACCATCGCGCGAATGGACCGGATCGTGGTGCTGGAAGAGGGCCGGATCGCGGAAGAGGGCACCCACGAAGACCTGCTGGACCGGGGCGGCATCTATGCGCGCTACTGGAAGCGGCAGTCCGGCGGCTTCATGGGTGTGAACGAGGCGGCAGAGTAGATGCGGGTCCGGATCGACCGTCTCGGCCATCGGGGCGACGGGATCGCGGAGGGTCCCGTCTATGTGCCCGGCGCGCTGCCCGGCGAAGAGGTCGAGGGCGATCTGGATGGTGACCGGATCGAGGCGCCCCGGATCCTGTCCCGTTCCGCCGACCGGACCGAACCGCCCTGCCCCAACTACGCGACCTGCGGCGGCTGTGCGCTCATGCACGCCTCCGATCCGTTCGTCGGCCGCTGGAAGGTCGGTATCGTGCGGCAGGCGCTGGAGGCCCGCGGCCTTCCTGCGCCGATCCGCGGCATCGCGACATCGCCGCCCCAGAGCCGGCGGCGCGCCACCTTCTCCGGGCGGCGGACGAAATCCGGTGTGATCGTCGGCTTTCACGGGCGGCGGAGCGACACGATCACCCGGATCGGCGGCTGCCGGGTTCTGCTGCCCCAGATCCTGGCCGCGATGCCGGTGCTGGAGCGGCTGACCGACGCCGCCGCCTCGCGCAAGGGCGCCGTTTCGGTGGTCGTCACACATGGGTGCGACGGGCTGGATGTGGCGATCCGTGGCGGGGCAGAGGCTGGGCGGGACACCCTGGCGCGGCTGGCACGGATCGCCGCGGACGCGGGGCTCGCCCGCCTGTCCCTGGACGGCGAGACGGTCGCCCAGGATCGCCCGCCCGCCCAGCGCTTCGGCGGCGTCCGCGCCGTACCGCCGCCCGGGGCGTTCCTGCAGGCGACAGAGCAGGGGCAATCCGCGCTTCTGGCCTGTGTCTCGCGGGCATTGGGTCCGGCCGGGCGGGTCGTGGACCTGTTCGCGGGATGCGGGACCTTCGCGCTGCCGGTCTCCCGGCGGGCAGAGGTCCACGCGGTCGAGGGCGATGCCGCCATGACGGAAGCGCTGGTCGCAGCCTGGCGCGCCGGGCGCGGCCACCGTCCGCTGACCGCCACGACGCGCGACCTTTTCCGCGATCCCCTGGCGGCCGCGGAACTCTCCGGGTTCGACGCCGCGATCATCGATCCGCCCCGTGCGGGCGCCGCGGCGCAGACCGCGGAAATTGCGGCTTCCGGCATCGGCACCGTCGCGGCCATTTCCTGCAATCCCGTCACCTTCGCGCGCGACGCGGAGCGGCTTGTCGATGCGGGCTTCGCGCTCGACTGGGTGCGGGTGGTCGATCAGTTCCGATGGTCGCCCCATGTCGAGCTTGCCGCCGCTTTCTCCCGTGGCGAGAAGGTCGCGCCTTGATCTCCTGTTTTCGTGATGACGAAAGGCGGTCTTCCGCGCAGAGACGATCGACTGTAGGGTCGAAAAAAAATCCAGAGGCAGAGAGCAGATATATGGGCGTTCTACGCATATTCCTTCTTGGGCTCGTTTTGTTCGGCGTCGCCGCCTGCGGCGGCGACAAGTTCCGTACCTACGATGGCCCTGACGTCACTCAGGTTCTGCTGTACAAGGGAGAGCGGAAGCTGCTGCTCCTCAACGGGCAGACCGTGCTCGAACAATACGATGTCGGTCTTGGCTTCGCACCCCAGGGCCACAAGCAATTCGAAGGCGACGGCCGTACTCCGGAGGGCAGCTACCTCATCGACAAGCGAAATCCCAACAGCCAGTACCATCTGTCCGTCGGGATTTCATATCCCAACCCGGTGGACGTGGCCCGCGCGGCGGCGATGGGCAAGGATCCCGGCGGCGATATTTTCATTCACGGACGGGGGCCGACCTACAAGACGGATGCGGCACGCGACTGGACATGGGGATGCATCGCCGTGAAAGACCGCGAGATAGAGGAAATCTATGCGATGGTGACCGACGGTACGCCGATCTCGATCTTTCCCTGACGCCTGACGCCTGACGCCTGACCGGCATTGAGCGCGTCAGCCTCCCAGCGAGGCGGACCGCACGATATCGCACTCCGGCCGGGAGGGTCCACCACGTCCGGCCCTCGTGTTCCTGGCGCCAACCGAGTTCAGAGTTGCGCATGCATCGGTGGCGACCCTGCGCAATTCGATCCGGTCGGCGAAGACCTCAACTCCGGTCGCTTCCGTCACCCGGATAGTCCCGCCTGCCGAACGGTTGCGATGGCGTCCGGGAGGGCACATCGGGGAGCTCTGGGCGCGGGTCGCAACGGCACACAACTGTTGCTTATTTGACAGCCTCTCGCGGTGACGGAACCTAATGGCACGTAAGGGATTTTCCTGACGTGGTCATTGCCATTTATAACGACGACCGAGGTACAGCCTTTGGGTGCCTGCTGCCGCCTCACGAATACTTTGGCACCGGGCTTAACTGGAGAAACGAGATATGAAGAAGATTGCTCTTGCCGCTGCCCTTTCGGTCGCCGGAACCGGCGCGTTCGCGGGCGGCATGGTCGCCGAGCCGCCGATGATGGAACCGGCCGTTGTCGTGGAAGAATCCTCGGCCGCGTCCGGCGGGTTCGTTATCCCGCTGCTGCTGCTGGCCGTGGTGGCCGCCGTCGCAGCGACCGACTGATCGCATCAGTCACAACGACAAGGAAAGGCGGCCGGGCTCTCCGGTCGCCTTTTTTCGTGGCTCCTGCGCGAGCGGGGCACGGAAACAGCGGTCAGATCCAGCCGCCGAGGTTTTCCACGATGACCTCTTCAAGCGCCGCGATATGCGCATCGTCGTCGTTCAGGCAGGGGATATAGGTGAACCGCTTGCCGCCCGCCTCCTCAAAACTCTCGCGGATCTCTTCGTTGATCTCTTCCAGCGTTTCGATGCAGTCGGCAGAGAAGGCCGGCGCGATCACCGCGATGTCGTCGACCCCGCGCTCGGCCAGTCGGGCGACCTCTTCCACCGTATAGGGTTGCAGCCACTCCTCGGGACCGAATCGGCTCTGGAACGTGGTGGTTATGCGGTCGTCATCCCAGCCCAGCCGTTCGCGCAGCAGGCGCGTCGTCTTCTGGCACTGGCAATGATATGGATCGCCTTCCAGCAGATAGCGCTGCGGCACCCCGTGATACGAGCAGACCAGCATCCGCGGCGGCGTGCCGAGCGCGCCGTAGGCCCGTTCGACGGATTGCGCCAGCGCGTCGATATAGGACGGCCGGTCGAAATAGGGTGCGGCGGTCCGGGCGGCGGGCTGCCACTTTTCCTTCATCAGCGCGCGAAAGAACTGGTCGTTGGCGGTCGCGACGGTGGCGCCAGCATATTGCGGGTAGAGCGGGAAAAACAGGATCTTCTGGCAACCCTCCGCCACCATCTCCCGTACCGTCTTGAGGGTAGAGGGATTTCCGTAGCGCATGCAGAACCGGACCATCACGTCATCGCCATAGCGCTTGCCGAGAGATGCGCGCAGTTTTTCGGTCTGTGACTTGGTGATGGTCATCAGCGGGCTTTCCCCCGCGTCCTCGTTCCAGATCGACTTGTAGGCCGCCCCCGACGAGAACGGTCGTTTGGTCAGGATGACGCCCTGCAGAAGCGGCTGCCAGATCAGCGGCGAGTAGTCGATCACCCGCTTGTCCGAGAGGAATTCGTTCAGATAGCGGCGCATCGACCAGTAGTCGTACCCGTCCGGAGTCCCGAGGTTCGCCACCAGCACGCCGATCTTGGCCCGCGGAACGGGGGGGTGGTCCTCGTCGGCGTGATCGGGCCGTGTGGCGTCCTTGGCCGTGAAGAGCGCGGCGGCCTGGGCCGACTTGGCGTCCAGCATTCTCATCGTCTCCATCGTCGCGGTCTGGCAGCGAGATACAGCTTTGCCCGGGACGGTCAATCGCCCCGCTCGTGCGAATCGTCGCGCAGCGGATGCTCTGCGCCGCCAAGCGCATCGGCCAGCCGGGCTGCGGCGGAGCCGGGACGGAGCGGTTTCGGCTGGCTCTCCGCCGGCGCCCAGCCGGACAGATGCACCAGTTCGAACGTGGCGGCGATGCGGGCCTGATCGCCGGGGTCGGGTGCGGAATAGGCGCTTCGGGCAGCGTCGAGCATTGATCGAGGGATCGGCCTGGCGTCGCGGCTGGCAAGGG
>Ga0115567_10006840_pt1 | contig 10859 bp, 5 predicted proteins | sample COGITO_mtgs_1204_2_FD_88679 | JGI IMG/M metagenome (GOLD analysis project Ga0115567, IMG submission 88679) | Pelagic marine microbial communities from North Sea - COGITO_mtgs_120412 | ecosystem: Environmental > Aquatic > Marine > Epipelagic | place: Germany:Helgoland, sampling site Kabeltonne... | reverse complement strand
GAAGTGCTTCATCTGCAATTAATCTATTTATCCATAAGTTAGCCACCTCTATTTCTAATGTGTTAGCTCCTGCTTTAATAGCATCTGAGATATCAAGTGTGTGCGGTGCTAACCAGCTCGTGCCTATTTGCTGTCCATTAAGGCGAACGGTAGCACTTACGTGCACTTCCCCCAAATTGATCCAAATTCGTAACTTGTCTGCAGTTGTCTTTGTCTTTGTGGGCAAATCGAATGTTGATGAATAAGTCACCTTTCCCGAATAGTTCTGCACCTCTTGACGTGCATGCACAGACCAATCGACAAGGTCATTCAAAATAAGTGTTTTATCAAAGCCGTAATAGCCATCAAACGAAAGTCTCCAAGGGTGTGTTAAGGTTTTAGGTGAAGGTATTGAGCTGAAATTAACCTTACGATCGCCAAGCAAATATTCTTTGTTATTAGGCGCTTCAACCACAATTTTATTCTGCTTATTTAGCCTTGCTTTTAGGCCATCTGAAAGTGCAGATGCCGTCTTCCGATCGGGTGATATATTTGGTACGCATTGTGAGGCTTCTCTAAAAACAACAAAGACAGATTCCTTTGGATTCAACAAAAACTGGACAGTAGTTTTGTTGTTAGCCGATGTATCAAAAATAGCAGCTTTGCTTATCGTACCCTTTAATGGATCCCAAAGTTCAGGGATCTTGCCATCAATGTTAAAGGTAGCTTCAAATACTGTAGCTCGTTCTGCGTCGTTGTATAAAAAGTATAAATCTTTTTTGTCATCTTTCCTATGAGCATAGATTACGTCTTTTTGACCAGCCACGCGCAAGTCTAACGAGATATCATGTGTTTGATACATGCTCTCCCAGTTTAACGCAGAGTAAGTCGTCTTTTGAGACCAAATGTAATCTACCAATTTCTCAAATCGCTTTTTATCGGCTTCGCTTGCGCGCCAATCTGCAAGTTTAGTAGGCCGCTGGCCCACCATTATCACACCCTGTTTTGCTAGTGCATGCAAGGACTGTAGCGATTGCATGCTAATGGTGTCAATATTTGTCAAATAAAGCCATTTGTAGCGTGTACCTTTAGGTAAAAATAAGCCTTTGTCATCTGCGCGCAACCGATTGTTGAGTACGTCAGAATTTAAGCAATCAAAATTGATAGACAATGGCAACACGTTGGTGACTTGCTCTTTTTCAGGACATGCAGTGGGTGATGCATCGCCCAAGTACCAAAGCGCATCTGCTACCGGCAGGCCCTCTCTGAGCAGTAGCTGGCCTCTAGCCATATAAGTAAACCAATCTGCGCCCGAACTCGTCCACCACGGCTGAGTTCGATCAAAGTTAGCGCCCCATCTGTTCATGGTCATGCCGGGCATAACGTGAATGTTGGCCTGATGCGCAAAGCGATGAAACATCAGTTCGTTTATTCCTAAAGCCCAACTTTTATCGCCGTCGTGTTTACCCATAGCAGGATGAAAACGCCAATTTACATCTGGCCAACCTGTAAATGCCTCGGCTGAGGTTATACTTTTCTCATAAATGTGGGTTGCCGACGCCGCCGCGGCAATTTTTATTTTGTTTCTCAATAGCCAAAACTCTCCCATAGGAATGTCAGCTTTCCCCCCTGCATCAACATCGTTAAATGGACCAAATCCATAGGGTTCAATGTAAGTTTTTACGCCGTCATTATTAGCAAGTTCTGTAAAATAGCCATAGTAGTTGTTGGTAATTAATTCACTATTGAAATGACGAGTGTCCCATAGCACTCCCTCAGACACTTCGCTGCTGTCGACAAAGCGACCCGCATATAGCGGCATATATTTAACTAAATCATAACCAAACCGTTCTGCGAACATTTTTTCATAGTTTTGCGTCCAGTTTTGACCACCAACTTCATAACTATCAATTTCAACAAACTGAGTAGCGCTGGGCGCGACTAATTTCGCCTTATCTAAAACCCGTGTAATGTATGCTTGATAATGAACATCAAACGAAGACTTACTGAATTTATCAACTTCAAGGCCGGTTCCTTCTTTGGATGCTGGAATGTTCACCGCACCGGTAGTGGTATAGCCAAACCGCATTACTGTCCAATTTCCTTTAGGAAGTGTTACGGTTAAACGTCCTGAATCATCCATTTTATTACTTAAGTGAATGACGCTAGAAGAATCGATAATGTCGGAGGGAGTAGGTTTACCTATCGATTTGAAATTTACATAATTGGTGCGAGCGACCGAGGTTCTGCCCAAGTAGTTGTCGATTAATAAATTACTGGACAGCGACATTTCTTGCACACTGAAAGCCTGATTAGCATAAAACCGAAAGTGTTTGGCTGCGATAGATGTTATGACTGCATCGGTAGCCCATACTTTTTTACCAGGTCGTCTAAGTGGCAGTTTTTGATGATAACGATAGTTTTTTCCATCATCAGATATATATAAATAGAGCGCTAGGCGCCTACCTTCATAGAATCTCGCCTGCACACTTTGTATTGTTATCGGGAAGTTGTAACTAAATTCAATCCAAGGCTTGTTAGTGTTCTCAAAATCTTGAGGAGGCTTGTTTGAGGTCATTACTATACTTGCGCTATCGCCTTCAATACCGACTTTAACGTCAGTATGCTCGTTTATTAGCGTATCGTTAACTATGCTAGGATTAAAGTCATTATTTGAAGCGGTGATTAAAGCTGCAGATTGACTACTACTTACTTCGCTGGGCAAGGAAGGATAAGCAATCAATGCAATGTCTTGGTAAAAATTGTAAAGCGCAGCGGGTTGTTGGATCATCAAATCTATTTCACCGCCCTGCACCATCTTTTCAGTGTACACCACTTTCTTCATAGAGTGTTCAGGTGTAATCCACGGACCTCCGCTCGAGGTCCATCCGTCAGAATTATGAATACCAAATTTTAAGCCTAACCTTTCTGATTCAGACGCCATATGACTAATAATGTCGATATGCCTATCGGAATTAAATTTAATGTCGCCAATAGGAATACCTTGCGTGACGTTAAATAAAAGCGCTCCACCAATACCGACTTCAGCCATTGACTCAAGGTCTTTTGTTACGCCACCTTTAGACATATTGCCACTCATAGCATGAAACCACGTCATTGGTTTAACGTTTTGGGGGGGCACTTTAAACTTATCATCCAGACTATAGGTAACGTTTGACGTAGTTAGCTTAGGCGTATCTGACTTAGCATGTAGATTTGGGTGGCAGGCAGAAAACGCCAAACTTAACGCAGCAATGCAGATGAAACCAAAAAGTTTTGTTTGCTTGTCACGATGTAAATTATTCATAATATACCAAGCCCTAAGCAGTAAAAAAGTCCCTATATTCGCACCCAAATAAAGGGACTTAGTACTACACACAACACAAAACATCGGGAATCATTACTGTTTAATGCTTATATTATAAGCATAATGAAAATTTAACACTTTGCTTTATCATTAGCAAGCATATGTTGTCAATTTAAAGCACGTAATAGCACGGTTTGTTAACACCCGTAAGATAGTTATTACAAATTTCATCAATTCTTCACGACTTCGTGATAGTTTTGTTATATTTAGTTATTAACATACCTCTGTGAAATATTGTTTTTTCATTATTAGTAAAAGTATTTACTAAAACATCTCATTTATATAAAAATTGTGAAGGGAATAGAACTGTGAAACTAATTAAAAAGTCTTTTAAAAAAGTGCTAATTGCATCGGTGGCTGTATTATCGATAAGCGGTATTGCGCAAGCAACAGAAGTAAAAGTTGAAGTCAGCAACTTATTTGCCGATGGCGGGTTTGCATTAACACCTGTCTGGGCAGGTTTTCATGATGGAACGTTCGATACTTTCAACGTAGGTAGTACGTCATCAGGTAGCTTACAACTGTTAGCTGAAGGTGGTGATATGTCTGGCATAAGAGCTGACTTTGCGGCTCAATCTGCGGGCGTAGACGGTCCGGTATTTGGTCCAGAAGGCTTTCCTGGCGCGCCGGTTATCGAACCTGGCGAAGTTACATCCGCTTTTTTTGATATTAATAATGTAGACAGCGGCTATTTCAGTTTTTTGTCTATGTTAATACCCACAAACGATGCCTTTATTGGTAACGCCAATCCTGACCAGTATTCTTTATTTGATATGCTTGGAAACTTTGTTGGTTTGGACATATTAGTATTAGGCTCGCAAGTTTGGGATTCTGGAACAGAGCTTAACACTGGTTTTGGTAGCCCATTCCTAATAGGTGCTGACGCACAAGACAGACAAGACGAAAATGGTGTTGTAGGTTTTCACCAAGGGCTAGAAGTGCTAGCCGGTGGACTTAGTATTATTGGTGGAACCACGCCTGCCGGATATACTATTGACGAATTAGCGGCCGACTTTACAGCCGCTGGATTTGAGGTTGCACGCATTCGTGTATCTGAGGTAAGTCAAGTATCTGCACCTGCTATCAGTATATTCGCTAGCTTGATTGCCGGATTTATTCTGTTTAGAAGAAACGCATAGATTACATGAAGTAGTTTAAAAGCGAGCCTTGAGCTCGCTTTTTTTTGTGCAAAGAATAGGTCAGTAAGCTACACTTATCGCAACAAAGATTCTAAAGAGAGAAAACATGACGCCAGAAATATTACATAGCCTGAAAATTGCGTTTACCTATATGCCCCAAGCAATTGAAGTTAATAAGTATGATTATGGTGAAAATTACGAAGCTGTGTTAGCACACATCAACATTGTACGAGAAACATTATTAGCACACGATGTCGACCCAGACGAAGTCGCTGGTGAGATAAACCCAAAGTCTACACCTAATTCTTATTATTAATAAGTTCCTGTGCTTGTATATGCGACAGCCAGTGATTCTGCATGTAATGAAAGACGTCCAAATAAGCTTGCCCAGATAGCCCACATATTTTTTGAACACTGTTAGCAAGGGCTTCTATCGTTGATAACTGGTGCGGCATTTTAGAATGTCTAATTAAATACTGCCTATCCTGTAACTCAGCTAGATGACAATGAACATATTGTTGCAGCCACTGCTGCTTTTCCCATATTCCATATGCTTGACGCCAGCTCGCATCAATTAGTAATAGCGCAATATCTGATATTGGAAAATTTAATTTGCTCGTATTTCCTAGGCGCTTTTGCATGTAACTTTCTAAAGCCGTGCTGGTGTTATTCGGGTATAACACCAGCACCTCAGAATCATGAAGAGAATTAGCAACTTCTTTTACCAACACCTTATTGGCAAGCACCACAATTTCAATTTCAGGGCTAACTAGTTTTGCGAGTCGAGCTGTATTTTTAGCATGTTTGCTTTCTTTTTCATGCTGCAAAATAATCACTCGAATCGGTAGTGCTATTGGTATAACTGCTGCACAAACACAGGTAGATAAGGGGTAAGCACAATTTTCACAATACTGTCGACTCATGTTTTTATACACCCAAGACATGATAATTATTTTTTTGCGGCTAAGTATAAACTATCTATATTCGGTAAATAAAACAACAAATTCATCGTAAATTTTGGGGTGCTGAGCAGAGAGTTCATTCGACTCGCTTGGGTCATTACTAATATTATACAACTCAACTACTCTATCATCGCCATATTTTACAGCCTTAAAATCGCCTCTTCTAGCCGCTTGAAATACATCCCCTATTATTCCCGAATTAGGATCGCCAACTTGCTTTCCAAACTCCCAATAAAGAATACGTTCTTCAATAGTGTCAGGTGCATCTTTTAATAAACCGTTAATCGACACACCATTAGTTCTCACTCTTGGCACCGTCAACAAGTCAACTTCGGCTAAATCGGCTAGTGTAGGTAATATATCAGCGAAGGTCCAAGGGGTTTCATCAATTCTTCCTGTAGTAATTTTATCAGGCCAGTAGGCAATCATTGGCACATGGATGCCACCGTCATAAAGGTCGCGTTTCAGACCTTTGTAAGGCGCGGCAGCCTGCATATAAATGGGATCTGCACCGCCTTCTTCGTGCGGACCGTTGTCTGAGGTGAAAAAGATAAGGGTATTGTCGGCAATTCCTTGAGCTTCCAGCGCTTGTTGTAATTGACCTACGTAGTCATCTAATGCACTTATCATTCCCGCTAGCACAGCATTTGGATTTTTAATTGGCTCAGGATAATACCATGCAGCAAAGTCACTTGGACTGCCGGTAGACATCCCTGAGTATGGTGTTTCTTGAAACACATCATCATACATATCTACATATTTTTTTGGTGCCGCTAGTTCGGCATGGGGTGACGAATAACTCATCATTACGAAAAACGGATTTAACCGATCTTGCTTTATGTAATCAATGGCCTCATTAGTAAAAAGTTCTTGTGCATATGCGCCCTTTTTACCGCCCTCATTTTCTTTAATTCTCAGCTTCTTTCCATCTTTCCACAAAATATGAGGGTACTGACGATGGCCTTCTAAAATACTGTACATGCCATACCAAGTATCAAAACCTTTTGCGAGTGGGTCAGTTACGCCCATTTGACCACCAATGGAGTATTTACCAAATAAGGCGGTGTCGTAATTCGCATATTTGAGCACTTGTGCCATAGTGACGTCTAACTCTCGAAGTTGTACGGTATTTGAATTATTTTCCATAAATCGGCCATCACGTCCAGTGAATAGACCTACTCGAGATGGTGAACATACGGTGTTGCTAGCGTAGGCTTGTGTGAACTTTATACCTTTGCTAGCCATTGCATCTAAGTTTGGTGTCTTTATTTTCGAATCACCATAGGCACCAATTTGATTAAATCCTAAGTCGTCGACCAAGATAAAAATGATATTGGGTTTGTCGTTCGCAAATGTGCTTTGTGCGTAAAAAAAACACAATAGTAAACTAGCTATTTTATTCATGAATTTCTCGCTGTAAATACTTCGTGCGCATCAATTAAATTAGTTAAGTTGTTAATAATAAATTACTTTAAACACAAGAAACGGCAGCAGGTATCGCGAAAATCCATACTGCCGACACCCTTACGTGAGTGCTTAGAAACGTTTTTGAATACTCACTTTAGCAGTGCGTCCATCGTACTGAATACGACGAGGCAAAGCTTCAACAAACTCGTACTCATAAGGATTTTCGTCGGTTAAATTAAACAATTGTAGCTTAGCCTGCCAGCCTGAACCAAACTGATAATTAGCTTGTAGATCGAGTTGTCCCCTAGCACCCACGGTGCGACCTCCAGCAAGCGCCGTTGTTACGCCCTCAACTTCATACTCATCGCGATAATTATAGGCTAAACGAATTCCATAATCCTCTTCTTCATAATAAGCAATTAAGTTGTAGGTTTCAGGAGAAACACGTTCAAGGACTTCACCGGTTGAGTTCTCAAAGTCAATATAAGTATAGTTAAATGTAAATCCAAAATTGGCCCAGAAACCATCTAAAAAGTCTAGGTTTTGTGTCATCTGAAACTCGATTCCGTCAACTTCAATTACGGAGCCTACATTGGCATTTCGTTCTATCTTAATTCTCCTGTTTTGTCTAACTAGTTCTCCTGTAAAACCTTCGTCTATTCGACAAGTATCACCATCTAGAAATAAAGCACCTGTCGAAAATGAACTTAATGAAATACTGTCATCCTCCGCGGTGACCTCACCAATACCAGATACGCCCTCTGTTGGACAAATGACCTCTCTGTCGATGTCACCTTCTACTTCTTTATGGAAATAATTAAGCCCTATTATACTGCCTTTGCGGTTATACCAAGCAAGTCCTAAATCATAAGCTGTAGATGTTCTTGGCTCTAGATCAACACTTGTGAAAGTGACTCCAACATTACCCACATTTGGTAAATCGTCACTATCGTCCGGATTTTCTATACCAATATTATTCACTAGTGTAGTCGGTCCTGGTGAAAATTCAGTTAGATCAACAGTTTCGAACGTTTCATAATAGGCAAAGTTAGCAACCCAGTCTTCGCTGATGTCATAAATAACATTTAATGAAGGCAAAATAGCATCATATGCTCCTTCTGAATCGGGGGTATCAGCAAACGAAGGATTTGTCAGGCGACCTCGAATAGAAACATCCACATAGCGTAAACCAATATTACCTCTAACGGGAATATCATATTCTTCACCACTGAATTTGGCCATAACATACGCTTCAACGCTATCTCGTTCAGACGTAAAGTTGTTTGTCCGAACCCTCGATATTGCGTTTGGCCCCCGTTGCACTAAAGGAATCAAACCTGAGAAAAAAGGGTTATCAGTGACAAGGGGATCATTTCCGGTATTCAATGATTGGTCGACTGATCCTATCGCGTTTAGTAACTCAGGTATGTCAATTGAATAATATTCGTCAAGTTCAACTCCCGATACTGAGCCACCAAAAAAACCATTACCCTCTGTAATTGAATCACTTTGTACAATTATTCTGCCAAGCGTATCAATTGGGAAATTGGAAAAATCTAAACCTACAGCACTGTTATCAGCACGCGCAGCTTCGCCTTTTTCTTTCATGAATAAAGCACCAGCTTTAATAGCAGTTAAAGGCCCCACGTCCTCAAGAAAATACTCACCATCGGCACCAATACTTTGTAAAGACCGCTTGGCAGCTCTTCCACCACCGCTAACTGTTAGTGTGTTAACTACTTGCCTACCGTCAGGATCGACTTGGTTATATACAATTCTCCCATTGGCATCACGTTCGCAAACAGTCGGACTAGAACAATTTCCTTGGAGAATGGGAGCATCAGCAGAAAGTCGGTTTACCGATATTGTATTCCCAGAGACTACGCCCGTGCCGTTGAAGGCCAGACCACCATCGGGAACGTCGTAATTAAAAAAGAAATTATCCCAATTACCAAGACCAGTGCTAAATGTGCCCGTTACGCCGTTACTGTCTCTTATATTGCTGTTATTTCCGGTGTTTCGAAGGCTCATTCTGTATTGCTGTTGTCCGCGTAGATTATCAGCCTCTGAAAAAGTGCCTATGACTCGTCCTTGAAAATTGTCTGTCTCGTAGTTAAATTGCGGATAAATAGCATACACTTTCTCTTCAGTTGGAAAGCTTCTGTCTTCAATATTCACTGTTGGATCGTCAAAATTATAGTTGTTTAACACGTAAGTTGGTTCCAATGTGAAGATTTCTCCCTTACTGGGATCTTCTACAACTTGGTTGGTATCGCCAACATAAGTTAGTCCATCTATTGGCGTTATTTGAGCCCGAGACCGACGAGGCTCTATTATTAAAAAGTTAGTTCTTGCAGCAGACAAGTCACGGTTTGCATAAATAGCATCTACTCTAAAGCTCATTTCGTCACTAATATTATATTCAAAACCTGTCGCTAACGACAACCGGTCTCCGTCTGATATTTCAGATATTTGTCTTAACTCCCGCGGATATAAGAAAACAGCATTTTCTTGGCTTGCTATTGAGCGATCTACTTGCACTGCCGAATCAAGGGCATCATACCCATTGATATTAATTTGATCTCTTCTAAAGTCCAATTTTTCCCATGAAACAGTTCCGTAAACTCCCCATTTACCGTCATCAAAATGTTTAGCTCCTGATACAAATAATTCAGGTACAAAATTTTCGCTAGATTCTTCATAGGCTGAACCAGCCCGAACTACTATCGCACCGTCTTTACGTTTGAGCGCAGACTTTATTCGTAAGTCTACATTAGCTGACAAGCCACCTGACTGGATGTCTGAGCGAAAGGACTTGACGACGTAGGCTCCACTGAATATTGATGAATCGAACATACCAAAAGGATTTGCAGATCGACCTGCTGCAGCAGCTGACGCAATTCCCTGACCTTGAACTGTCGTTAGCGCGTAAGTGCCTGGAAGCCCACGTACAGAGATTGACGCACTACGTCTTGAAGACTCTCGGTCTATTTGGACTCCTGGAATTCGCTGCAAGGCTTCTCCAAGATTTAAATCAGGGAAGTTACCCAAATCATCAGCTGAGATCCCATCGGTTATTATATCAGACGCTCGTTTTTCGAGCAGTGCACCTTCTATGGTTGACCGAATACCCGACACTTCGATAATTTCTACTGATTCATCTTCTGTCTTTTGAGATTCAGTTTCTTGCGCAACTGCAGTTTGTCCAAGTAATATATTAGACATAAACAGTGTCCCTATAACACAGGCTAATGGACGCATACGAAAAGCGTCTGGCAACAATAGTTTTTTATAGGTAATCATGATTCTTCCTTAATTTCGATGTGTGTTTAGTACTAATAGTATTTCCGTCAACAAAGTAACGACAAGTTATTAACAAATGTGCAACACCATCATAAAATCATATGCACTCATTTTCAATCGTTATTTTCATCCTTATCATACAACTATACGATAAATTCATTATTATTAAGCTATTACTCAACATATTCAATCAGTTAAGATAGAGTCAAATAGTAACATTTACATGCACAATATATATAAGCGCTTTATATTGAGGGTATTTAAGCTCAAAAAGCAGGTTCTCAACAAATTATTAAGCTGTCTCATCAAACAATTGGGTAAATTGCGTTATTTTGATTTATTTTGAAAATTCCGACTGAATTTTAATAAATGTCTACAATGAAGTGGCATCGTTAACTTGTAATCTGAGCACTTCAGTTACAGGTAAATAGTAATGCAAGCATCTGAATTGGTGAGAAAATGTAGAGAGCTTGCTATATTTTTGTAGATACAAAACAGCCTAGACTGAGTTTAGTTTACAATAAATAACCCCAAACTCTTTTCTAGCACAAAAGAAAAATCGCCGCAATTCAGGAATAAGTTCCACTTCTAGGTTCGAGATATAACAGACATAAAAAAACCCGCAGCAATGAAGCGACGGGTGTACTGTTTCTGAGTGCGACTTTATGGCAGGCATAAAAAAACCCGTCACGAGGACGGGCT
>Ga0115567_10006839_pt1 | contig 10859 bp, 8 predicted proteins | sample COGITO_mtgs_1204_2_FD_88679 | JGI IMG/M metagenome (GOLD analysis project Ga0115567, IMG submission 88679) | Pelagic marine microbial communities from North Sea - COGITO_mtgs_120412 | ecosystem: Environmental > Aquatic > Marine > Epipelagic | place: Germany:Helgoland, sampling site Kabeltonne... | reverse complement strand
GGGGGCCTCCCCCCCCCCCCTCGCCGCCGCCCGGCGTGGGGCGGGGGCCCGCGGGCCAACGGGTGGGGGGGGGGGGGCCCGCGGGGTCCCCTGTGGGGGGGGGGGGGGGGGGGAGGGACGAGACTTCGCCACACTTCGCTATCTGTCTCTGGGGCGCTGGTGGGGCGCCCAAGAGCGCTGGCGCGAGTGAGGCGCAGGGGCACGGTGGCTGGCCCGTGCGCGACAGTCGCGATCAGGCTTGAGTGTAAAGTCACTCATAGCGCAGCTCACGTCCCTCCCGTGCGCGACAGTCGCAGTCAGGCGGGGCGACGGGGAAACCTTTAGTCCGAAGAGGAGGTAGCGAATGAGCGCCCACAGGCCGCTCTCTTCCTCGTCGATTCCCAACGCCAGCCGCTTGAACCACCCCCAGCCGCCCGCCCACGCCCACATATCACCGGCGGCATTCTCCGCGCCCCAGTCTGCGACGTTTCGAATCACTGCGCCTGGCGACAGGTCGAGCCCGCCCAGTTCGAGCGTCGTCGCCGCCGTCGCCGCGCGCGGGAGCATCAGGCGGAAGACGGCCAGGCTTGCAGCAAACGACGATGAAAGCACTATGGCGCCGCGGAGACCCCCGAGCGACACCGCAGCCACTTGGGCGAGTCGTTCGAGTGCGCGCACGGCGGCACGTGGCGAGATGCGCCCGAGAGCAGCACGCAACGAGGAGCTGAGCAGTCCGACTCTGGGGAGCGCCTGCGCCGCGTTCCGGATCGAGTCAGAACGGCTAGACGTTCGGGCGCGAAACAGGACGAGACAGCGCACAAAGTCGGGCGCCTTTGCTCACCTTGGTGATAGAATCGATCGAGCCACCGTCTTCCCTCACCCCCCGCAGACGCAACCCCTCCTCACGTTCCCTTGGTCCATCACTTGCTCGATGACTTGATCGCAGCTGTGGAGCGGTGGGCTTAGGAGCTTCTGGCGGAGCGAGCGGAATCGGTGAAAACGGTTCAATGTTCCTCGGCGCGCTCTTGGAGCGTTTGGCAGCCTGTTCAGGAGATGCGCCCCGAATTACATATTACTCGCATGGGCGAACATCGGCGGGATCCCTTCAAGGACTGCCCCCCCCCCCCCCTCGAATCCGGTAAAAATTTCGCTGGTGGAACATAGGGCGGACCTGAAGGACTAGACGGAGATCGATGCTATCCCCAGGGACGGCGAACACCGCGATGAGAAGAGTGGGCACCTGGAAACAAAGGTATCAGACATTGGTTGAACGGCATGCTTGGCCTGGTTCGTTTCGATAGCAAACATTCCCGGTGACCGCGCCGCAACATCTTTGTGGCTGTGGACTGGACATCACCCAAACGAAAGCGCGGGAGAAGCGCCTTTTCTGCATTAGAAAGCACCCCCGAGGACCCTGCCAGCCTCCTCACTCATGTACTTTGAACAGGGGCACAACTCTGCCTTCATATTCGTGATCGGAGTTCCCCGCATCCAGATCCCCGCAGCCATGGCTCGGCGCACAGCTGCGGGAGCACTCCTCGTTGCACAGCTGATCACCTTCGCAGTGACATCGGGGGGAGAAGAAGTGGATGATCAGTGCAGACGTGGCCTCACTCTGCATGGGAGGGGGCAGTGGGGCAAGGCACTTGAGGTTTGGAGCCGTACCCCGTCCCCGCCTCCCACGGATCCTGTGCACACTTGTGGGTGCGACGCAACAAACATTCATGAATTTCCCTTCAGGTCTTTGCCACAGCGATGGGCGAGGCCTTGAGTAGCTCGATGACAACTGGTAGAGATGTCGAAGACGCTGCAGACTGTACATATGGTGCAGCACTATCGCTGAACGTTCTCGGAGAGAGTGAAGCAGCACTCTCAGCGTTTCGGCTATCCCAGCGTCTCTTGGCGTTGCACCCAGACGGCGTTCGTGCCGTTTCGGTGAGTTCATGATTCTTGGCTGGCTTGCATGATCTGTTCCTGATCCAATTCCAATCTGATGTTGCTTGGAACGTAAACATTATCACCTGCGACTGAACGCGCCGGCCTCGCTCTTCAGCGTGCAGGGGCGGTGCGATGCAAGAAGATTGCCGAGGAAAAGACGTCAGCACCCTTCATGAGCTGCGATTCTGTGCGTGCCGCAGCAGATCTATTTCACGACGCGCTGGACGGCACCAACTGCCGCTTCCACCCTGCGGCGGTTCCGGATGGCGCTGTGATATTTGTGAACGCGCTCCTACTCGACGACTTTGCGGCCAACAAGGCACCCTTCATTGCTACACGCTTCGTGCTCGTGACACACTGCTCAGACGCTCCGGCGCCAGACCGCAACGAGGTGCTGTTGGCTCATCCGCAGCTTGCCGCATGGTCACACCCGTCGCGCCCCCGCGCTCGTCCGAGCGCGCCCGCGCGAATCCCTGAGCCTGACTCGTTGCCGGGGCGGCAACAGGTTTGCTCAGAACCCCGACATCTCTGAACACCCGAGGCTGCATGCCCTGCCGATTGGGCTGGCGAACAGGGCCTTTGCGCATGGGGACACTGCGGCGGTCGAGCGGGTTCGGCGCGGCCTGCGCGACGGAGAAAAGCGCGGCTGGCTCTATGTCAATCTTGACGCGCGGACGTCCTTGGACCGGCGCCGTGCGCTCGAGGTGCTGGAGGGGCAGGAGTGGGTGACATTTGCGCAACGGCGCTCGTTTGAGGAGTATCTCACTGAGCTCTCAGCGCACCGCTTTGTCCTCTGCCCAGCAGGCAATGGGCTCGACACACACAGGTAGCAGCCGAACTTGCCCAAGGCTCTGCGCACCGATGCTGCTCGAGCATTGGCAGCCCAACCTGTCGCTGCGCGCAGGGTGTGGGAGTCACTTCTGGTTGGGAGTGTGCCGATCGTCGCTTCTTCGCCTCTCGACACACTTCTCCAGCAACTTCCAGTCTTGATCGTCGACGACTGGGACCAGGCATCCTCTCCCGTCTTTCAAAGTTTCTCGACTGACTCGTATTGTATGCCTGTGCTTGCAGAAAACGATGCACACTCGAGATCTAGAGTTTCACATGGGCACTGATGTGTTCCGAGCGCCGTGGCAGGTGACGCTACCATTCCTGCAGGACAGGTGGGAGGCTGTCCAAGCTGCGCTTGCCGCGGCAGGAGAAGATGGTGGCTTCGGGCACCCAGCGTTATTCGAGCCTTACTGGCGTTCGGAATTTCGCGCGGCACTGGCAGCTCGATAGTTTCTGGAGCTGCGCCCAGGGACAGCGTTCCTCGCTTTTGTAAATGCAATTGGACGTGTCTATTCGCACCCATCTGAAGAATTCATGAGGTGGAAGTGGACCTGTAGAGGCGCTTTCGAGAGAAAATACCCGTTTACTGACAACAGTCACATATCGCAGAGCGAAGAACATCGGTCCCGAAGCTTCAGGAGTGAGTGCTAAATGTAAACGTTTTACTTTTGACGTATTCAAAAGTGCGTCGAATTGATCTGAATTTAGAAGTCTAGGGCTCTCCGTGGCGTTGGCACCGAGCTCACATGGAGCAGCGTGAGTTGCTGCTCCCGAACCAGCCACCGCAAGATGGCCACGCATCGTACGGCTCATCGAAGGGGAAACAGTGCACGCAGTGCGGAGGTGCGTTGAAAGGGTCGAACACCAACGCGGGCCATCGCTGTGAATGCTCTCCGGCGCACGTATCGCTCGTGCGGGTGGTGTGCCTGAACGCGCACGCATTCAACTATGGGCTCTTCTACGCCTCCGTCGGTGTACTGTTGGTGCGTCAAAAAATCCATGAATCAGAAGTTCCCCTCCTGCCTTGCGCTCTTGTAGGCTGCCACGCAGACGTTAGTGACAGTGTGATCCGGCTCACGATCAATCACCGTGCAGTTTCCAGAGGAGGCGCTTCGAATGTTTCCGGAGCAGCACGCCGTTTTTTTGGCAGTGATGCTCACCTTGGCTGGCATCAGTCAGCTCATCGCACCCGTGGCGGGATACTTCAGCGACCGGTCGACGAGCAGCTGGGGACGTCGCCTTCCGATCCTGGTTGGCGGCAACGCTGTGCTTCTCTGCATGGTCGGACTGCTCTATGTTGCGCGCACGCAGCTTCTGGGCTGGGTATACCTCACCCTTCTATTCTTCGCGATCACCGCGTTGAATATAGCGTACACGGGGTTCACCGGCCTGGTGTCAGACATGATCCCGCAGGAGCAGATGGGCACTGCGTCGGGGATCATGGGGGGTCTCACCGCGCTCGGCGCTGTCGTGGGACTGGTCAGCCTTGGGTTCATTGTGCCGGTTTCCCACGCGTACGCCATCTATTCTGTGGCATTGATCGTTACGACGCCGCTCACATACTGGGCAGCGCGCGACCCACAGCTGGACCCTTCCCGGGCCAAGGCCTTTGACTGGACAGAGATCGGTCACTCGTACTACATCAGTCCAAAGTCGCATGGCGATTTCTTTTGGGTTTTCGTGTCCAGAACCTTCTACTACATGGCGGTCTCGGTGCAGATCTACATTCTCTACTATCTCAAGGACAACATGCCACCGGACATCTCTGACCACGCCAAGTCGTATACTGCCGTGCTCTGCATCCTTTCGCAGGCAGCATCCGGGCTTGTGAGTGTTGTCGCGCCGTACCTTGCAGACGCCATTGGGCGCAAGCCGGCGATCTATCTCTCGTGCTGCGTTATGGCTCTTGTGTACATGGGCTACTGCGTTGCACCTGGGTGGGACTACGTGGTTGCTCTCGGCATCATGTATGGGATGGGCAATGGGGTTTACATCTCAGTGGACTACGCACTGGCATGCGAATGTCTTCCGGACTCTGGTGCAGATGGTGCGAAGGACCTTGCGCTGTGGGGGGTCGCTGCTTTCCTCGGGACCATGTTCGGACCCTGCCTTACAGGACCGCTGCTCTCGTGGGTTGGGGGCGAGCCTGGCGAAGGGACCCACTACGCATTTGTGGGCTACGTGGCAATCATGATTTGTGGTGTGATCTATTCCGTGGGTTGCGGTCTCGCACTGTGGAACGTAACGCGTGGAAACTCGCCGCGAGGCAGCGCGTCGCAGATCCCGTGAGTTGCATTCAGTGGGCCGGTGTACTTGCCGACTGGTATCTTTCTATTGTTTCGTAAATAGCTGTGGCTCTGCAGTTGTGCTTGGTGATGAATCCGCACACTGTTGACCCGAAAATACCTTTCCCGCCACTGGAACCGGGCTTGCGCGGGCCTTTGCCGCCGCCGCCGATACTTCTCAGTTCACAATCTTGGCATCCTCAATCGTCTCAGTTTTCGTTGCTCCCTTCTCTCCGCTAGCCACTTCCACCTGGGACGCAGGGAGGCGGACGTCACCGAGCGGCAGCGCGGCTGCTTGGTGGAAAGTGGCAGTCGGAACGGGGTGTGCCTGGTCAAGTTCTGGACGTCCACAGTTGAATTTGTCGCAGTACGTATGCGGTCGGCGTGGCTCACCACATTTCTCGCATGCGTGGATCGAATAGTCCCACCTGGTGGATTCTGGTCAGGCGACACATCGCAGTGGCATGCGGCAAGAGACGGATAGTCACCTGATGTACTTGGGAGCATTGCGCTGTCCCCGGCGAGCCTTTGAGCGCCTTTTCTTTGGCACTGCCATCCACCACCCGCCGAGCAGGTCCCGAAGAGTGTCCCCGACCGAGGTTTGGTCTGCCTCACCCCCTTCCATGCCGGGCATTGCAGGCTGCGCAGCGACATCGCTGCCCATGCAAAGTGACAATTAGGGCATTGTGTCATGAGGGTTCCTGTTTTCTTCTGGGGGCGGTCGCATGAGGTTCGTACATTCCCGCGAGCGCAAGAGGAGGGTGAGCAGGCGCGTGTAGGCGCAGGAAGCCCGACACGATTCCGCGAAACGCTTGCAACTGCGCTCAGGCGCACGACGCGGGGCCAATTAGTACTGGTATCGATATTTGATCAATGAAAGCGTGCTCGCATGGGGGCGGGCTGCACCTTTAGGGCCATCCTCGTCCACCCGCTCCTCGCAGCTGTCCTGCGGGTATCTCGGGAACTCTGATTTTTAGTGTGAACTGAGGGAGAGAAAAAGCGCTCTTCAGTAGCGTAGGAGGGCCCGCCTGGGCTGGTCCGGTAGGGGGTCGGCCGCGTGGCGATGGCTCCCCGCGGAGGGACCGCGTCCGAGGGGTACCCCGCTGGGTTTTCAAGACCTGGTCCAGTGCCAACGCCGCTCTGTCATCGCAGCATGGGAAACTGCTTTCTCATAAAGTAAGGGCGACAGAGAAGTTGTGGCGGGCGGGTCCGGAAGTCGGGCAAGGAACAGAGAAGCACTCGCGCGCTTTGAAGGGCACTTGTCAAGATGACTACTTCAATTCAGGACAAGATAGAGCTCATGGAGATGCACAAGAAGATCCAGAACCGCATCCTTATTGCGCAGAAGAGCGAGGAGTGCGAGATTGTCAATTTCCCAATAACGAAGCTGCCAATCGAAGTTTGGGCACTTCATGACTTGTCCTTGCTGTGGGTGAACAACTGCAAGCTTGAGGCATTGGACCCAGGAATAGCAAACCTGCAGCGTCTGCAGGTTATCAAGCTGAACAACAACCGCATCCGGCGGATTCCCGAGGAGATCGGAAATTGCACAGCACTGCTCCGACTCTGGTGCCATAATAATCGGCTGCAGAGCCTTCCACGCACCATTGGGCGGCTGGAGAAGCTCGAGCACTTCTCTCTCGAAAAAAATGATCTCACAATGTTCCCCTGGGAGTTCGGCCGCCTCACAAGCCTTACTGCACTCTCCTACGATGAACACAAGATTCCCGGACCTGAGTATGTAGATGTGCTTGCTGCATTGCACGGAAAAACGAAAGATGATAAATGGCAAGCGCTTCAGGTACCCCTGTTCTCTTCTCTCATTGTTGTGCAAAGTGCGTGAGCGGCGCCACCCTGCTCAGCGGCCGGCTGAATCGCGATGTTCGCGCAGAGCTATCTGAATCGGCTGGACTGTGCGCATCTCGATAAGGAGCTGTACCTGCCAGCCTCATTCTATGCGTATCCATTGACTGACTATCCTGCAGCATTTCGCACCATTGCAGATCTGCGCAAGGTTGTACTGAGCGGGCACCGCATCACCGACCTCTCACTGGACGTGCTGCAGATCATGTCCTCTGTCACGCACTTGGACCTTTCGCACAACCTGATCAGAGAGCTGCACCGCGAGACAGGGAATCTCACAATGCTGCGCACTTTGAATCTTGTCGGCAATCCGATTGAGGCGATTCCAATCGATATGGGATACGCAACCAACCTCACAGTTCTAGAGCTGGACTACGAGCGCATCCGCGAGCCCGCGCCAGAGATCGCTGCGTTAGGGCAGGAAAGTGTGATTGAGTGGCTCAAGGCAATTTGCGCAATGCGTGTGTCGCGCGACGGCGAGTTCAATGGGCAGGATATCAAACGCCTCCCGGTCGAGGTGACGTACGTGACGACGCTCACGCGCCTTGACATCGGCAACAACTCCGTTCGTTCTCTCTCCCCAGGAATTTCGTCTTTGGTTGGACTCACGTTCTTGAATGCGCAGAACAACCAGCTGAGCTTTCTGCCCGACACTATCGGATGTCTCACTGGTGTTGATGAGCTGAACCTCGAGAACAATCTGTTGACGGCCCTTCCAGACGAGCTCGGGCTGATGCAGTCGTTGACACAGCTCTCGTTGCGAAATAATCGACTCACGTGGCTTCCGGCCACGATCGGATACCTTACGAATGTTACTGCGCTCTATTTGAATCACAACAGGCTACGGGATCTGCCGTACCGATTTGGCGACATGTCGAATTTGGTGGAGCTACGGCTTCACCACAACCAGCTAAGTTCTGTGCCGTCGACGATGCGGCACATGCAAGCAGTCACCATTTTGACGATGCAGGACAATGACTTTGAGCTCTTCCCGCAGCCCGTGTGCTACATGAACAAGGTCACACACATAGGAATGGCGCGCAACCGCATTCAGCACATTCCGCGCGAAGTCGGGAACATGTCCTCGCTCACTTCGCTGGACTTGAACGCCAACGTCGGTCTCCAAGAGCTGCCCCTCTATCTCGGTGAGATCACTCAGCTGCGAATTCTGACCATCGAGTGCACTGTTCTTACGATGCCGGCAATTGAAGTTGTGCGCAAGGGCATTCCATGTGTGATGGAGCACTTGCGCTACATGGCTCATGCGATTGTCGAGAATACCCTTGACCTGAGTTGGTACGGTCTCTCAAAGCTTCCAGCGGAGGTCTCTCAGCTCCCAGATCTGCGTGAATTGAATCTCGACAACAACTATATTTCGGAGTTTTCAGAGGTCGTCTGTCGGCAGTGCACAGGGATGACGCGGCTGTCGCTGCGCAACAATCGTTTCAAAAACATTCCAGAGTACTTTGGACAGCTCCGCGGGCTCACTGCGCTCAACCTCGATGAAAATCGCAAGCTGCGCCGTTTGCCAAAGTCGCTTATTGAGATACGCGCACTAGTCGAACTTACACTGCACAACTGTACGCTCATCTCGCCGCCACAGGATATTGCGCAGCGGAACATCCGCGAAATCAAGGCCTACTTCGAGAAGTTGGTCGTCGCACAGGGTACAGCCCCTCATCCCCTTGCTCCGATAAACCTGTTGCTGTTACAAGTGATGACCTCAGAAGATCTAGTCTCGCCTGCGCGCGACAGCACGCCTGAGGCGAGATGCTCACAGAGACACCCATTTCGCAGAAACCAAGGAGTTGACGATGGATAATTACTCCTTGTATGAGATTCCGCCAGACGTTCCAGAAGCAGAGGTTCTCGCGAAGGTAAATCTGTCCGGGAACATGATCAAGAAGCTACCAAGAGACATGAATCGTCTTACTGGCCTCACGGAGCTGCGCTTGGACTCGAATCTTCTCGAGAAATTGAATTGGTCCCTTGGACAATGCACAACGCTGAATGTCTTGATCTTGAACGCAAATCGTCTGAGCGAAATGCCTGCTTGCTTGACGGGGTTGGTGAACTTATCTGAACTTCGTCTCGAAGACAATTTGATCACTTCAATTGAACCGTGGGTCTCGCTACTCACGGCTCTGACACTGCTCAATTTTGAAAACAATATGATAGAACGCGTACCTGAGGAGCTCGGAGTGCTTTACCAGCTCGAGACTCTGATCCTGTCCAAGAATCCATTCATCCAGCCGTGGCCCAATGCGCTCTGTGGTCTAACTTCTCTGAAGACTTTGGCGGCAATGGAAAGTCGGTTTACCCTGCTTCCTGCGAAATTCTGCACGCTCACGTCGCTCACCTCGATCACCATTGATCCCGACTTCATCCGCGTACCCGCAAAGGAGGTGCTTGCCAAGGGACTTGATGCAGTCGTTGCATACCTCAAGGAGCTTCTTGATGCGTCTGTCAGCCAGCGTCTCGACATCTCCGGGCGCTTTCTCGAAGAAGTTCCCGTCGAGATATGCTCTTTGGTGGGGCTACGCGAGCTCATCCTCGATTCAAATGCATTTTCATACCTTCCCCCGCAGCCGTTTCGTCGCCTGGAAGATGGACGTGTGGTTGAAGAGACAATCGACATTTTCGATGTCCGCAATGATTGCGAATTTCATGGAATCCCAGAGATGATGAATCTGGACACTCTTGAGCTGATTTCGGCGAAGAACAATTCTCTGTGCATGCTTCCGCCTGAAATTGGGCGCCTCAGCCGGCTTACGTGCTTGTACGTGGACAGCAATAAGCTTCAAGATCTCCCTGAAGAAATTGGGAATTGTACAGCACTTACAGAGCTTACCCTGACCAATAATGAGCTTGCAGTTCTTCCCATCACGCTCGGGTTACTCACAAAGCTGGAGGTTCTTGAGGCCGATTGGGACACGCGTATTGTCACACCGCCGAAGGAGATATTTTCAAAGCGCCGTGACAAGGGGATAGAATATGTATTGCACTACCTCAGACTGTGGATTGACGCGCGCGACGAACACGCCGTCGAGCTCTCATCGCTGCAACTTGAGGCCATGCCACAGGAATTGGTTGACGCTGAGATAGGGAAAGTTCTCGGGAGCATCGTGTCTGTTTCGCTGGGGTCGAATCGTTTGCATCACATTCACACTGCTGTTGGCTTCATGTCATCACTCGCTGCACTCGATCTTTCAGAGAATCACATCCATGAGATCCCCGATGCGCTTTGTGAATGTGCTGCACTCGAAGCTCTCTATTTTGACGGAAATCGCATCGGGGAACTTCCGCCGGAAATCGGAAAGCTAGTGCGGCTAAAGTATTTGTCACTGAATCGCTGCCGATTAAGCACCTTCCCTCCGTCAATACGCAAGTGTAAGAGCCTTGTCACTCTCCGCGCAGACCAGAACAGGTTTGCAGTGCTTCCAACAACGCTGGCACTGAATCCTTCATTGCGTGACATGTCCTTTGCGGACAACAAGATCCCGACAGTGCCTCAGGTGTTTCGACGAATGACGCTGGAGAAAATTGACTTGGAGCGAAACCGCATGGCGACCATTCCACAAGTCTTCATGCAGTGGACGACACTGACCGAACTTCGTTTGAAAGGAAATCGTCTGACTGCGCTTCCACTGAACTTCACAGCACTACTTCAGATCAAGGTTGCTGAGTTTGACTGGGATGATTTGATTCTGCCGCCGCCAGAGGTTGCGAAGGGCGGCAACAAACTGGTCTTCGAGTATCTCACCAGAATTGAGTTTGCTCAACGCAGGCTCAAGCTAGACGTGATGAACATGCAGCTGTTAGACGTTCCCGTACATCTGACAAGCATGGAACGCCTCAATATGATCGATATGTCGAACAACCCGGTGCATGTTGTCAACAATCATGTCGGATTGCTACGAAAGCTCACTGCGTTCAGAGCCGATAATACGAATATGAACACAT
>Ga0115567_10006838_pt1 | contig 10861 bp, 12 predicted proteins | sample COGITO_mtgs_1204_2_FD_88679 | JGI IMG/M metagenome (GOLD analysis project Ga0115567, IMG submission 88679) | Pelagic marine microbial communities from North Sea - COGITO_mtgs_120412 | ecosystem: Environmental > Aquatic > Marine > Epipelagic | place: Germany:Helgoland, sampling site Kabeltonne... | reverse complement strand
ATGCTGAATGTCAAAGGAATCGATCTTTTCTATGGTGCCAGCCAGGCGCTGCGCAATATCGATGTGACCGCCAAAGTCGGATCAGTCACCTGTGTTCTGGGGCGGAACGGGGTCGGCAAGACCAGCCTCCTGCGGTCGATCGTCGGGCAGGAGAACGTCCGGTCAGGCAGCATAGAATGGGAGGGTCGCGAAATTACCCGGCTGGCGTCCTACGACCGTGCTTCCGCCGGGATTGCCATCGTCCCGCAGGGGCGTGAGATTTTCCCGTTGCTGACGGTCGAAGAAAACCTGAAGACGGGGTTCGCCGCCGTACCGCGCAAAGACCGGTTTATCCCCGACGAGATTTTCGATCTGTTTCCCGTGCTTAAAGATATGCTCGGGCGTCGTGGCGGTGATCTGTCCGGCGGCCAGCAGCAGCAACTGGCGATCGGCCGCGCTCTGGTCACGCGCCCGAAACTTTTGCTGCTGGATGAACCGACAGAGGGTATCCAGCCGTCGATTATCAAGGATATCGGCGAAGTTATCCGCTCGTTGGCCGCCCGGGGCGATATGGCGATCCTGCTGGTCGAGCAGTATTTCGATTTCGCCTGCGAACTGATGGACGAATATATCGTCCTTGACCGGGGCGAGGTAGTGATTGCCGGTGCCGCTTCGGATATGGTGGAATCCGATGTACGCCGATATCTCACCGTCTGAAAACGCCGCTCCGGTCCCCGCAGGAGTTCCCCTGCTCCGCTGGGCTGACGGTGCGGCAGAGGTGCGCTTTGCGCTGATCGGGGGCGAAACGCGGCTGCGCCATCTGTATCAGTCCGATCCATGCCGTGTTTTGTTTCCGCGCCAGGCTGCGGGGGCGCCCAAAGAAGCGGTGATCGTGACCACATCGGGTGGCGTTGTGGGCGGCGACCGCCTGCGGTTTGAAATCGGCGCGACGGCGGGTTGCGTCGCGACAGTGACCACTCAGGCTGCCGAAAAAATTTACCGCGCGGCAGGCGCCAATTCAGAGATCGATGTGACGGTCAGCGCGCAGAATTGCGAGTTTCTGGAATGGATGCCGCAGGAAACAATCCTGTTTGACGGCGCCCGGCTACGCCGCCGGACACAGCTAGAACTTCATGGCACGGCCCGTGTCCTTGCTGGTGAAATCGTCGTGTTCGGCCGTCGGGCGCGTGATGAAAAATTTACCTACGGGTTTCTGCACGATGACTGGCGGGTGTTTCAGGATGGTCGCCTGGTCTGGGCAGACGCGATGCATCTCAACGGCGATATCGGCGCCGGGATTGCAAATGTTCACGCTTTTGACGGAGCGGCAGCCGTTGCGACTGCCGTCTACTGCGCACCCGATGCGGCCGCGTGCCTCGAAGCCGCCCGGGACCTGATCGGGCCGGGCGGTGCCAGCTGTGTCGACGGTATCCTCGTCGTCCGGCTGGTCAATGCCGATGCAGCGGCGCTGCGGGCCGACTTTGCGCAATTCTGGAAAATGTTCCGATATGAAACTGCCGGTTTGCCGGCGATCCTGCCACGGGTCTGGGAAGTATAGGGAGAATAGAAATGCAACTCTCACCACGCGAAAAAGACAAACTGCTGGTCGCGATGGCGGCGATTGTCGCGCGCAAACGGTTGGAGCGGGGCGTTAAGCTCAACCATCCTGAAGCCATTGCGCTGATCACAGATTATGTTGTTGAAGGTGCTCGGGATGGACGCAAGGTCGCGGAATTGATGCGTGATGGCGCGACGGTAATTTCGCGCGCCCAGGTCATGGACGGCATCGCCGAGATGATCCCCGAGATCCAGGTCGAAGCTACTTTCCCGGACGGGACCAAGCTGGTCACTGTTCACGAACCGATCCGCTGAGGAGCTTACCATGAAACCCGGAGAAATCATCACCGCCCCCGGCATGCTGACCCTGAACGCGGGCCGCGAAACGCTGGAGCTTGAAATCTCGAATACCGGCGACCGACCGATACAGGTCGGCTCCCACTATCATTTTTATGAAACCAATGAAGGTCTGTCCTTCGACCGTGAGGCCGCGCGCGGGTTCCGGCTCGATATCCCGGCGGGAACGGCTGTCCGGTTCGAGCCCGGTCAGACCCGGTCGGTGCAGCTTGTCGCCTATGCAGGCGACCGGATCGTCAGCGGTTTTAACGCAAAGATCAACGGAAAGCTGGAGGGCTGAGCCATGGCATATGAAATTGAACGGAGCGCCTATGCCGACATGTTTGGCCCCACCACCGGCGACAAGGTCCGTCTGGCCGACACCGACCTGATCATCGAGGTCGAAGATGACCGGACGGTCTACGGCGAAGAGGTCAAATTCGGCGGTGGCAAGGTTATCCGCGACGGGATGGGACAATCCCAGGTCACGCGCGCCGGAGGGGCGGTCGACACCGTGATCACCAACGCGCTGATCGTCGACCATACCGGCATCTACAAGGCGGATATCGGTCTGAAAGATGGGCGGATTGCCGGGATTGGCAAGGCGGGAAACCCGGATATTCAGCCCGGTGTCGATATCATCGTCGGCCCCGGAACTGAAGCGATCGCGGCGGAGGGCAAGATTGTGACGGCAGGCGGGCTCGACGTTCATATCCATTTTATCTGCCCGCAGCAGATCGACGATGCGCTCTATAGCGGCATGACGACGATGATGGGCGGCGGTACCGGCCCGGCGGCCGGCACCAATGCCACGACCTGCACACCCGGACCCTGGCATCTCGCGCGGATGCTCCAGGCGGCGGAAGCGTTTCCGATGAATCTCGGATTTTTCGGCAAGGGCAACGCATCGACGCCTGAGGCACTGGAAGAACAGATCAATGCCGGAGCTTGCGCGCTCAAACTGCATGAAGATTGGGGCACGACACCAGCTGCCATCGATACCTGTCTCGGCGTTGCGGACGACATGGACGTGCAGGTACTGATCCATTCCGACACGCTGAACGAATCCGGTTTTGTCGAAGATACGGTTGCCGCCTTCAAGGGGCGGACCATCCATGCCTTCCATACCGAAGGCGCAGGGGGCGGACATGCGCCCGACATTATCAAAGTGTGTGGCGAACCGAACGTGATCCCGTCATCGACCAACCCGACACGCCCGTTCACGGTGAATACACTCGATGAGCATCTCGACATGTTGATGGTGTGTCACCACCTCGATCCGAAAATCCCCGAAGATGTGGCATTTGCCGAAAGCCGTATCCGGCGCGAAACCATCGCGGCGGAGGATATTCTGCACGACATGGGCGCGTTTTCGATCATTGCGTCCGACAGTCAGGCTATGGGCCGGGTCGGCGAGGTAATTACCCGGACCTGGCAGACCGCTGACAAGATGAAAAAGCAACGCGGCACCCTGCCGGAGGAAACCGGCGAGAACGACAATTTCCGCGTTCGCCGGTACGTTGCCAAATACACCATCAACCCGGCGATTGCCCATGGTATTGCCGAGCATGTCGGCTCTATCGAGGTTGGAAAACTGGCTGATCTCGTGCTCTGGAACCCGGCCTTTTTCGGTGCCAAGCCCGATGTCGTGCTGAAATGCGGGACGATCGCAGCCGCCCCGATGGGTGATCCGAATGCCTCTATTCCGACGCCGCAGCCGGTCCACTATCGTCCGATGTTTGGTGCCTTTGGCAAATCACTGACCGCCAGTTCGGTCACTTTCGTCAGCCAGGCGGGACTGGATGCAGGCCTGGGCGAGAAGCTCGGCCTCGATCGCCAACTGCTGGCCGTAAAGAATACGCGGGGTGGCATTGGTAAGAAATCTATGCTGCTGAACGATGCGACCCCTGAAATCGATGTCGACCCGGAAACCTATGAGGTCCGGGCGAACGGAGAATTGCTGACTTGCGAGCCGGCGGATGTGTTGCCGCTGGCACAACGCTACTTCCTGTTCTGATGCATCGCGCAACCCGAATGGCAGGACGGGGAGATTGGCCGGTCGCGGATGCCGTCGGCACGGTGGTGCTCGACTACGAAGCGCGGCATCGGCGGCGCATCCGGCTTGTTTGCGATAACGAGACGCCGGTTCTCCTCGATCTCGAAAAAGCGACGGCCTTGCGCGACGGTGACGGCCTTGCACTGGAAGGTGGCGGCTGGGTTGCCGTGCAGGCGGCAGCCGAGGACCTGGTTGAGGTGACTTGCGGATCGGCGCACGACCTGCACCGGATCGCCTGGCATCTCGGTAACCGGCATTGCCCGGCCGCAATTGAAGCTGAGTCCATCCTGATACGGCGCGACCACGTGATAGAAGAAATGCTTCGAGGGATAGGGGCTGCTGTCAAACCTGTGATGGCGCCATTCGACCCCGAACGCGGTGCCTATGACGATAAAAATCAGGTTCACGGCCATCACCATGACTGAGACCGCTGACCTCTACCGACTCCTCAGCTGGCTGTCGCCCAGTTATCCGGTTGGTGCTTTCTCCTATAGTCATGGACTTGAATATGCAGTCGAAACAGGGCGTGTTGTCACGGTCGGCGACGTTTCGGAATGGGTGACGACGGTTCTGTTGCAGGGAACTGGCCGGGTCGACGGTGTCCTGTTTCGCGAGGCCTATTCTGCTGCAGGTGCGGCAAACTGGAAGCACCTTGACGAGATTGTAGAGCTGGGGAATGCCTTTCAGGCGACATCGGAGTTCGCGCTTGAAACCCGCGCCCAGGGAAATGCCTTTATCAAGGCGACGCTTGCTGCCTGGCCTGCCGACGCCATTACCCGGGTCGAAAAGGGTGCCGTATATCCCGTTGCAGTCGCGGTTGCCTGTGCGGCTCATCATATTGACCTGGAGGCAGCGCTGCATGGGTACTTTCATGCTTTTGCGGCAAATCTCGTCTCCGCGGCGGTCCGTCTGGTGCCGCTAGGGCAGACGGACGGGCAGCTCGCCATCGCCGCGCTCGCAGATGCCGTAACGCAGGCGCATGACCAGGCGCTTACCCTTCCTCTCGACGATATCGGTTCGGCAGCGCCGCTGATCGATCTTGCGTCAATGCACCACGAAACCCAGTACACGAGGCTATTCAGATCATGAACACTTCCCCACACGGCCCTCTCCGGGTCGGGATCGGCGGCCCCGTCGGTTCCGGCAAGACAGCCCTGACTGATGCGCTCTGCAAGCATATGCGCGACCGCTACAATATCGCCGTTGTCACCAACGACATCTACACGCAGGAGGATGCCCAGTTTCTGACGAGTTCAGGCGCGCTTGCGCCGGAACGGATTGTGGGCGTCGAGACCGGCGGTTGTCCCCATACGGCGATCCGCGAGGATGCGTCAATAAATCTGGCCGCCATTGCGGATATGAATGTCCGGTTTCCCGATCTCGACATAATCATCATAGAATCCGGTGGCGACAACCTGGCGGCGACCTTCAGCCCCGAGCTTGCCGATATCACGATCTACGTCATCGACGTGTCGGCCGGTGACAAGATCCCCCGAAAGGGCGGCCCGGGGATTACCCGCTCGGACCTGCTGGTGATCAACAAAATCGATCTTGCGCCCCTGGTCGGTGCCGATCTTGACGTGATGGACCGGGATTCCCGCGAAATGCGTGGGGAAAAGCCGTTCGTCTTCACTAATATAAAGGCAGGGTTTGGCGTTGCAGAAATAGCGGACTTCGTGACGGATATCGGAGGGCTCGCCGGTACCGAGGCGACGACGCCGGTTTAGAGACGGGGCTCCCGTTTATCTATAGTCTGCTTTGGGTGTGGTCTGACATTACGTCGACCGCGGAAATCCTCCCGATCACCAACCGAAAGCGGATATCAGGTACAAGGCCGCGAATCGGGCTCTCACATGATCCCTGTCTAACAGGGTGTTTCCGCAGAGACGGGTTCGCTGCTGACTACTCGCACCGCCAATTAATCTTTCTTTCCCGTCTCCAGGAATTAATGCCCGAAAACCCCGGTATTCCCGGGCGTCAATGATTGCGATTGATGGGGACCGGCATGCATTAGGCTGTCGTCACCCTGAAGGACTATGTCGAGACCTGTGTGCCGTGCCTGCTAAGTCAGTAGTTCCGATGGGCGCCGCCGCCGTCAATCGTGACGATCGATCCGCTCATATAGGATGCCCGGGGTGATGCAAGAAACGCCACCATGTCGGCAACTTCTTCGACGAGCGCCATACGCCCGAAAGGCAGGTTCATTTCCCGTTCGACATCCTCCCAGCGATCCGGGGTACCGTATTGTTGTTCGCTGAATGTTTTCAGTTGGTCTTTAGCCCTGTCGGTCCTGGTGAAGCCCGGATTCACGCCGACAATCCGGACGCCGAAATCAGGGGATTCGCTGCCGGCCGACTGCGTGAAAGCCATCAGGGCCGCGTTCCCCGTCGTCCCGATAATATAGCGGGAATTCAGGCGTTCTCCGGCATAGCCGATGATGTTGACGATGACGCCATCGGCCCGATCCTTCATGACCCGGCAAAAGGCCCGTGACAGGTTGATGTATCCGAATACCTTCAGGTCCCACGAATTGCGCCAGCCGGTTTCATCGGTTTCAACAAGGCTGCCGCTTGCGGCGGCACCGGCATTGTTGATCAGGATGTCAACGTCCCGGCACGCCTCGAACAATGCCTCCTGATCTTCCGATGACGACAAATCAGCGACATGAACGCGGATGTCGGCTCCCGGCACATCAGCTATAATTTCGGTCGCGACCCGGTCAAGCGCATCGCCGTCCCGCGACGCGATGTCGACCGCGCAACCCTCGGACGCGAGAGAGATTGCGATGGCCTTGCCGATCCCCTTGCTCGCGCCGGTAACTAGTGCCCGCTTTCCGCCAAGGTGAAGCTCCATAGTCGCCTAGAGCTCTTCGGTGTCGAAATCGGCCGGCATGATGATTTCCAGCAATTCGCAGTCGTCGGAATATCCGAGAACGGTGTGTTTGATATTGGGCGGCTGCAACCAACTCGATCCCTCACGCATTATCACTTCTTCACCGTCATATTCGCCCTTCATCCAGCCCTTCAGGCAATAGAGGAACTGGAACTGAACGTCGTGTGTATGACGCTTCGAGACTTCTTCCGGAACGAACGGCGGGACGAGCTTTATCACGTGGGCCCGAACCATGCCGTGGGTCGCCTCGACCATGCCGAGGTCGCGGTATTCGGCATAGGCGCGCAGCCCGGCTTCGAACGAATTTTCCTCAAGGTGGCTGCAGGTGAATTTCTGCGCCTGTTGCGTATTCTGATCGGTCATTTTTCTATCCGTTCCTGTTTCAGGCAGCCGCGCCGCGCGGGCGCAGTTCGATGAGGTCATTTGCGCAATTATCACTCGACAGCAGCGCAAAGCCGACAGCTTCCGCGACCTCCTCTGGCGTCAGGGGCTCGAACTTTCGTGCACTGACCGCAGCGAGGACGGCGGGATGATCGCTGTTGTCGCGGATGTCTGTATCGACCATGCCCGGTGCGATTTCACTGACCTGGATTCCTTTGGCCTGTAACTCTATTCGAAGCGCGCGCGCGAATGCCGACAGGGCATGCTTGGTTGCGCAATAGATCGATCCGAGGGGATAGACTTCACGCGCTGCGGTCGACGTCATCACGACGATGTGCCCGCGGCCGCGTTCGACCATGGCTTTCGCAATCTCATGGGTTATCCGGAAAGACCCGAGTACGTTCGTTCTGACCATGTCTTCCATATCGTCATAGGTCAGATCGAGGATCGGGGCATATTTCAAAACGCCGGCGTTACTGACAAGAATATCGACGTCAGCCGCTGCTGAAACAAGATCAGCGACGAAATCGCCATCGTTAAGATCGCCGGCGATCGCGGTTACCCGCCTGGCGCCATGCTCCGCCACCAGCGCTTCAAGGGCATCCTGGCGCCGGCCGGTTGCGATCACGTTTGCTCCGTGCCCGATCAGCGTTGCGACCGTCGCCCTGCCTATGCCGGCGCTGGCGCCTGTCACGAGCGCTGTTTTCCCCGAAAGATTTCTCGCCATTATTCAGTCCCTGGTTGTTATGCGAAAGGTAGAACCCAATCCCGAAACAGGACGGTGCCGCAATCGCAAAAACCGGTCAACCGGGCCTGACGTCGAAGATGCCCGTATGAACTTGCCCCTTCAACGTGAATGCATTGATTCTGAAAGCAGGAAACCGCCCGGTAATTCGGCGACCGGTTCATAATGGAAAGCCAGCACCAGACGCATCATGCATTGTTCGGTAACTGCGGTGTTTTCAGGCCGGCATTTCTAAGTCTCGGAATTACTTCGTCGACGATCAAAGGCAGTTCGTCGACATAGTTCACCAGAGAAAAAGCGATTCCCGAAAGCCCGGCGGCATGCATTCTGATGAATTTTTCGGTGACATCGTCGGGTGAGCCGATAATCGGGTACCCGACATTCTTAGGCGGCAGATTGCGGACATATTCATCGTAATCGGGCGTGTTTTCTCGCGTTATGTTCTTTAGCTGAAGCAGACCTTCTATTGCTTCGTAATCTACGCCCTCGGTCGTCAGGTAGTGAAAATAATCCTCCGCTTCCTTGCGCGATGGCCGGCACACAACATGCCCTTGGGTATAAACATTGGCGTCGCGGCCAAGCGCTTTTGCATCCGATTTGAACTGAGCGACAAATTCGGCAGATTTTTTTACATCGGCCTCGCGGAAATTGGTGAAAAAGGCGTGGCAATGGCGCAGTGCAAAAGCACGTCCGGTTGCAGACTGACCGGCATTGATGATGAGCGGTGATGAATCGGCGTGTAATTTTGGTTTTGCCACGACATTCTTCAGGTGAAGATAGTCTTCGTCGAAATCGAATGGCTCTTTTTCATTCCACATTTTCTTGATCGCAGATATCCATTCTTCTGCGTATTCATAACGGTCGCCGTGCTCTCGCTGCTGTATGCCGGACATCTGGAATTCGGGTTCGTTCCAGCCCACCACAATATTCAGCCCAAAACGCCCGCGCCCGACGTGATCCGCCGTCACTATCTGCTTGGCGGCGACCATGGGGTTGAACAAGGGCGCATGTACAGTGCCGAAAACCGTCAGCTTTTTTGTATGGGCGAGCAGTCCGGTGGCCCAGGTTATGGTTTCAAATGTCGTTCCTTGAAAATCGGTCTTGCCGCCATACCCTTTCCAGCGTCCTATCGGCAGGATGAAATCAATTCCGCCTTCATCCGCGATTTTCGCCATTGTTTCGCAACTATCCCAATCGGCGAGCCAACGCTCCGGTAACTTGTTGATGGCACGCCCGGACGAACAATTTGCGCCAAACAGGCCCAGCTTGAAGGGGTTGTCGTTGTACATTTGGTAGCGGTTGGCGGTCATCGGTCTTGTTCCAGCGGTAACAGGGTGATTGCGAGATTTAGCTTATATTCGATATTCGGTGACGACGTTAGCCTGTCTGGTCCCTTTGGTTCTTGGTTCGTATCCTGAGACCCAGAAAACGGGCGGGACGCGGGGCAGGGGGGCTGTGGAGACAAATGCACGTCGAGCGGCTCGTCATCACTGAGTGCTTGGTCGTTTGTCGCGCTGTTGGAGCGCCTGTTATCTTCGAAGGACCGGCAGGTACCGGTATCATTCCCGCTGGTAACCAGATTGCGGTGAATTCCAGATTAATAAAAATAGTGGTGGCCTGGCGCATTGGATTGAGCAGGAGGTGACATATGTCGAGAGCGGCTGGACACACATCACGGGCGTTAGATTGAAGCGAACCCCCAACCAATAAATCCAAACCCGCTATTGAGCCAGGTGATCAGCGGCGTTGAAGTAGGGAAGGTTGTCCTGAGAAGAGCAGCCCATCATTGATAACCGCTCGGAAATTTTGAGCGCCTTCTGGTATTTGCGTTCACTTTCGTCCCGCGTGTTTGTCTGGAATACCGTGCCGCAAAGTGAAATGCCGTAATGGGCCTGGAGCGTGCGGATCTTTCTGCCGGCAAGCAGGCCGTCGGCGATGAGGGAGAGGTCAAAGTCTTTCTGCTTGGCGACCCGAAACTTGTTTTCCACGAGGTAGCCGCGCATCCGTGCCTCTGCCGCAAGGGCTGCGTCCCAGTAATCCGATTCAGATTTTGTCGGATCACCGGAAACCTCCACGAAAGCCAGGCAGAAGGCGAGAAAGACCTGCTCATTCTCAGTTGCTGTTTTCCACGCCGTGCTGCCGAGGCTTTTCCACACCGACAGATCCATCTCGTCAAATACCTTCGGTACCCGATCGAAGAACAGCCGGTGCAGCCCGTTTTCGTTCAGCGTATTGTCTAGTTTCTGTTCCTTGTAGATGTCGATCGCGGCATAAGTTCCACAGACGGGACAGGTATCGTTCTCAAAGGCATTTTTCTTGTAGATGTGCGAACAGCGGGTTCTGTTCGGCAATTCGTTTTTGCAGAGCAAATAGACATCGCTTCCGTTCTCACCATCCTGTTGCTGACCGATCCAGTTGAAGCGGTTCATGAACTGCATATATGAGCGCCGATGGCTCCACAGACTCCATTCCAGCTTTTCCACCGGGCCGAACGTACTCCAGTTGGAACTGACGTCGATGACGATGCATTTATCCTTGCCGGGTGCCGATCGCAGTCCGCGGCCCACCGATTGACCCCACAGCACTTTCGACAGGGTCGGGCGAAGGTGGACGATGATATTGCAGTGAGGGTTGTCCCATCCCTCTGCGAGGACGCCGACAGATACCATCGCCTCGATCTCGCCGCTTTCGTGACGCGCCAGTAGCTTCATCCGCTCTTTAATTGGGGTTTTGGCGGTGACGATGGCCGCTTCGATGCCGCATTGGCGAATGCTGCGCAGTGTTGCTTCCGCGACGCTGATATCGGCGCAGAACCATGCCGAGACGGGTTTCGTTGAAAGCTTCAGGCGTTCTTCGCTATAGCTCCAGATCGCATAGTCGATCATTGATGATTTAATGATCGCAGGGGCAAGCTT
>Ga0115567_10006833_pt1 | contig 10864 bp, 9 predicted proteins | sample COGITO_mtgs_1204_2_FD_88679 | JGI IMG/M metagenome (GOLD analysis project Ga0115567, IMG submission 88679) | Pelagic marine microbial communities from North Sea - COGITO_mtgs_120412 | ecosystem: Environmental > Aquatic > Marine > Epipelagic | place: Germany:Helgoland, sampling site Kabeltonne... | reverse complement strand
GAGCTCGTAAAACAAATTCTAACTCTTACAGGCGACTCTCTTCAAATCAATGAGTATGAAAGAAAAACTAAATTAGAAGTTTTAAAAGATCCAATTAAGCTAGTTGATCTTCAAAAAAATGATGCCCTTATTGTTTTTTCAAGAAGAAATGCACTTAAGTTTAAAAGAGACTTAGAGAACCTTCAGTTTAAGGTTTCAATTGTTTATGGACGTTTAAGTCCAGAGGTAAGAAGAGAGCAAGCAAGAAAATTCGATCAAGGTGAAACGGACATTATGGTTTCAACTGATGCCATTGCAATGGGAATGAACCTACCTGTTAAAAGAATCGTCTTTTCGACTTTAATTAAATTCTATGACTCTAAAGAGCATCCAATAACTAATAGTGAAATTAAGCAAATCGCAGGTAGAGCTGGCCGTTTTGGACGCTTCCCAGAAGGTTATGCGACAACGCTTCAAAGTGTTGAAGATGGAATTGAGACTTTAAACGATGCCCTAAACTCTAATCTGGCTCAAAGTGAATTGGCCATGGTTGGACCCGATCTGGATATTTTCAGATCAGTTAATTTGGCCTTAGAGGATAATTCACTTCCTACTCTTAGACTTAGTGAGTTTTTAAGACTCTTTAATACTATGAGTTTTGAGAAGCCATTTTATTGTGTCGATCTTAAAGAGATGATTGAAGTTACTGAAATGGTTGAAGGAGCAGATGAAGAGGGGATTCTAAGTGATGCTGAAGTTTTTGGTTTTGCATGCGCTCCTGTTAATTTAGGACTAGTAGAACATGTTCAGTACTATGTTTGGATCTTAAGTCACTTTGTTAAGTCTGAAAATATCTATAACGAACCTATTGATGCTGATAGTGATGATATTGATTATTTAGAGCGTGCTATCAAATGTGTCGAGCTATACCAATGGTTAGCAAGACATTTTCAAAATAAAAACTTCAGCTTTGATATTGATGACCTTTTAGAGAATAAATCTTTTGCAACAGAGAGACTTAATCAGCTTCTATCTGAGAAGACGACTAAAAAATGCTCCTCTTGTGGTTGCAAGCTTCCTGATGATCACGATTTTAATATCTGTGAAGATTGCTTTGCTCAAAGAAGGTCTAGGTGGAAGAGAAAGCCACATATGTCGGATAAGAGATCTGATAAAAAAGAATCTTCAAATAGAAACTATAAAGGGAAGTCCTCTAAAGGCAAAGGCCCAAAGAAGACAAATAAGAAGAAAGCCGATGCTTTTAAAAAGTCTAGATAGTTTTTTATTTAAATTGAGGCATTAAAAAAGGACTCTGGCACATACGAGTTGTGATGCTAGAGTAGATTACCTTTATAGGATTCTTTAAGAACTTCCCAAAGCTTGCTACTGCATTTTTAGCAACAGTTTTTATATTAGAGAATTTGATCCATCCACTTACATGAGCGTAGTAAAAACCACCTCCTAAACCGGTCGCTATTAGTACTGGTTTGGCCGCAGGTATACCTGCCATCTCAAGAGAGACACCTGCTACAGAGAAAAATGAAATCATTGTTGCTCTTGATCTGGCCCAGTTTTCAATCTTTTGAAGTGACTTATGTGAACCTTTACCTATTTGATAAGAAACATTAGGATCTTTTATCTTTTCTATTTGTTCAATAATTTGTGATTTTTCTGCTGCAGTAAACTTTGCGGATTTACCTTTAGCCTCAGCGAGTAGCTCATCAAATTTTTGATATTTTCTTTTTTGAATTGCTAAATCTCCTGGTCCTTGAGCGGCCATACCATAAGCACTTCCTAAGAGAACGTCACCTGTCGCTCCTAACAGCGAAGCATTTGAGCCTATACCAGCAATGGCCTGTGGAACTTTAATCGCTCCACCAACGAATATAACTTCAGTTAAGTACCATTTGAAATATTCCTCTGCCATAGTGAATTTTTTTACGAGAGATTTAAATCTCGATTCACCATATTTACCAGCTTTTCTAGCTACAAACTTTTCAAATAGTTCTGGATTATTTTTATAGAGGTTAGGGTATTTTACTCTAAAGTATCTTGGATTCTGAGCTAGTTTCTTTCCAAGAGAGTTATAGTTTATATTGAATGCACTTCTGATTTTTTTAGCAAACCATTTATCACTATTCATAAGCCACTTGGCCCACTTACCATTGGTTAAGTATTCTCCAAAAGCACCGTTATGATATGTAATCGCACCAGAGAGAACTCCTGGCCAAATAGCAACACTTGCAGCTAGAGGTGCTGAAAGTCCTTGAGTTATAATTAGAGAAGCAAATGATGAACCAGAAACAGCAATTCCTCTTATAAAGGTCCAACCAACTCTTCCGATTTTAATTGAATCTGGCGAGCGACCTTCAGCTTTGGCCTCATAGTTAAAGTTCAGATCAGTTGGAATAATTTCATTTTTACTCTTACCGTTAAGGGATAAAGTATTTTGAATATCTTTTATTTTCTCACTTTCTTCTATATCTTCATAATTTTTTCCATAAATCAGAGTCGAGATTTTAAGCGAAGGGTTTAATCTCACTTCTTCACGAGCTATTGACTTTATCAGCTCTAGTGATTGCTTTGATTTTTCACTCCCATCATACTCACCATTATAAAACTCTAGGATTACACCTTTATCTGCTGGTTGATCAGGCTCGTATTGCGGGTGCATTTGAATGTATGAAATATCGTCCATCCCATCATATTGCGATGCCAAGAACTTATTTATCTCTAGATAGTTTTGTGAAAATGCTGCTGTACTAACAAGTAGTAGAACAAAACTTAGAATTGATTGCATTTAATCTCCTAGTAATCTACTAACTTATCGGTATTGCTTGATTTCTCTTTAGATCTATTTTACAACTAAATGATATGAAACTATCTGAATTTACTCACTCTATTCTTAATGTCGGCTCTATTGAATCAAAGCTAGTTGATGCTAAGTCACTGGAATTTAATGATACATCTGGCGAGATCCCCGACCTTCCTGCTCGGGATAAGTACTTTGATTTCTCAAAAAAACAACTTCGCTTCCCAAAGGGCAATTTTCACGAAGACAAAAGAAGGGCCATGGCCTTAAGTAGTTTCGCTAATCACGAACTTTTAGCCGTTGAAATTATGGCCGCATCTTTAGTTGTTTTGCCTCATAAAACAGCTGAGGACAAAAAAATAAAACTTGGAATCTTTAATTCTTTAAAAGATGAGCAAAGACATTTCAAGATGTACGTTCAGAGAATGAATGAGCTAGGGTTTGAATTTGGAGACTTTCCACTAAATGTATTTTTCTGGAAATACATGAAGGATATTAAAGATGCGAACTCTTACTTTGCAGTAATGTCTTTAACTTTTGAAGCCGCTAATTTGGATTTTGCAAAATACTTTGAAGATCAATTTAGACAAGTTGGCGATGATAAAACGGCAGACATTTTGGATGAGGTTTATAGAGATGAAATTTCTCATGTGGCCCTAGGAGTAAAGTTTTTAAATAAGTGGCGAGATGATAAAAGTTTATGGGACTACTATGTGGGACATCTTCCTTTTCCGCTTACTCCTGCTAGATCTAAGGGACAATTTGTTAATGAAGAGGCGAGAGTGGCATCAAAATTTGATAGTGACTTTATTGAAAGACTGGTAAAGTACACAGATGACTATGAAGTTACAGCTAGAAGGCATTGGAAAAAATGAGCTATTATTTTAATGGAGATTTAGAGGACTTTCTTCTTACTTCAAAAGAAGAGTATACAATAGAATTCAATCCTTTTAATGAGGAGTTTGAATACTTCATTGCCTTACTTGAAAATGAAACAATTTGTACAAAAAAAGTATATAACGATGATTATATCAATTATTTAAAGTATGAGTTTAACTGTGATTTAAAAACAACGAAGTCAAAAGTTGGGGCAGAACTTTGGTGCTTTGAAATATATGACTTAACACTCCAAAAAAGAATTAACTCTAGGTTTTTTACTAAAAAATACTCAAATAAATATAATGAGCATCCAGCTGTTAAAATTTATGAGCCCGAAGAACTAGAAGAGGGCTTTATTTATAAAGAAGATATTAGTGTCAGTGGTATGGGCAATTATCTCTATCCTCGTGATAAGCGAAAACTTTATAAGATCTTAAAAGATAGACCTCTTCTTAAAGAGAAGTTGTTGCGCAGAATTGAAGATATTTCAAGCTTAATTGATGGGCAGGACATCTATCACTATCAAAATACAGTTGATGAGTATTTTCAGTACAAAGGTACTTTTATTGGAAGGGATTTTAAAAATGAAGCTTGGTTTGTTGATTATAAAGATAAGTTAACAAACTTTATGGAGGAGGAACTCAATATTCAGGGCCCCTATGCTGTAGATTCATTTATTTATGAGGATAAATTACATTTTCTATCTGAGATAAACAATAGAAAGACTATGGGGTATATCGCTCATAAACTAAAGAAAAAATACTTTAATGACTTTCCTTTATTTAAGTCAATTCTTATTCCTAGTAAAAAGATTGATGACTTTAAACTTACGTACTCTATGGATTTAGAGAATACATACTTAATCTCTCCAAGAGGAAATTTATTTTGCTACTTTGTAATTGTTGCCAATACTGAGCAAGAGCTAAAAAAGAGTGAATTAAAACTTTACTCCAGAGTCTTCGATTAATTTTTCAATAAACTCCATGGCCTCTGCAGCAGTTTTACCGTAGGAGATAATACCGTCCTCGTGGCCAGACATTGCAAAGATTCCCTTTGAGTTCCTACCAATACATCTTTGAGCTTCTTGGGCCATTTCGGTTGTGCCGTAGTTAATTTCTTTTTTAGTTTGTGTGTAGTCATTCTCAAGCATAAACTTCCACAGCTCATTGTTATGAATATGTAAGATATAATTTATTTGAGGGCAGCTCTTATAAATAGCATAATGAGTTAAAGATTCACTTGAAGGTGCACATTTACCTTGGGCCAATACTTTCATTGTATTTAGATCTGACTTGTAAACGTGACTGTATTGGTCGGAAGTTAGCTCCGGATGTTTTCCAGTTTGAGTCCCACTGATAATAAATTCATCATTAAAGACTCTGTAGGATAAATTACCATAACCAATACTTTGGGGAAGGTACTCGCCAATAAGAGTCAGGTTATAGAGCTCTTTTCTGAAGCTTTCGATCTGCTCTACTTCCTCAGACTCAATTTTGTGGGTTTTATCCAATTTAAAGTTAAATTTGATAACTCCATCATCTATTTGTTTAGTCATTATTTCCTCATAAAATAATTTGGTTTATATTAGTATAATATACTAATAAATACAGAGGTTTAACATTTTAGATAAATTAAAAGACATATTTAGTAAATTAAATAAAAAGAAATCTAATCCAAGTGATGAGGTGGGTGAGTCCACTGGTGAGTTTGAAGTTGATGCAATTGATCTTGGAGAGGATGAGGACTTAGTAAATCATGAAGAGGATTTAAAATCTCAAATTCAAGATGAAATTAATGAACTGGATGATGAAGAAGTTGAAGAAGCCGCTAAGGAACTACACCCAGCTCTTGCAACTCTTAAAAAACAGGTGCCCTCACTTTTTAAATTAGTAGATCTTGTTAATAAAAAATTACCTAAAAAGAAAGCTAAAAAAATAAAGGAAGAAGTTCAAAATGAGGATGCCTCTTCTGCAGAACAAAAACCTAAAAAGAAATTTAAGGTTATTCATTTAGTTATCTTATTGGGAATTGCTTTTTTTACCTTTGAAGAGCAAATACTAGGTCCAACAGAGGAAGCAGTACCTGTTGTAAAACTCAAAAAAAGAGATAGACCTACTAGGCCTAAGAAAAAACCAGTTCCAGTTGAAGAAAAAGAAAAGCTTGAGCCAACTAAAGAGGATCCTCTTATGATTGGAAATAAAGAAGAGCCAAAGCTTGATACTGTGGTGGAGGAGACTACTACAAAGGCAGAGAGCCCAGCAGCGAATGAAGATAAAAAATCAGAAGATATTACCGATCTTTTTAAAGATCAAATGGATGATGACACAACAAATGATGCTCCGATTGTCGAGGAGCCAGATATAGAAGAACCAGTGATTGCTGAGCCAGCTGTTGAGGAGTCTGTTGTTGAAGATCCTGTTGTAGAAGAGCCAGAGGAAACTATTGCTCAACCAAGTGATGAAGATACTTCTAGTGATGATGACGAAAAAAGAATAGAGGATGCTAAGGAAGTTACATCAGCTCCTATAGAGGATGATAAAGCGCAAGACTTTTTAGTCGACAGTTTTGAAGACAATACAGAGGATATTACTGAATCAATAATGAGTGATCTAGAAAAAAAGATTAAAGATAAAAAAGATGAAGCAAGTACAATGCTAGACTCTAATCTCAACCAAGCTTATGAATTTACGGATGTACCTGATTATGAATATGTTGGGCGCGCACTCGTTTACAATTGTACTGATAAACATTGGGCCTGTATTGATGTAAAGAGCTACACTCTATGTCAGAAAAACTACAGTTATAACGAAGCAAATTCGAAAATAATTCAGTGCTATCCAAAAGCAATATTTGAAGCAGATCTTGATTGTGAAAAACAACAGTTAACAAATGTATCTGATTCTATCTCGACAAAATTTTGTAATTAATTAAAAAGGATCTAAGCTGCGTCTTTGTCGTAGCTTTCATTCATTAACGGGATATAGAACTTGTCTTCATTTTTGGCCTGCTCTTTTCTCATTCCTTCAATAAAGTAATTTACAAGTTGAGGGTCAAACTGGCTTCCAGAAAACTCGATAAGCTCACTAAAGGCAATCTCATAAGATAAACCTTTTCTATAAACTCTTGTTGAAGTCATGGCATCAAAAGTATCAGCAATTAATATAATTCTCGCATAAAAAGGAATCTCATCCCCCTTTAATCCATCAGGATATCCACGACCATCATACCTTTCGTGATGATGTTTTGCGTGAAGAGCAACTTTTTCAAAAGTTTCAAAACCTTTAAGTATATTATACGACTGAGTTGGATGTTTTTTCATGATCTCAAACTCATCAGCAGTTAATCTTGTTGGCTTATTTAAAACACTATCAGGCGTACCAATTTTCCCAATATCATGGAATAGCGCCGCCAGTTGCAGTTCATACATTTGCCAATCTGTTAATCCAAGTTCACGTCCAACTACCATAGAGAAGTAACAAACTCTCATGCTGTGGCCATAGGTATAGTGATCTTTAGCATCTAAAGCTTTTAAAATCGCTCTTGCCGCCATCTCTGAAATCTTATGATTTTCATCTTTAAGATCATCAATTCTTTTGGCCATACTCATGATTGAATCTTGAGCTGACTTGGGTAAGTGTAAAATGTTATCCGTTTTATCTTTCTTTTTCATAAGCTATTAAGCTAATCGGTTGTTTTAAGGAAAAATAAACAGTAAAATAAGAAAAGTTTGGTTTTTATTTATAAATAGCCGTAATTATTGAATAAATTGGATAAGAAAATGATAATTGTTGATTCAAAAAATGAGATTTGGGACTTCTTTGAGAGCACTTCTTTAAAAGATAAGCTCAGTGCGGCCAGATTAAACTTGGATGCTTTTGAGCTGGCCAATGGATTTGAACATGAAATTGTTATCGCTCATACTGATATTTTAAAGTCTGAAGTGGCCAAGGCTAAGCTTAGAAATACATTCTCAGTCGTTTTTTATGGCGATGATAGTTGTAATTATCAAGAGTTATCTAATGCTGTCTTCTTCTTAAGTAGTAAGAGTGATCAAGACCTATTTGTTAACTTAGTCACTAAGATGGACTCATTGTCGAGGGAACAACAAGTTTTTAAGTCACAAATGCTCACTATTAATTCAGATTTATCTGAAGTCATGGGAAGTGTTGAAGTGGAGCTTTTAAAAATTAAAAAGCTCTATGAAACGAAAGCACCTAAAAGATTTCAAGATTTTAAAGGCGTTCAACTTTTTAGTAAATACTCAGCTGGAGAGAATATTGGCGGAGAGTTCTTTGATATTCACAAAGTTGGAAGTAAGCTGCTTATAATGATGAGCTCCACAAGCTCATACCTTGTTTCAAGTAGTATTTTAAATTTATTCTCTACTGTTAAAGAGACGAGTCATGTTGATAACGATGTCACAAATGAGCTTTTTAAAGACATTTGTAGCGATGCAAGAAAAATTAATGCTTCAAAGTCTAAAAAAGTAACTCTAGAGTTGTGCATTTTAAATGTGGATTTAAACTCTTTAAAGGTTCAAGGGAAAATATTCGGTAATTTTCATTTAAAGACCTCTGATCTTGAGGATCTTTACACTTTTAAACATAAAGATAGAAGTTTTGATGAATTAGATGAGGAGGAGTTCAACTTTGAATCAAAGCTTAAAAGAGGTCAAAGGCTTCTCATTAGCTCACCTGGCTTTAATAAAAACTGGCAAAAGTTAAGTCCTGAGTTCTTACAAGAACAACTTCTTGCCAATGACTCAATAAAAACATTAGATATATTAGATGAAGCTTTCTTTCAGCTTAAAAAGAATCTTAAGGGTGGATTTTTAAGTTATGATGCTTCGGCAATTATTTTAGAGGTGGATCAAAATGCAATTTTTAAAGCTTAGTTTATTTGTTTTATTTTCTTTAAGCCTATTCGCTCAGGATGGACAAAGGTTTAGTTCAAAAGAATGCCTAAACGCCAGTTATGATACAACCATTAAGTCTGAGGGGAAGTTCTTTGGACTTATGAAAAATGATTTATATATAAAAAAATCAAAATGTATTATTCAAATAAAATATAAAGGAATTCTTGAAAGTGTTTGGGATATCGATCTTTGTAGAGAGCCTATTCATATGAAAGTGACATCTAAAGGAAGTCAAAATGTTTTCAAAAGAGAAAATGAGTGTACTGAGAGCTCTACTTCAGATTTTTGCTATTACTTAAAAGAGCTAAAAACAAATATATCAGACTATGGTCTTATCTTTGCCAAGGGTCTAAGAGAGAAGTTATCAGATCCACATGGGCAGATTTATTGTATTTCACTTCTTGTTAATAAATACTTTGATCAAGAGGTTGTATTCTCACTATTCGATAAACCAGTTGATTTATATTCTGATAAAGATAGTGGCTGCGCTTTACCTGAAAAAAAGGCTGAGCCTAAAGCAATTGCCCCTGAAAGTGAGAGCAATAAAATTCCTGAGGTTGGCAATGGTTCGAAAGAGCCTAAAATGAGCACTCAAGAATCTGAAAGGCCTTATAAAAATGAAAGTGAATCAGAGAATAAATTTTAAATTATCTATAAATCTATAAACTATTTAAACACTGTTTATAAGAACAAATATTAAAGAATGCTAACCTTTATTTAATATTATTAATCAAAGGGGAAAAATGAAATCAACAAAAAACATTCTATTTGCATTCTTATTAACATCAGGTCTTGCTCATGCTGATCTTGGCGATAAGCTAGAGAGGACTTGGGAAGAATCTACTGGAATTTCAAAAATTTATGGTGGCTTTTCAAGTGAAGCAACAAACTTTGGTCTATCTCACGAAAGAAGACAAGGCTCTTTAGGTGTAGATGCCCTTATTATACAAACTGGAGATAATGGTGAAAATGCTGTTGGCCAAGCCGATGAAAAAACAATGCTTGGAGCTTCTTTAATACACCATTTAGAAGATAACTCTAGAGCTGATGTTTATTTAGGTACTGGTATTGCAGCGACTTACCAAGAAGATGTTAACGGAACAAGTCAGGATGAAACGACATACGGACCTTTATTTAGAATAGGTTCTTCTTATTACTTAAATAATGACTGGTCGGTTGGACTTGAGTATATGGCCGCTCTAAACTGGACTAGTGACAAACTACCAAGTGAAAGCACATACGGTTTTTTAACTTTAGGTTATACTTACTAATTAGTTAATTAAGATAAAGAAAAGGGTCCTTTAAAGGACCCTTTTTTATTTGATAAAGCTAAAAGCTCTTTCTAAATCTTCTTTAAGATCCTCTATATCTTCAATACCAACACTTAATCTAATAAGGTTATCAGTTAGACCAATAGATTCTCTTATATTTTTAGGAACAGAAGCGTGAGTCATAATCGCTGGATGTTCAATTAGTGATTCAACACCACCAAGGCTTTCAGCAAGTGCGAATAACTCTACTTTTTCTAAGAACTTTTTAGATTCTTTAAGTCCACCCTTTATAAAGAATGTAATCATCCCGCCAAAGCCAAGCATCTGCTTTTTAGTAATCCTGTGTTGAGGGTGAGATTTAAGTCCAGGATAGGTGACTCTCTCTACTTTTGGATGAGTTTCAAGCCATTTTGCAATCGCCATAGCATTTTTTTGATGAGCTTCCATTCTTATGGCCAAAGTTTTAATTCCTCTAAGGACTAACCATGAATCAAAAGGGGCACTACTTGGGCCAATCGAGTTTTGAAGAGTAAAGATTTTATCATTAAAGCTCTTACTGTTTGTCATCATAGCGCCACCAACAACATCTGAGTGACCATTGATATACTTTGTTAATGAGTGAACAACAACATCAGCTCCAAGTTCCAATGGTCTTTGAAAGTATGGAGACATAAAAGTATTATCGACAAAAGATTGGACTTTATACTTTTTGGCAAGTTCACAAACTTCAACTATATCAGTTATTTTTAAAAGTGGATTTGTTGGTGTCTCAATCCAAATAGCATTTGGCCTGTATTCTTTCATGGCCTCTTCTACAGCTTTTACATCAGTTGTATTAATAAACTTAAAGTCATGAATATCTTTAAAGACAGTTGTAAATAATCTATAAGTTCCGCCGTATACATCATCCCCACATAGAATCTTAGATCCCTTTGGAAGAGAGTGCATAATAAGAGTCATCATCGCTAAACCCGAAGAGGCAACGAGTGAGTACTTTGCATTCTCAAG
>Ga0115567_10006826_pt1 | contig 10869 bp, 7 predicted proteins | sample COGITO_mtgs_1204_2_FD_88679 | JGI IMG/M metagenome (GOLD analysis project Ga0115567, IMG submission 88679) | Pelagic marine microbial communities from North Sea - COGITO_mtgs_120412 | ecosystem: Environmental > Aquatic > Marine > Epipelagic | place: Germany:Helgoland, sampling site Kabeltonne... | reverse complement strand
TTTGTGTTTTACGCGGTGGTGTGCTCCGTGGTGTCGCTGAAACGGACGGATTTAAAGGCCAAGGTGATTGACTCCCCCGAGGTGCTCGCCGTCATCGATAACATCGCGGGCGGTGCCGTGCGGGACCTCGTCAACTCCCTGCACTTGTGCAAATACAAGGAGTTCATGCTCGCCTTTCCGCAAGTGGCCGACGCCGTGGATAAATCCTCGTGGCTTCACGCGCATCACCGATACTTTCTCAGAGAGGCTCGCGTCGCGGCGTACGCTCAGTACCTGGCGTCGTACAAGTCCGTGACGGTGGCGTCGATGGCGTCGAGCTTCTGCGTGAGCGAGGAGTTCATCGACAACGAGCTGTCCAACTTCATCGTGGAGGGTAGGCTCAACGTGCGCATCGACAAGGTCAACGGAGTGCTGGTGACCAATCGGCCGGATGCTAAGAATGCGCTGTACCAGAGCTACATCAAGGAGGGTGACAGCCTGTTGAACCGCATCCAGAAGCTCTCCAGGGTCATCGACCTGTGAGTGGTGGCGTAGGGCGGTGGTGTGTGCGTAGCATTCTTTGTGATTGACGACGCGAACGCTCGTGCGGTATTGGTTGACTCTCTCGCCTCGCCTCTTTTTCTTTGCGCTTTATGATATCCGCCTTTCTCGCCACTGCGTCAATGCCAATGAGCGCGCCGTCGACGTCGGAGTGCAACGCGCTTCGGTACTTTTACCCCGGTTCCACCGCGCGCAATGGAAACCTCGTGTTCCTCCCGCCCGGCGTCGCGTACCTGACCGGCGAGGACGCCGGCGCGCTACTCGAGTTGGACGGCGTAGACCTGGGTCGATGGCGAGCGCGGTACCAACACGCGGAGTTGGAGGGATGGGCGGTGGTCGACGACGACACCCCGCTGGAGTTCCGAGCCGACAGGCGGACCTTGGACATCTCCCTCGAGCGCCACGCGGATCCACCCGCGCGCGTCCCGCCCCCGGGAGACGTCATCCAGGGCCTCGAGAACGTCGACGTCGCGCACATCTCAAACCCATCCGACGCCGCGAGAGACGGATACTTCGGCGTCGGCATCGTCGGCGGCAAGAACGAGGCCAACCAAGGCACGCTGTGGCGATCGGCGTACCAGCTCGGCGCCGCGTTCACGTACACCGTCGGCGCGCGGTTCACGAAATCCAGCGCGGACACCACCAAGACGTGGACCAGCCTACCGATGTACTCGCACTCGGACTGGAACGCGTTCGCGGCGAATACTCCGTACGACGCAGTCTGGGTCGCGGTGGAGATGGGAGGGACGCCGCTGCGTGCGTTCACACACCCCGACAGGGCGGTGTACGTGCTCGGGAGTGAAGATAACGGGCTGCCGTCGTCGGTGCTGAGGGCGTGTGCGCACACGGTGGAGCTGCCGGCGACGGCGGGGAGAAATGCGAGTTATAACGTGGCCGTGTCCGGCGCTCTGGTCATGTACGACAGGCTGATGAAGCGACGGCGGGTCGGGGACGAGATGGGCGGTGGGGTGGACGAGGCACGTAGCCTGCGCGGCGGGCGGGTCGGCGTGGACAGCGCGAAGCCGTCGCGGGGAGGGAGTTAGCTAGCTCTAGAGAAGCGTTAGCGGCGAGAGGTATCGGACAGACTACTAGCTAGGCGTTCTCGTTCGCGTAAGAAAGAAGAGGCACTAGATGAGAGCTATGTACAGTGATACGTACGCGCGTTCACAGCCTGCTGCCCTTGGCCCGGAGCATAGCGGCGACCTCGGGCTTGCCGTAGTCCTCCGCCAGCGCCAGCGCGGTGAGACCTTTTCCGTTTTTTATCCCCGTCTCGATCCCGGGCGTCGCGAGCAGCAACTTGCACACCTCGACGTGCCCGAACCTCGCGGCGTCGTGCAGCGCGGTGTCCCCATCGGCGTCCCGCACGTTCGGGTCCACGCGCAGGTCCTGCGTCAGCGTCTTGGTCGTGTGTGCGTGGCCCCAGTACGCAGCCTTGTGGATGGCGGCTCTGCCCGTGCCCGCGTCGCCCGCGTTCAGATCGACGTCCCTCGCCAGCGGCATGATGTCCACGACGCCGTGCATGCACGCCTCGCGAAACTCCCACGAGCGCGTGTCGCGTTCCTTCACCGCGGCGCGAGCGTTCACGCCCGCGAGGTGGGGGCACGCGGTGGTACCCAGCGCCAGCAGCCTCGAGTACGCGGCTGAGAAGTCCCTGAAGAAGGCTTCTTGGTCTCTGGCGTAGAGCTCGGCGTAGGGCCTGAAGTTCGGGTCGGTCTTGAGCGCCACGTCGGTGGGCAGCATCATCAACTCGCCAGTCTCCACGTCGGTGTACTGGAGCTGTCCGTCCCACTCGCGGGGTTTCCAGGTGTAGTGGATGAGGTTCCGGAAGTACTCGTTATCGAATCGCAGCGGCGATCTGGTCCACTTGCCGTCGTATCCCGACCGCACGAAGTGGCATCTCCCGAGCGTGTGCGCGCCGGAGAGCGCGACGATGTCCCTGTCGGACATACCCATACGGTGGAAGACGTCACGGAGGTGGGTGGCGCCCTGGGAGGCGTCGGGCAGGCGGCCGTGCGCGGGACAACGCGATCCGTCGCTGTCGTCGGTCCGGCCGAACGCGTGCGGGACGTGGGGTCCACCCGCGAACTCGATGGACAAGGCACCCGCCAGGGTGAAGATGTCAGCCTGGGACACGTCCGGGTACTTCTTGTGCACCTCGTGGAGCATGTCGCGGACGATGCCGAGCCCCGCGTTGGCGGGGTCGGACTTCTCCGGCTCGAACCTCATGGTGCCGCCGTCCGATCCGCCGCTCCCGTCCCGGGCGTCGAAGGTTCCCGACGCGTGCCACGCCACGCGGCACGCGATGGGGAAGGCGATCACCTTATTGTTGAGCAAGGCATCCTTGACGTCCCGCTTGAGATTCGCGAGCCGAGCGGCGTCGATCATGGCGAGCGACGTGCGCGATCGATGAAGTGCTCGAGGATCTATCCAAGGACACGTGAGTCAGCAAAACGGCCCTTGGAAACTCCAAGGGACACCGACGGCGCTCGCGAACGACAACAAACGCACGACCGAATACGTCGTCCCAGTCGATGCACGCGAGATACAACGAGGCAATACCACGACACCGTACATTGAAAATCACTAAACAAAGCGTCGCTCACCGCCGACCAGTCACCGTCACGCCGTCGACGTAGAAGCTCCGCGGCAACTCACTTTTGTTCCAACGCTCCACAAAGTCTTTGAACAGCGCCCTCGCCTTCTCCGCCAACAGGTCGGTGAAGTACGTCTTGTGCACGTGCTTCAGCCATGCCGCGAACTCGTGGTTCTTCATGAAGTAGTCGTCCTCGGATATGGGCTCCGGTTTGAAGTCCGGGCCGGGCGGCGGCCCCCACGCGCTTGACGATGAATCTTTTTTGGATTTTTTATCCTTCCCCTTCGCCGGCGCCTTGCCGGAGTCCACGCCGCTCTTCCACCGCCGGCCGCCGTCGTCGTCGTCGTCGCTGTCGCTGTCGCTGTCGCTGTCGCTGTCGCTGCGGCGGTCGCGTTTGCGTTTCTTGTCCTTCTTCTTGCCGTCCTTCTTCTCTTTTTTGGACTTTTTAGATTTCTTCTTCTCCTTCTTCTCCTTCTTCGAGGACTTGGAGTCCTTCTTACCGACGCCCGCGCGCTCGAGCACAGCCTTGGCCTCCTCGAGGCTCATCCCGGCACCTCCACCGTCGCCGCCCATCGCCGCGCACCGCACTTACGACGACGTCGGAATCGCCAAAACTCGACCGCGTCGATCGGGTTAGTTTCTTTTTATTTCCGGGTGGGCAATTAGACTGACGTCGTGTTTTGTTAGGGTGCCCAACCGGATCGGTCGACCGGACCCCCGACCGTCCACCCACCGGCGCACCGGATCCTCCTCACGACGAGGTCGAGACGCGAGTACGACGCGGGGTCTTCGCGAGTATCGGGTCGGACGAGTGAGCTCCGAACTCGGGGTGGCCGGACGACGAGTGCGCTCCCTTCGTCTGAGGGCGAATGATCGACTGCCAAAAACTCAAAAGAATGCAGCAATCGTGCAGCAATCGCGCATAATCGGGCATTATTCGCCGAAGCCTGTTTTTGATACAAAATGCGCATACGAAAGTTGGTTATTCTGTGTTAAGATCGCCCGAACCCACCCGCACCACTTCCAAGGTTTATCGGGGAAATTAACTCATCGATCGCGAGTCACGACTGACAAAAGAACTTTCTTCACCATTCTCCGGAAAGACCCTTCTGAGGCTGAGAGACGCCGCAAAAGCGGTTCTTTTGATGGGAAAAGACCTGTCGCCCGAAGGGTCGGCGGGCACTGTTGAGTGAACGACTGGCGGTCGTCGTTCTCGCGGGGATCAACGAGTTCACAGCGCGCGCGCGTTTGACTTGTCGCGGGCGCGGAGGAGACGAGACGCGTCGCACCGCGGGCCGGGAGGGCATTTCCCGACTCCACTTTTTCTTTTGATTCCCTTCGACTCCTTGTTGGAGCGAGAGTCGAGAGCGTCCATGGGGAAGGCCGCGAAGAAGGACGGCGGCGACCCGGAAGACATGCGCGGCGCGAAGAGGTGAGTCGCCGGAACCATAGACCGTTGAATCCACCCCGTTGAGGCCCATTCGCGTGGCACCGGACGTGCACATCGCCGCGGATACCCGCCATTCCGCGCGCCTCCCTAGGAAACCCGCCTCCTTTCCTGACCAATTCTATTCTATCCGTCCGCGCTTCCCCAGGCAACGAGCGAACGACCGCGCGCCCGACGACGCGCCGGCCGCGACGTCGCCGGAGGTTAACCCCGATGACCCCGTCGACGCCGACGTGCACGCCGCGGTCGTGGCGGAGGTGAGCCCCACGCACGTCCCACCTCGATCCCTCCGAGAGACGAACGAGACGCGTCCGTCCCCTCGCGCTTTTCTTTATCCACGACAACGACACTTTCCTTTAATCGCCTTCCTCTTCGCTCACGTCTCTCTTTTCCTTTTCCCCGATACGTTCCGCAGCTCTCGCAATCGCGCAATCGCGAGGATCGCCTGCAGACGTCGCTCAAGATGCTGCAGCAGCACCTCAGCGAGGAGCGCGCGCGAGTCGCCGAGCTCCACTCGCGTCTCATCGGCCGCAGCATCCAAACGGACGACCCGCCGTGCCAACACGCCAACTCCGCGGCTGTCCTCGCCGCGGCGGAGGCGGCCAAGGACAGCGGCGCGGCGGCGGCGAAGGCGGGCGGGTGCCCGTTCCACCAGGGCGCACCGGGCGCGGCGACGGGCGGGTTCATCGCGCGTGAGAGCGGGACGGAGTTTGCCGAGTTTCAGGCCAAGTTTCGAGCGACTTCGGAGACGGCGGCGGCGGAACTCGACGAGCACATCACGGAACAGATCCAGCAACGTCGTAACCACATTCGCCGGTCGAGCTCGCAGCTGGGGTTACAGACCAGGCTGGAGAGCTTCAAAGACGAGCCCCCGATGGCGCTCGCGTCGCTGAAGGAGCTCGCCATGGACTCGGTGCAGGAGGGCGTGACGATTGCCGACTTTTCCCTCCCCGATCAGCCGCTGGTGTACGCCAACCACGGTTTCGAGCTCATCACCGGTTACTCGATCGAGGAGACGGTGGGTCACAACTGCAGGTTCCTACAGGGCGCCGGGACGGAACCGGAGAAGGTGGAGCACATCCGACGGTGCATCAACGCGGGACTGCCGTGCACGGTGCAGCTGAAGAATTACCGGAAAAACGGGGAGGAATTCGTCAATCACCTCTCGCTGACGCCGATTCGGACCGCGAGGGGCAGGGTGACGCACTACGTGGGGATCCAATCCGACGTCACCGAGCTCATCAACACCCGCGAGGCTGAGCTCGACGCGTTGAAGAAGGCGACGATCGCGACGGCGGCGACGGAGGCCAAGTCTAAGTTTCTCGCGCACATGTCGCACGAAATTCGAACCCCACTCAACGGCCTCATCGCGGTGGGTCAACTCTTAGAGGACACCAACCTAAACCGGGTCCAGCGCGATTACGTCACCACCATTCGCAGCTCTGGCGAGACGTTGCAGGCGCTCATCTCGGATATCTTGGACTTTTCACGGGTCGAGGCGGATAAGCTCGTGTTGCGGCACGAACCCTTCCACCCGCAGGCGGTGATCGCGACGGTGATGGAGATTGTCGGCCTGCACTCGTCCAGGCTGAAGCTCAACGTGGGGTACCACGTGGACGAGGGTGTCCCAAACAGTGTCATGGGCGACGCCATGCGCGTGCAGCAGGTGTTGCTGAACACGCTGAACAACGCGATTAAGTTCACCGAGAGGGGCGACATCATGATCCGCCTGTACCTTCGCAGGGGCGGCGACGTGGAGAAGGAGTACCAACGCGCGATGGAGACGGCGGACAAGGCGATCGAGGAGGAGAAGAGCGCGGGTGTGGACAAGCTGCACCAGGCGCGGGAGTGGCGCGAGGAGCAGACCAAGAGGGGCATGCGGGAGCAGCAGCGTAAGCTCAAGTCCGTGGATTGGCTCCGAAAGTGTCCCGCGGGTGATGAAGACCGGCGCGGTGATGACCAAGACAACCAGCCGGGTCCCGCCCCCGACGCCACCGACGGCGACGATTGGGTCCTCCACTTCTACGTCAGGGACACCGGCATCGGCCTCAACTCGTCCAACATCGACTCCATCTTCAAGTCCTTCCAGCAGGTGGACCTGTCACCGACGCGCAAGTACGACGGCACCGGACTCGGACTCGCCATCTCGCAGCGCCTGTGCGAAGCCATGGGCGGCCGGATGTGGGCCGAATCCCCTGGACTCGGCATGGGCAGCACATTCCATTTTTGCGTCAAGTGCGTGTCGTTACCAGGCGCGGACCGCCCGGGTACCCCCGCGCTGCCGCAGGTGCCCGGCGGCGTTCGGGCCAACCCGGAGGATGCCGAGCGCGAGGCGGAGGCTCGGCGCCGGGTTCGCGCGTCGGGAGCCGCCAAGGTTATGTCCTTGGTCCGTACCCCTTCCCAGATGACCTTCGACGCCATCTGCCAAGGCCGGTGTCTGAGGGTGTTGCTCTACGACGAGTCTCGGATGGTGCGGCAGACGTTGGCGACGGTGATGGAACGGTGGGGGATCTTCGTGCACTCTTGCGGGTCGGGGGATGAGATCGTCAACGCGCTCGATTCAACCCCGGGTGGCCCAGGGATGAAGACGTTCGACGTCGTGGTGGCTGAGAAGAACTCTGCTTTTTGCGGCGCGATCCGGCGGTGGGCTGAGTCGCACGGTAAGCTCAAGGCGGGAAGCGAGGCTTCCGGGTCGGACAGCGGGAAGGACAAGGTGGCGCCTTTTCACTGCCCGACGTTCGTGCTGATGACCTGGCCAAACTACAGTAGCTCGAGCGACGACCTCAACGACATCGGGAGCTGGGGCGAGATCGGCTCGCTGGAGCACAAGCTCCGGCGGAAGAGCGTGAACTCCATCGATTCGTTTCATCGATTGAACTCCAGCGACGACGGGCACGACGCGCAGGAGAGCGAGCAGGCGGATGAGGACGTCGAGGAATTCTTTTCGTCACGCAACGCCGAGCCGCTTCCAAAGCCGATACAGCACGCGCGGCTGCAGAAGCTCCTCGCGGACATCGCACACGACATCTTTAACCCGGGGGATACCTCCGCTCGTAAACCGGAGGCTACGCGCCCGTCCGCATCGTCGGCCAGGGCCTCGGTATCTCCGGACGCCAAGCCCAAGCTGCCACGGAAGATGCGGATTTTGTTGGCGGAGGATCACTTGATCAACATGAAGGTGGCGTGCGCGGTGCTCGCCAAGTGCGGGCATAAAGACATCACAATCGCGAAGGACGGCGTTGAGGTGCTCGAGAAGCTGGCGTTGCTCCCGAGCGGGCTGGACTCTTTCGACATCGTGCTGATGGACCTTCACATGCCGCGGATGGGCGGGCTGGAGTGCGTGAAGAAACTTCGCGCCATGTACCCAGAGTCGAAGGTTCCCATCGTCGCGGTGACGGCGGATGCGGTTGAGGAGAGCAGGGATAAGTGCATGAAAAACGGGTTCAACTCGTGGATCAGTAAGCCGTTCAGGATCGAGCAGCTCGGGGGACTTTTAGATGAGTTCGTCCCGGGGTCCAACGCCGGCACGCACGGCAGGGCGAACGGCGCGTGAGAAGGAGAAAGGCGCGTGACAGTCAACCGAGTACACGTCGACGCGCGATTATAAATACCTAAATCGTCACAGATCTAAATCATTCGTTCCATCACACCCGTCGCAGCGTCATGGTATGGCTGTAGAGCACCGCGGGATCGAACGCGGCGCCCGCGGCTCCGCCCAGGCTCGGCATCGGCGCGCCTCCTTGCGCGTTGGGCGCCGCGGTAAAACGGAAGGCATCGTTGGCCTGAACGTATCCAGCCGTCGACAGCGTCACTTTCACCTCGTTCACTTTGGCACCCCCCTCGGCACCCCCCTCGGCACCCTCCTCGGCACCCCCTTCGCTGAGCACCGGCGTGAACGTCCACACGTGCTGGTAGTCCGTGTTGACGACCCTCGCGGTTCCAAAGTCCCTCCCGTACCCCAAGGTGACCTGCCTCGACGCCTCGGACGCGAAGAAAGTACCGTCGGTTCGCCGCGTCTCGCTCTCCCGCGCGTTTGCGAACAGCTCGATGCGCTCCGCGTTCGGGGAGGCGCCGGGTTTGATGTTCACGGTGGTTCTGTTCGCATCGCGCGTCGGTTCGTATTCCACGCTGGACACCGCGTCTTTACCCAGGTAGGCGTTCACGATCGATTTCAGGTTGAAGGCTCTGTCCTCCAGCACGCCCTCGATGCCCTCGAACTTTGCGAAGCGAACGTCGTAGACGATCTCGGGGGTGCCCACGTCCGGTACGTACGCCAGGCTGAGCTTCTGGAACCCCGGGATCGTGGGTTCCTTGATGAGCGCGTTCTTGCTCATCGTCTTGGACGGGAACTCGAACCCGGCGAAGGTGGCGGTGCATCGCCAGGTGCCCTCCAGCCACGGCGGGTACCGCGTGGGACCCGGCTTGGCCTTGTTGAAGACGGGCTTGGACAGGTCTCTGCGCTCGAGGCGCTCGGAGAGAAGCGCCTGGGCGAGCGCGGGGGGCGGGGCCGAAGTCGTGGCGGCGAGCGCCAAACCGAGAGCCAGCGCTCGCCTCCTATCCACAACCACATCATCCTCGGCACCTTCTGATGAGACGACGTCACCGGCTCGACGCCCGTGAGCTCTGCACGCGCCGACGCGGCGGGAGCCACCGCGAGAGGCGCCCGCATCGCTTCGTATCGCGTGAAGATGACACCGCGAGAGGTGCGATGCGGACATGATGACGCGCGAATCGCCGCCCTGTTGTGAAGCAGTGTCGACCGGTCCCGTGAAACAAGTCAAGCGACAAGTCTGGTTTACGCGAGAGGAATCGCGTTGAAACACCCATTTTTCTCCACCGGAGCCGGCGTCGCTCGTAGACTAGTCATGGCGGATCAGCGCAGCGCGGTGTGGACCGCGCGCATGCGCGACGCGAAACAGGTGTTCAACGAGCTACGGTGCGCCCTCGGACTCCCCGGGTCATCCCACGCCCGCACACCCCGACACCCGTTCGACGCCATCACGTTAATTAATCGAGACCCGACTCGTCTGACCCCACCGCGCCTCTTCCCTCACAACAGCGCCGGCACCACCGTCGCGACGCCGCAGCGCACGGACCAGGAACGCGCCAGATTCTTCGCCGTGCAACGCCGCAAGCTCCAACGCTTCGAGGACCTCATCGACGACCTCGGAGACCTCACCGCGGACGGCGATCCATCCACCACTGAGCGCGAAGAGCGCGAGTCCGCGATCGAGTCCATGAGAGTCGAGGCCAAGCGACTCGCCGACGGCATCAACGCCGCGGCCGCCGCCGCCGCGACCCCGCCCAAGCCTCCCCCGGGCGAGAAGGAGGGGGATACATCAAAGGAAGGGGACGCAGCATCAAAGGAAGGGGACGCAGCATCAAAGGATGGGGATGGGTCAATGGACGAAGACGCTGGGGCGTTCGCGTCTCTCGGTCGCATGGCGGACGCCGCGAAAGCCTCCGTGGCGGGCGCCGTCGCCGGCGCCGCGGCTGGTGAGCTCGGCACCGTGCTCAAAGATACCCTTAAGGTTTCCACGAGCGAGGTTGGGGACAAGCTCAAGGACGGGCTCGGCGCGGTTGGGTTGGGTCGGCGCGAGGGCGAGGAGACGTCCTCCACGAAGGGGCTCTCGTCCCGGGAGTTATTGGACGTGCAGCGCGCGCAGATGAACGCGCAGGACGAGACGCTGGAGAAGCTCATCCCGCTCACCGAGAAGCTGAACGACACCGCGGAGTTGATCTGCGACGAGGTTGACTTGCAGTCGCGGATGGTGGAGGATCTGGAGCGAGACTTTCGGCACACGCAGGACCGACAGAAGAAGCTACGGAAGCAGGGGTTCAAGCTGAGCGGGCAGAAGAACGAGGAGGAGAAGGAGCGGGCGGAGCGGGAGGAGGCGATGGAAGAGCTGCGGAAGCAGGTGACGCTGCAGCAGGTGCAGCACTCGTACGAGAAGGAGGAGGAGGAGGAGGATTCGGGGTGCGTCGTCATGTAACGCGGTCACGGTTCGACGTGTGAGACACGCGAGTCGATTGTTGTCATTTCATCTGAGGTGCTCCGCGTAGTTCTCGGCGTATATCTCCCACCCCGGGCACTTGTTATCCACCAGGTACTGCAGGCAGTCCCAGCGTTTGTATTTGGCGGCGAAAAGGCACGTGAATTCGTCCCAAGGGCACCCGTTCTCGTGCGAGTATTGGAGAACGGGCAAGTGTCCGTGTCTGGCTGCGTCAGAGCACGTGTCCTCGTCCCAAGGGCACCCGTTCTCGTGCAAGTACTGGAGAGCGGGCAATT
>Ga0115567_10006824_pt1 | contig 10869 bp, 12 predicted proteins | sample COGITO_mtgs_1204_2_FD_88679 | JGI IMG/M metagenome (GOLD analysis project Ga0115567, IMG submission 88679) | Pelagic marine microbial communities from North Sea - COGITO_mtgs_120412 | ecosystem: Environmental > Aquatic > Marine > Epipelagic | place: Germany:Helgoland, sampling site Kabeltonne... | reverse complement strand
TTCTCAAGACCAAGTGCAACAAATGATCAATACAGGATTGGAAGTAATTTCTCCTGGAGCCAATGTTCCTTTTGCTGATAAAGAAATTTTCTTTGGACCAATTATGGAATATACAGATAATCATTTAAGTTTGTTGCCAGATTTTATTTCCAATTGTGGAATTGCAAGAGTTTTTGCCTATTTAATGGAAGCAAGAGTTACATTGCCAATGCAAGACAAGGCTATTTTTGATGATACTTCAAACACCATTAAAAAAGCATTGCAAAAAACATTTAACAAAAGTGCATCTAAAACAAAAATATGCTCAACAGCATTCGAAATTGCACTAAAAGAACTAATTTAAACTAAATTAATATATATGGAATCAATAATTATTATCGTATTTGTACTGGGTTATTTAGCCATTACTTTAGAGCATAATTTAAAATTAGACAAATTAATACCTGCCTTAATTATGATGGCAGTTTGTTGGGCAATTGTTGCGCTTGGTGTAGATAGTTTTTCGAATTGGTTTGATTCTGCGAATCATGGTCTGGTAGATGGTTTTGCATCGATGGCACATGAAGATAAATTACATTTAGTAGAAGAAACTTTATTACATCATTTAGGTAAAACTGCAGAGATTTTGGTGTTCCTTTTAGGAGCGATGACTATTGTAGAAATTATCGATTATTTTGATGGTTTTTCTACTATTAAAGGATATGTGAACTTTAAAGGCAAGAAAAAATTGCTTTGGATGTTTGCAATTTTGGCTTTTGTTTTATCAGCAATTATAGATAACTTAACAGCAACTATTGTTTTAATTTCAATTTTACAAAAAATTGTAAAAACGAGAGACGATAGGATTTGGTTTGCAGGTTTAATTATTATTGCAGCCAATGCAGGTGGAGCTTTTTCTCCTATTGGAGATGTGACTACAACCATGCTTTGGATAGGAGATAAAGTAAGTACTGGAATGTTGTTTACGTATTTATTTATTCCGTCTTTATTATGTATGGTCGTACCAACTTTTATTGCAACATTTTTACCAGCTTTTAAAGGTGAAATAGATTTTGATGAAAATGAAGTTGAAAAACCAAAAAGTCCTCATAGTGCAAAAATGTTATATTTAGGATTAGGAGCAATTTTATTTGTACCGGTTTTTAAAACAATTACGCATTTACCACCTTATGTTGGTATGATGTTGTCTTTAGGAATTGTTGCAACTTTTGCAGAAATTTATAGTAATTCTAAATTCTCTATTTCTACAGTAGAAGGTGAGCAAGCAGATGAACATGAGTCTGGAGCACATCACAGTCCAGTACATTCATCATTATCAAAAATTGAAATGCCAAGTATTTTATTTTTCTTAGGAATATTAATGGCAGTTGCAGCATTAGAATCGTTGGGTATTTTATTCAATTTTGCTGATAGTTTAAAACAAGGAATTCCATTAATGGGAACTGAATTAGCTGGAACAGGTGTTTCTGATTTGGTGGTAATTTTATTAGGAATTGGTTCTGCAGTAATTGATAATGTACCTTTAGTAGCAGCGAGTTTAGGAATGTTTTCTGAATCTTTAGATAATCCTTTATGGCACTTTATCGCATTTTCTGCAGGTACAGGAGGATCAATGTTAATTATTGGTTCTGCTGCTGGAGTTGTAGCAATGGGAATGGAAAAAATAGATTTTTTCTGGTATATTAAAAAGATATCTTGGTTAGCGCTAATTGGATTTTTAGTTGGTTCTTTAGCTTTTATCGTAATTAGATCATTCGTTTAAATCGAAAAATTGAAATATAAAAAAATGTCATTTTGTTATCGTACAGAATGGCATTTTTTTTATACAAGTAAATTGATTTTTTGTGTATTGAAACAATTTAAAAAGAGAATACACGTTACTAATATAGAATTTAAAAAAATAGTTGAATGATATCATTTTTTCAAGAAAACACGGAGTTGTTAGAAGAAGCTATTCAAGAAGAAAAAACATTATCGATCTATAATTTAATTATGGATGGTGGTTTAGGAGGGCAAATAATTATAGGTATTTTATTCGTGCTTTTAGCGGTTGGTTTGTATATTTATTTTGAACGTTTTTTTGCCATTAAAGCTGCCTCTAAAATTGATGTAAACTTTATGAATCAAATTAAAGACTTTGTGACAAATGGCAAACTAGATGCTGCAAATGCTTTATGTAAAAGTAAAAATACACCTACTGCACGTTTAATTGGAAAAGGAATTTCAAGAATTGGGAAACCTTTAGAAGATATCAATACAGCCATTGAAACAGCAGGAAAGTTAGAAGTGTATCAGCTTGAAAAAAATGTTTCTGTTTTAGCAACAATTGCAGGAGCTGCACCCATGATTGGTTTTTTAGGAACTGTAATCGGTATGATTGTGGCTATTCATGAAATAGCAAATGCTGGAGGTCAAATAGATATAAAAATGCTTTCAGATGGTTTGTACACAGCAATGACAACTACAGTTGCTGGTTTAATTGTGGGTATTATTGCCTACATTACCTACAATCATTTGGTGGTAAGAACGGATAAAGTAGTGTATCAAATGGAGGCGAAATCCGTTGAATTTTTAGATTTGTTAAACGAGCCAGTGTAAATTAGTTCAATATTTAAAGTTCAAAACTCAAGGTTTCCAAGCCTAATTTTAAACTTTGAATTTTAAACCCAGAACTTTGAATTTTTAGTATGAATTTAAAAGGAAGAAATAAAGTAGACCCTACATTCAATATGTCGTCCATGACAGATATTGTTTTTTTATTGTTGATATTTTTTATGCTAACATCAACTTTAGTAACTGTAAGTGCTATTGATGTTTTGTTGCCAAAAGCTGGAGGAAAAACTGAAAACAGTAAATCTGTGGCAGTTTCAATCACAAACGAATCTATTTTTTATATTGATAAAACTCAAGTAAGTTCAGCGAATCTTGAAAGTGAAATTTTAAGAAATGTGGGTGCAGATAAAAAGAAAACCATTATTATTAGGGGTGATAAAGATGTACCTTATAAAAATGTAATGCAAGTAATTGACATTGCCAACAAGAATAAATTAAAAATGATTTTAGCTGTCAATGCTAAATAAATAATTCATCCTGCAAGGTTTTAAAAAACCTTGTAGGTATTTTATATGATGCCAATATTAGAAACCAAACATAAACGTAAATCAGCAGCAATAACAGTCGTTATTTTGTTGCTTTTGTTGTTTGTGATTTTTAATTATGGGATGCAGTATTTAGATCCACCAGAAGAATATGGTTTGGCAATTAATTTTGGAGATGCAAACGTTGGTAGTGGAGAGCCTGTTGAAAATACTAAAAAAGCACCCACTGCTAAAGTTGTAGAACAAGAGCAAGAAGTTGTTGAAGAAGTAAAAGAAACCCCGAAAGAAATTATCGAAGAAGAAATTATTACAACCGAAACTGCTGAAGAAGTTCCTGTGGTCAAAAAAGTAAAAGAAGTAAAAAAGAAACCTGTAAAAGAAGTTGTAAAAAAAGAAATACCAAAAGTAGTTCCAAAGCCAAAACCATCTAAAGAAACCACGGATGCTCTAAATAGTTTATTGAATGGAACTGCATCCAATGGAAATCCAAAAGGAGAAGGAGATGACACACAAGAAGGTGTAAAAGGAACTGAAAATGGAGATCCAAACTCTAATAAATATTATGGAAATACAGGAGGTGGTTCAGGAGGGAATTATAATTTAGCAGGAAGAAAAGCTTTGCTAAAACCCATAAAACAACCAGATTGTCAAGAAGAAGGAACTGTTGTTGTTAAAATTACGGTTGATAAAAACGGGAAAGTAATCAGTGCAATTCCTGGAGTAAAAGGTTCTACAAATACGGCTAAGTGTTTATTAGATCCAGCCAAAGAAGCTGCTTTAAATACAACTTGGAATCCAGATGATAAAGCACCCGTAAGTCAAACAGGAACTATTATCTATAAGTTTTCTTTAACGAAATAATTCTAATTCAATTTAACCAAATCTGTTGATTAGTTAACATTAGGTGCTTTTTACCTGATAAAAGTTTTTTTATTTTTGAGTGTTTTTATATGTTTCTATCATTATAAACTTAGAAGTAGCTAAATTTTTGCATTCAAAATTCCATTTTTAGATAATTAAAATTATATTTGAAGAACAAAAAAAATGAAGGAAAAATGAAGAAAAAAGCAATCATAGTTTCAGGATATTTTAATCCAATTCACAAAGGACATTTAGAGTATTTTAATAGCGCAAGATCTTTAGCGGATGAGTTATTTGTAATTGTAAATAGCGATTTACAAAGAGCGTTAAAAGGTTCTAAAGAATTTCAGAAAGAAGAAGAACGCTTATTTATTGTTCAGAATATAAAAGCCGTAGATAAGGCAATCATTTCAATAGATACAGATAGAACTGTTCGTCAATCGATTCGAAGTCTTGTTGAAACCTACAAAAATGAATATGATTTTGGCTTTGCAAATGGTGGAGATCAAAATAATAATTCTATCCCAGAAGCTCCAATTTGTAAGGAGTTGAATATTGAATTGATTGATGGGTTAGGAGATAAAATACAATCATCATCTTGGTTATTAGGAAAAAAATAAATTATGAAAATAGGAATTACTTTTAGTGCTTTTGATTTGTTGCATGCAGGTCATATTACCATGTTAGAAGATGCAAAACGTCAGTGTGATTATTTAATTTGTGGTTTGCAAACGAATCCAACGTTAGATCGTCCAGAAAAAAACATGCCAGTGCAATCTGTGGTGGAAAGGTATATTCAATTAAAAGGCTGTAGGTTTGTAGATGAGGTTGTGCCTTATGCAACCGAGCAAGATTTAGAAGATGTATTGCGCTCTTTCAAAATAGATGTAAGAATTATTGGAGAAGAATATGCAAGCAAACAATTTACTGGAAGACAGTATTGTGAGGAAAAAGGAATTGATTTGTATTTTAATAAAAGAGAACATCGTTTTTCTAGCAGTGGTTTAAGAAGAGAAGTGCAAGAAAAAGAAAATTTAAAAACGAAAGATAAATAGGTGTATCGTTTTTCGTTTGCCGTTTCTCGTCCATCGTTTTTCGTCTATCGAACGACTAATAGTTAATGGTGAAAAGTGAAAAGTGAAAAGTGAAAAGTGAAAAGTGGAGTAGTAGGTTTGAAGAGTGGATAACAATCATTGTTTCTCGGACAACGAAATACGAAACACGAATAACGAAGAGTGGAAAGTGAAGTTGGAAGTTGGAAGAGAGAAGTGTTAAGAGAGAACATCGTTTCTCGTCCATCGTCAAACGAACAACGAAAATCGAATAACGAAACAAAATAAATAAGATTGAATATCACTATAATAGGAACTGGCTATGTAGGCCTAACAGCAGGAGCTTGTTTTGCAGAAATGGGTAATAAAGTTACCTGTATCGATATTGATGTTGATAAAATCAAGAATTTACAGCAAGGTGTAATTCCCATTTTTGAACCTGGTTTAGAGGGGTTGGTCAGAAAAAATCTACACAAAACATTATTTTTTAGCGCTAATTTAAAAGAATTTAATGCAAAGACAGAAATCATCTTTATCGCTGTTGGTACTCCTACAAAAGAAGATAATGATGTTGAGTTGCAATACTTTTATCAAGCAGCGAAAGATATAGGACAAGTTATTACCAAGGAAACTATTATTGTAAATAAATCTACAGTGCCTATTGGTACAGCAGATAAAGTCAAAGAAATTATTCAAAAAGAATTAGATGCTAGAAAGATTCAAGTGAAATTTCACGTAGTTTCTAATCCCGAATTTTTGAAAGAAGGGGCTGCTATTGCCGATTTTATGAAACCAGATAGAGTGGTTATTGGAGCCGATTCTGAAATCGCTTTTCAAAAAATGGAACAATTATATTCTCCTTTTTTTAGAACTCATGATCGTTTTATAAGGATGGATATTCGTTCTGCAGAAATGACCAAATATGCTGCCAATGCAATGTTGGCGACTAAAATTTCTTTTATCAATGAAATTGCTAATATTTGTGAAAAAGTAGGAGCAGATGCCAATAAAGTAAGAATTGGTATTGGTTCAGATAGTAGAATTGGCTATAACTTTATTTATCCTGGAGCAGGTTATGGTGGTTCTTGTTTTCCAAAGGATGTAAAAGCACTCAACAAAATAGCAGAAAGTTATGGTTATAATACAAAATTAATTGCTTCTGTAGAGGCTGTCAATGATGCTCAAAAATTAATTATTTTCGATAAAATTGTCCGAAGATTTGGAGATGACTTAAGTGGAAAAACATTTGCCATGTGGGGCTTATCTTTTAAACCAGGTACAGACGATGTTCGTGAAGCACCTTCAATTTATGTGATCAAGGCCTTGTTAGAAAAAGGAGCAAAAATTAATGTCTATGATCCGAAAGCGATTGAAACTGCTAAACAATTTTATTTAAAAGATTTAAAAAACATCACTTATTTTGGTGCTAAATATCAGGTTTTAGACCATGCAGACGCGTTGGTTTTAATGACGGAATGGAAAGAATTTCGTTCACCAGATTTCGAAGAAATAAAATTGAAGTTGATTTCGCCAATCATTTTTGATGGTAGAAATCAGTATAATGTATTTAATCTACAGGAAAAAGGATTTGAATATTATCAAATAGGAAAATAATTGAACTTTGTTTTTCGTCTATCGTTTATCGTCAGCCGTTAATCGAACAACGAAAATCGAGCAACGAATAACGAATAACGAACAACGAAAATCAAACAACGTGAATAAAAGCACAAAAATATACATTGCAGGTCATAGAGGAATGGTGGGAGCTGCAATTTGGAGAGCTTTAGAAAAAAAAGGATATTCCAATTTAGTAGGGAGAACAAGCAAAGAGTTAGATTTAAAAAATCAACAAAATGTTCTTGATTTTTTTGAAAAAGAAAAACCAGCTATTGTCATTGATGCAGCAGCAAGAGTAGGAGGCATTTTAGCAAATAATGATTTTCCATATCAATTCTTAATGGAAAATATGCAGATTCAAAATAATTTAATCGATACTGCTTTAAAAAATAACGTTGAAAAATTTATTTTTTTAGGAAGTTCTTGTATTTATCCCAAGTTTGCACCACAACCTTTAAAAGAAGAGTATTTATTAACAGATACTTTAGAGCCTACCAATGAGTGGTATGCGATTGCAAAAATAACAGGGGTTAAAAGTTGTCAAGCCATTAGGAATCAATTTCAAAAAGAATATGTAAGCTTAATGCCTACCAATTTATATGGTTATTTTGATAATTTTGATTTGAAAACATCCCATGTTTTACCAGCAATGTTGCGTAAATTTCATGAAGCTAAAATAAATAATCAACCTGTAAAATTGTGGGGAAGTGGAACCCCTATGAGAGAGTTTTTATTTGTAGATGACATGGCAGAAGCCGTTGTATTTGCATTAGAAAACTCCTTACCAGAGTATTTATATAATGTAGGTACAGGAAAAGATATTACGATTAAAGAATTGGCAGAAACCATTCAAAAAGTAGTGGGGCATCAAGGAGAAATTGTATGGGATGCAACGAAACCAGATGGAACACCAAGAAAACTAATGGATGTTTCTAAAATGAAAGATTTAGGTTGGACTTATAAAACTGAATTAGCAACAGGAATTGAAAAGACATATCAATGGTTTTTGGAGAATATTGAACATATTAAAGAGGTGAAAATGTAGTTTTCTATAACGAAAGCTAAGACTAAAACTAAAACTAAGACTAAAGTTAAAACTAAGACATGAGAGATTTTAGGAAATATGATATTTGGATTGATGGGGTAAATTTAGTGGAAGCTATTTATATTTCTGTTGATAAATTTCCTGCTAAAGAAAAATTTGCGTTAAGTTCTCAAATAACACGTTCAGCGGTTTCAATTCCTTCAAATATAGCAGAAGGCGCTTCGCGTTCATCGGAAAAAGATTTTGCAAGATTCTTAGAAATTTCATTAGGGTCTGCTTTTGAATTAGAAACACAACTAATAATTGCGAGTAAAAGAGAATATATAGAAAAGGATGAGTTTGCTAAAAATCATAAATTACTGATTAGTTTGCAAAAAAGAATATATGCGTTAAGAAAAAAAGTATTAAGTAAATACTAAGACTAAGACTAAGACTAAGACTAAGACTTCAATTTTGTCTTGGTCTTTGTTTTAGTCTATAACCAATTTTTTGATTATAATACAGTTTTTCAAATAAGAATAAAAATTATGGAAAATAAACCAAAAGTAGCATTTATAACAGGAGTAACAGGACAAGATGGCGCGTATTTAAGTGAGTTTTTACTTAAAAAGGGATACGAAGTTCATGGAATGAAAAGAAGGTCCTCTTTATTTAATACAGATAGAATCGATCATTTATACCAAGATCCTCATGTAGACAATCGTAATTTCTTTTTGCATTATGGGGACATGACTGATAGTACGAATATAACTCGTTTGATAAAAGAAATTCAGCCCGACGAAATTTATAATTTAGCAGCCATGAGTCATGTGGCAGTTTCTTTTGAAACGCCAGAATATACAGGAAATGCAGATGGATTAGGAACTTTAAGAATTTTAGATGCTGTACGATTACTAGGTTTGGAAAATAAAACGAGAATTTATCAAGCCTCAACATCAGAATTGTATGGAAAAGTGCAAGAAGTTCCACAATCTGAAACAACTCCTTTTTACCCACGTTCTCCTTATGCAGTTGCTAAAATGTATGCATTTTGGATTACTGTAAACTACAGAGAAGCTTATGGTATGTATGCTTGTAATGGAATTTTGTTCAACCACGAATCTCCTTTAAGAGGAGAAACTTTTGTAACGCGTAAAATTACCAGAGCAACCTCTAGAATTGCATTAGGTTTACAAGATAAATTATATTTAGGAAACTTAGATGCAAAACGTGATTGGGGTCATGCGAAAGATTATGTAAGAATGATGTGGATGATTTTACAGGCAGATGAAGCAGAAGATTGGGTTATTGCAACAGGAACTACAACTTCTGTAAGAGATTTTGTAAGAATGAGTTTTGAGCAAGTTGGTATTGAACTTGAGTTCAAAGGAGAAGGAGTTCATGAGAAAGGTTTTGTAAAACAGATAAATGAAGAGAAATATCAAGCAGCTTTGAGTGAAAAAGGACAACGAAAAACAAGCAATGAAGAACGACCTGAAATCGGACAAGAAGTTTTAGCAGTAGATCCAAAATATTTTAGACCTACAGAAGTTGATTTGTTAATTGGAGATCCATCAAAAGCAAAACAAAAATTAGGTTGGGAGTGTCAATATGATTTACAAGACTTAGTCAAAGACATGATGAAATCTGATTTAAAATTGATGAAAAAAGATCAATTTTTGAAAGATAATGGCTATGCAACACTAAATTATTTTGAATAGTTTAAATTTTTGAATATAAAAGTTTACGATTACACTACTATTTTGTCACCCTGAATTTATTTCAGGGTCTGGGATTAGGATATGTATGTCATGTAGTCTAAGATTCTGAAATAAATTCAGAATGACAGATTTTAAGTTTTAAGATGTTTAACGAATAGACAAGAATTATCCAGTACATTATGACGTACCAAGAAACTCTAAATTGGATGTTTAACCAATTGCCTATGTATCAAAATATAGGGAAGACAGCTTTTAAAAAAGATTTGACAAATATTCTAGCTTTTGCGAAGGAGTTAGGGAATCCAGAGAAGAAATTCAAGTCAATTCATGTAGGTGGTACAAACGGAAAAGGGTCTACAAGTCACATGTTGGCTTCTATTTTACAAGAAGCAGGCTATAAAGTAGGGTTGTATACATCACCCCATTTAAAAAGTTTTACGGAAAGAATCCGCTTAAATGGTGTTGAAATTCCGAAAGAGAAAGTGACATCCTTTATTGCGACTCATAAAGTTTTTTTAGAAAATCAAAAACTATCTTTTTTCGAAATGACAGTAGGTTTAGCGTTTGATTTCTTTGCCGATGAAAATGTAGATATTGCTATTGTAGAAGTTGGTTTAGGGGGAAGATTAGATTCTACCAATATTATTACACCAGAATTTTCAGTAATTACCAACATAGGGTTAGATCATACGCAGTTTTTAGGAGAAACCTTACCAGAAATCGCCTTTGAAAAAGCGGGCATCATCAAAAATAATATTCCAGTAATTATAGGGGAGAAGCAAGCCGAGGTTGTTGCCGTTTTTAAAAAGAAAGCAGAAGCGTGTCATTCAGAAATCTTTTTTGCTTCGGATGATCAGCATCCTTATAAAACCGATTTGTTGGGTGATTATCAAAAATCAAATACAAAAACAGCGGTTGCTGCCATTCAGCAATTGAAAGGATTTCAAGTTTCTAAAGAAGATATTGTAAATGGCTTGCTCAATGTGGTAAAGAATACAAACTTAAAAGGGAGATGGCAGATTCTGCAAGAACATCCAAAAGTAATTGCAGATACAGCTCATAATAAAGAGGGATTAGAAATTGTGTTACAACAACTAAAAAAAGAAAAGTACAATCAACTTCATATTGTTTTAGGGGTGGTGTCAGATAAGAAATTAGAGGAAGTTTTTCCTCTTTTTCCGAAATCAGCAACATATTATTTTTGTATGCCAGACATCCCAAGAGGAATGTCAGAAAAAATATTAAAAGAAGCAGCATACAAGTATCATCTGACTGGGGATTCGTTTGATTCTGTAAATCAAGCTTTTGAAATGGCGAAGGGTAGCGCTGGTAAAGAAGATGTTGTGTATGTAGGAGGAAGTACGTTTGTTGTTGCAGAAATTTTATAAAATTAAATTAGAATAGTGTTGTTTTTTTCTAAAACAATATTATATTTGCACCCGCAATTGAGGGCAATTAGCTCAGTTGGTTCAGAGCATCTCGTTTACACCGAGAGG
>Ga0115567_10006822_pt1 | contig 10873 bp, 8 predicted proteins | sample COGITO_mtgs_1204_2_FD_88679 | JGI IMG/M metagenome (GOLD analysis project Ga0115567, IMG submission 88679) | Pelagic marine microbial communities from North Sea - COGITO_mtgs_120412 | ecosystem: Environmental > Aquatic > Marine > Epipelagic | place: Germany:Helgoland, sampling site Kabeltonne... | reverse complement strand
GGTTTGTTAATGACTACAGAAGCTATTTTTCAACCCAAGTATCGCTATATTTGTGAATTTTGCCGTAAGAATTATCCTTATGGATAATTTTTTTCCCCATCAGCGCTGCTAAAATAAATCCGTGAAGGCGGTCAGTATCGACTAAATCGTATCGATCGAATTTGTCTCTTGCCTTTTCAATTAATCTGTTTGAATACGGTTGAAAAACGTTCAACGACACGCTGTGAAGTCTTGCACTTTTCGATAACTTTCGGAACGCTTTGTAAGCGAATCTGTCAGTAGATGACACAATGTCATCCCAATCAAAGCCATCACCATTAGCTTTCACAGACTCAGAGTCTCTTCTTCTAAATACAAGTGTTTTTGTATCATTTGAAGTAAGTAGTGGCGTATTGTTGTTACCATACAAATCATCAACCAAAGCGTGTGCACAATCGGGCGTCTTATAGACGTTTACGTTGTGCGACTTCAGTAATTCGTAACTGTCATTGTCACGCACGTGAATAGTAACAAACTTATTGGCAAATAGTGCAAGTTGAGAGGCCGCGAGTGTTTTCGATTGATAAAAAACACTCTGTGGCATTATCACCAATTGTTGGTTGGGAAAGTCGCTTAATACCTGTAGTCGAAAATCTTGGTGTTTTGAATAAATGTCGCCAAAGTTTCCTCCTCCGTGACACACTAAAATTGCTTTGTGGTCTTTAACGAGTCGATTCACTTCTTTGCGCTTATAATTATCTGCATGAAATTGACCGACGATAGTGTTACCGTTGGCTTTCAATGCATTCATGGCACCTGAATAAATAAGGTGGTCACCAATGTTATTGTGCACTGGATAGTCCAAATAGACTATTTTTTTGCCTGAGAAATATGACAAATCTTGAATCAGCTTGCTTGATAATTCGTCAAGCTTTTTCTTACTTAGTAGTATTGGTTTCATGAAAATTTCACATTAATCCTATCGTTAAAGTTTGTGTGATTAAATAGCCTTTCTGACACACATATTTTTGACATTCAAAAATGATATATACAATAGCATAACGCGCTTTTTAACGCTTATGCGCATGCCGTGCAGTCTAATAATTTGCGAAAATGGTAAATGTCCGCCCTTCATAACAACATTTTTTGAGATAAATATTATATAGCCGTTTAAGGTTTTGCTTGATATTTTTGCTTGTTTAAATAAATTAAGCAACACGTCAATAGTAATAACTCTAGAGCAGTTATTAGCCGCTGTAATTGTATGCATTATACTACCCTGGCGTTGCCGATAATAAATGATTTTTTTTGGAATATGTTCTACCATAATGTCCGACAACATGAGGGTAAATGTGAAAGGTACATCTTCGTGAACTATATCGTTTATAAATCTGAGATTTATGCGTTGTAAAGTAACACGCCTATAAATTTTATCCCACACGGTAACTGTATTTGTCATGTTTTGGTCAATGAGGGTTCGCAAATATTTGAAACCTCCAGTCGCGCCCGCATCAATAAAAGGGTTAGGTTTGCTATACAAATCTAGGTTGCTGCCATCATCATCAATGTGTCTGTAACCATCAAAGCTTATAACATCGGATGTGCTTTCTTGAGCATATGTTATTAACTCGTAAAATGTAGCAGGATCTATGTAATCGTCGCTATCCAAAAAGGCAATCCACTCGCCTGTCGCTTGCTCTAACCCTACATTTCTTGCGGCTGAGAGCCCCGCATTCGGCTGACTAATCAATTTTCCATTTAATTTGTTGTTGTGTAAAAATTTTTCAGCAATTTTAAGTGAACCATCGGTAGAGCCATCGTTTATAAGAATAACTTCAACATCCCCACGATTAATGCTTGCAATGCTTTGCAGGCATTGGGTCAAATAGTCTTCGACGTTATAAATAGGGACGATAAAGGTAAGTACGGCAGTATGCATTAATTCCTCTACATTTGGTTAACAAGACTAACAAGCAATTAAGGTCAAGAAGATCCTGTTTGATAGAATAAGCTTTATGCTTTTCACGCAATATTTTATCATAGTTTTGCAAATGAACTAGCAAATACTATGTCGCTGGAACTTGGCAAGCAGCGCAACTCGTTGTTCTATTGCAACGCCTTTAGTTACGGAAGGAGAATAATTGTTGTAACTAATGTAAGCAAAATAAATTCTTCAATAATTAGCAAAATATACTACGAAACGAAACGAAAGACATACATAATAGTATTACGCAAATATTGAGTGTGAACTTGACAAAAATATAAATTAATTAAGGACAATTACATGAGCATTTCCTTTGACGCAAAGTTATTATTTGTGGAGGTGTCCTTACTTAAGAAAAGTAGCTAAATTTTCTTAATATCGGCACCAAACTTCTCTTTAAAAGACTTTGCAAATACTCCCATTCGCTTAGCTTTTTAAAACCCAACATGTAGCTTAACCATATTGTAAACAAGAAAAGTGGTACAAACACTGAGGTAATTATCACTAACTCAAAAAATGCATGTAAACTTGTTAGTGTTACCACATAAGTTGTCACAAAATGCGCTAATGCAGCGGAGTAAATCAATGGTAACGATGCTATAAACATTTTTAATGTGCTGACTAAGCCTGTGTATCGCAGCAAAATAAAGACGAAGAAAATAAGTGCTACTATGTTTTCCATAATGACTAATAAGGTACTAAATTCTTTAATCTGGTCAACACCACTAGCAATAACCACGCCATAAACTGCCGCAAACGCGGCTATTTCATAGAAGAAAATCTGCTTTGTTTTACCGTACACAAGCAGTACTCGCTTGCTCTGTAGCCCCATAACGAATGAAGGTAACAGTAAACTGAATATACCTATGAGATAACTATAATCGAGCCAGTTTTCGCCTAGAAGAACGGCGGTGATACTCCGGTGGTTAAAAAACATTAGAGTTGATACTGGTAAACCGGCCATCATTAGCAATAAGAACGACGCTTTCAATTGTTTTGCAAAATAAGTTGCTGAGCCTTTGGCATTAGCCAACTCTACCAGAAACGGTTCACTTATTGGTTGCACAAAATGAGCGCTTGGAATGTACGCTACATATTTCATTGTATGATATGACCCTAAGGCAGAGGGTCCAAACGCAGAACTTACAATAAAAGTGTCTAGCTGCGACCTAAAATACCCGAACATGGCCTGTGGAATCATCCAGCCAGAAAATTGCCATTGTTCACTTGCATTTTTCAAGATAAATCTGACCTTGTGAGGATATATAGCACGGGTTCCAATCACCATCAATACCGCATTAGTCGCTTTCCCAATAACTAAAGCCCAATAATTTTGCAAAATTAAAGCAGAAACTACCGCCGCAATAACAGACACTATTTTCACGAATACACTTAGCTTTACTAGTTTTGTGTAGTTTTGACTTCGCTTTAAGAAAGCGATGCCCGGATTTTGAAAAGAATGGAGAAAGAATATGATCGACAGCGAGACTAAAACGTCTACTAAACGAGGGTCGTCATAATAATCGGCAACATAAAACGACCCAACTATCATTAAACCAGACATCACAGTCTTAATTATTAGGTTTATTGTCCACGCGGTGTCTACTTTCTCATTGTCTAAATTATCAACTCGCAGAAGGTATTGATCAGAACCTGTCGTTGACAAAATTTCGATAAAGCCAATCATTAAGGTTGCGATAGCAATTATGCCAAAATCTTCAGGCATTAACAGGCGAGCGAGTATTAGTGTACTCACCAAGCCAACTAGCTTTTTAGCTACGGAGTCGAGTACTAGAAGAACACTACTAAGCACACCCTTACGTAAGTTGTCGCTCACTTTGCTGAATCTTTAGCTATCAATTTTTTTAAGCGGCGTTTCACCAAGGTCTTTTTAATTAACCCCAAATGAACCGCTTTATCATCAAAATTTAAGAGGATATCTTTATTAATTGTGACCATGTTTCGAGGCCAATCTTTGGCAGCCAAGGCATCTAGGTAAACCTCTTGAATCATGCCCAGTTCGTACCTTGCAATACGATTTTTATATAGCTTTATATCATCAATTTTCCACGGTGAAAGACTCTCAAACTGAAAACCAACGCCTTTTTTGTAAATAACCCTGTTTGGCAAGTTATGATCGAGAAACTGAATATCGGTATTTGCGGCTTTCGTTAAAAACGAATCAATCCAATTAAGGCCTACCGGCAAATAAAACTCTTTTTCGCGCACCATTTCTATATAACTCTGACTTGCGCCATAAAGATTACCAAAGAAACAAGCACGTTCTTCAACTAACATCTTGTAAAACTCTAAGTTTCGGCCACTGAGTGGGTAGCCTGCAACAATGTTAGGCGTAGGCTCTGCGTTTATAAGTTCGTCGTAAAGAATAGGAAAACAATTATCAGAAAATAAAACATCGGCATCTACGAAAAAATGGCAATCTGCTTCGGCTCTTATTTCATGCACATAATGATTCCAAGCATTACATTTATCGCCTATCGCTATCTCTACAATTTCTAACTGCGAGAATGACAGCTTTTCTTTTAATTGATGGGCAACTTCTACAGTATTATCGGTACACCCATTTGCCAACAAATAAACGGTTTGCACTCGCTTATCTATATTATTGTGCATATTGGTTAACGATAAAGATAAGTTGTCTGCTTCGTTATAGGCAAACATTACAATGTTATACACAGTTAAGTCTCGCTTTAGGAAAAGATAGGTTAAATATTATTGAGCATTTAATCATTGTAATATTGCTCGTAAGCACTAGACATGCGCGCTGCATCAAATTGTGTATCAAACTGAGTTTTCGCATGTAAACCATATTTTGATATCAACTCAGCATCTGAACCGAGTAAAATCATTGCATCAGAAAACTGCTGCATATTATCGTTATCGGTCACTAAACCTGTTTTGCCATCGGTAACAATTTCTTTATTACCGCCAGCGTCAGTCACTATGCACGGTTTCGCTAAAGACATAGCTTCTAGCAGCGTCATAGAGGTGCCTTCACTTAATGACGACAATAAGAATATATCAAACGCAGCCAAATAGTCTTTAGGGTAAGGAATATAGCCGGTGAAAATCACTGAATCCTGAATTTTAAGCTCTTCAACTACCGCCTGAAGACTAGCCATTAGTTCTCCGTCTCCTACAATGACCAATTTTGCCGTAGGTATTTTCTCAAGCACTTTGGCGAAAGCCTTAATCATCATATTGTGGTTTTTTATGGGATCGAGCCTAGCTATAGTGCCAAAAACTAATGTTGCCGCGTCTATGTTTAGTTCGTTTCTAATTTTATCAACTTGTGCGATGTCTTGTTGTAAGCCCTTAATACCGTTATAAATAACGTCTATTTTAGCAGCAGACAAAAATTCGTAATCTACCAAGGCTTGTTTAGTCGCTTTTGAAATAGCACTAATTTTATGAGTGAACAACGAAAGTAGGGGGTTTACGAAGCGGCGCTTCCAACTACTAACATCAGGATAAAAACGACCGTGCTCGGTAAATATCACTTTAGTGCTTTTACCAAGTGCCGCAATAGTACCGTAAACCCAGGGTGTGTATTGATGGCAATGCAAAATATCAATTTTATGAGAGGTAATATGCTGTCTCAAGGCCTTTATAACCCCTGTATCAAAACCGTCTTTGCGAGCAACCGAGGTAACTTTCACGCCTGCAGTTTGCATATCAACACCCCAAGGACCAATAGGCTCTTCAATGCAAAATATAGACATACAGTGAGATTTATTGCTATTGCCTTCAATAATATTCTTAATCACCATTTCGGTGCCGCCTATGCGCATATCAAATGTCACATGAAGAATGTTTTTGTTGTGTTTAGCTCCTGGCATCGTTATTCCATATACCTGTGCCACCACATTTCAAACATAAGCATAGACCATAAAATAGCGCTGTGGTCTTGCTGATTGTTTTGGTGTTCGTGCCAAAGTTTATTGACCGCACTTAACTGAAATACTTGGGCTAATCCTTTCACATCGGTGATTAAGTACTTTTGAGCAATGTCTTTTATTTCGTCTTGAAACCAATGCGCCAGAGGCACTGAAAAGCCCATTTTTTTGCGATATAAAATGTCATCGCTTAACAAAGGTTTAAATGCTTCTTTAAGCGCATATTTTTTTTCTTTATCACGAAATTTCAAATTAGAGGGTAGGGTTGCTGCATACTCTATTATCTCTTTATCGAGTATAGGCGCGCGCACCTCAAGTGAATTGGCCATGCTCATGCGATCTACCTTTACCAGTATGCCACCCGTAAGGTACGTTTTCATGTCGGTATATAAAATTTTACTTAAATGGTCAGGACCATCGGCAGCTTTATAAAAATCGAGGGTTATCTTAGATGGGTGGTAACTGCCTAAAGTTCTTTTAACCTCTGGCTTTACTAGCATTTCCCATTGCTCGTCTTGTAGTTGGGAATTGGTAATGTAAAAACCCATCTCGGGGCTAACGCTTAAGCTAGTAAACAAGCTTTTAGCGCGTTTAAAAGGCGTTAAATTTATGGCACCGCTAATTGCTGCTAGGCTAGGGAACACGTTTTTGCGCATCCACTTTGGAAACTTCTCGCGCAGTTGATTTTCAATAAAGTCTGTTGTGTACTTTTCGTAGCCAGCAAATACTTCATCGCCACCGTCACCCGCAATGGCTACGGTTACTTCTTTACGTGCTAGTTCCGAAACGAAGAACGTGGGTACTAAAGATGGGTCTGCAAAAGGCTCGTCAAAGTAGCTAACAATATGTTCAAGGGTGTCGGCTACATTTTGATGCACCAAAAATTCGTGATGTTCAGTTTTATACTGCTTTGCTACGGCCTCAGCAAATTTAGCTTCGTTATACTTTTCATTGTCAAAGGCAATTGTGCAGGTTTTAACGGGTGTTGGTGACAAGCCCGACATAGTGGCAACAATACCACTTGAGTCTACGCCACCGCTTAAGAAAGCGCCTAAGGGGACATCACTTATCATGCGCCTTTGGGTGGCTTCTTTTATGATTGTTTGCAATTGGGTAATGGCTTGCTCTTCGTTCAATTCAGTTTGTTTAGCAAAACTAACTTCCCAATACTCTTGTATTGAAATTTGCCCGTTTTTTATCACCATATAATTAGCAGGGGGAAGTTTATGAATATGCGTGAAAATGCTTTTAGGGTCGGGCACGTATTGATAGGCAAAATAATCGTGCACGGCGTCTAGTCGAAGTTCACGCTTAATATTGGGTAACGCTAAAATAGCCTTTATTTCAGAACCGAATGCAAATTGACTGGGAAATTCTGGGTCAACATAATAATAGAGCGGTTTTTTGCCTAAGCGGTCGCGTGCAATAAATAATTCTTTTTTTGTTTTATCCCACAATGCAAAAGCGAACATACCGTTTAAGTGCGCTAAACACTTTACGCCGTATTTCTCGTACAGCTTAATTATAACTTCAGTATCGGTGCCCGATTTAAAGGTTTCGCCTTCTGCCTCTAAGTCTTTTTTCAAGGCTAAAAAGTTATAAATTTCTCCGTTAAACACAATAACCACGTTGCCATTGGCTGAAAACATGGGCTGATTGCCCGCTACCGACAAATCGAGAATGCTTAATCGCCTGTGGCATAAGCCAACGTTTTCATCTAAATATTCACCCTTAGCGTCGGGGCCTCTATGAATAATGGCGTTACCCATTTCAACAAGGTTTTGTTCATTAAGCGAATCGTCTTTATTTGTTAAAAATCCAGCTATACCGCACATAAAAACCTTATAAACTAATATATTTACGTATTTTGGGACCTAAGAGTGTACTCAAGCCTATTGGCAGCTTTTGCCATGTGCTTTCTACGCCTGCACGAAAAGTTGATTTTTCACAATACACTTCGTTAACCAATTGTTTGTTTTCAAGTACTTCCCATTGCAACGGGCAAGGTATTGCTCCCCACTGTTTTTTGAAGCGGTATGTTCCTTCGTTATAGCCTGAACGACCAAAATCAAAATTGTTGATGTTGCGGCGTATCACTTCGCTTAACACTTCCCAGTATAACAGCATATTAGGTGCTAGCTTATTTGCATCGCGCAATGTGCTTGCCCACGGTATAACGGCTTTATCATTGGTGTGTATAACTACGCCACCGCCCACGCACATATCTTCATATTCTACTAATACCAAAAATGCATTATTACCATAGGCGGAGAATATTTCCTTAAACCATGCTTTACTATGCACGGGCGATCCTAGGTCTCGCATATTGATGGCGAAAACCTCGTAAAAAAGGTCTAACTGTTCACTATTTGGCTTAGTTACAATACGTGAGGTAACGCCGTTTTTAACCGCTTTTTTAATTTGGCTTCGAAGTTTGGGTTTGAAGCTAGCCATTTGTTCGTCTACATCATTTAATAGTTCGTACACCATACGCACTTTAGTGCCATCGGCTATCTCTTGGGCGTCACTGCTAGCTTGCTTTGCGGAGTCTCTAAACTCAAACGCCCAGCCTTGGCTTACAACGTAATCAGTTACTAGTTTTTTTAACGCGCTGCTGTCGGTTTCTGTGTCGGCCAAAATGCCGCCCATATCGCAGTAGGGTAAAGAGCATAATAAATGCTTACCCTTTAGCGTTTTCATTAAAATAGCAGGCATAACGGCCACTAGTTCGTCACTTTGCATTAAGCCAAAATAGCGTATCGCAAAGCCGTAGCTTTTCTCAACGGCTATTCCCCATGCGCTTGCATGATAGGGCGTGGAATCGGAATTTTGATCAACAAAAGACTGATACTCACTAATGTTTGATATGTTGAAGTGGCGTAGTGTCATTTTGCTATTTGGTCTTCGTTGCTTAGTAAACTAACTTTGTATTCGCTGGGCGTCATAAAACTCACTTCATATTTGGTTTGTAAATGCTTAATAACGGCTGTTATTCGCTGGCATATTAAACTGTATGCACTGTCTGACTTCAAAAAACCGGTGCCATTATTGATTAAGTTAGAGCTATGAAAATACATATGTAAAAAGTGCTGACCATTTTCAATGGTTTTTTCGGCGAGTTTTATCAAATCTTCAGTTTTGGATACTTCTGGGCTAAAGTAGATTTTTCTGAGTATTTTACTATGCCATAGCAAAGCCGTTGGTTTTAGTAGTTGTAAAAATGAGCACTGGCTTAAGTCGTGCAAGCGCGATGCTTTCTCAAAAGGTGTTTTACTAAAGCCTACGGTTACTGGCATTTCTATAATATTTCGTTGTGTGCCAGGTTTTAGTACATCAGTGCTGCTTGGCCAATAAGCCGAGAGTGATGCGCCGTAGCAATTGAAATATTCGTTCTTATAGAAGGGGTAAACGCTAGAGTCAATATCAAAGCCGCGTAAATAGAGCAGTTCCATAATTGGCTCAGAAATTCCCCACCGCCCAGATCGAAATGCTTTTGGTTTGTAGTTAAGCGTGCTAGAGAAGAGGTCCATTAGTGCGTCTAGTTTTTTTTCTACTTGGGGCAGTGGCAAATTAACAACATGTGAGTTTTCTTCAGTAGGTTTTCCGAAATAAGGAGGATTCGCCCATGGATGTAAATGTGCACCTAACTCGCATTGCGATTGCGCCGCCCTTTCTAAAAACTCCGTTTGCTTAACTAAACCAACAGCGGCAGCGTAGTCAACAAAATAGCAGGGTCGCAAGCCTATTTCCTCACAAAACGTTTGAAACTTTGGGAGTATGTGCAAATTTTCGACTGAAAAATTTTCTTCTGGAAACGGACCTTCCCAATCCCACTCCTCTTCAGTGTCTACACTCAGTAAAAACGTAATTTGTTTCTTTGCTCGCATCAAACAATGTCCTTATGTTTGTCTTCTACTGCTTTGTTTTGCAGAAGCTGCCTAAATAATACTAAATATTCTTGCGCCATGCGACTAGCCGCATAGTGTTTATTAACATATTGTATGGCTTTGTCACCCAGCTTTTTAGCATCTTCAGGTTTATCAATTACTTGTAGAAACAAGGCTTCAAGTTTTGCTTTGTCTTTGAGCGGAGCCAGTAAGCCAGTTTCGTTGTGCGTTATTAACTGGTCAACGCCGTCTATGTCGTAGGAAACAACCGGAATACCCATTGCACAGGCTTCCATTAAACACCTTGGAATACCCTCTAAGGTAGAGGTCATGGCAAATATGTCAAAACTTTTTAAATAGGCCAGTCGGTCGTCGCGGTAGCCTAAAAAGTGAATGTCTTGTTTACAAGGAAGCGTATTGGCGTAGGTTTCTAGCATGGCACGTTCGTCGCCATCGCCTAAAAATACCAGTTCTACATTGTCACGTTTCCCATGAACAGTCGCAAACACGTCGAGCAAGTCTTTAATGTTCTTACGGCTTATCATTTGCCCAATAAAGCCAACTCTAAATTTTGATTTAGGGTTGGCGGGGATGTTGTCGCGCGCGTATTCCACTTCACTTAAATCGACGCCGTTTTGAATATATTCTAATTTAGGTGGATGAACGCCAAAGCCTTTTACATCTTCCATTAGTGCGGGTGACAAGGGCACTACTTTGTTAGCAAAGCGCATTGACTGACAACCCAGCCATATAAATGCGCGCAGCTTAAAGTCTTCAGCATTTTCAAAGCCGTGCGGGGTAACCACTACCGGTATGCCGGCTTTTTTTGCCGCTAGCACGCCTAGTATGTCTGACTTATATCCATGGGTGTGGATAATGTCTATATTGTGTTGCTTGATATGGTCGGCTAATTTTTTGACAATAGATAAATCAAACTTGTTTGACATGGGAAGCGGCGTTGCTTCGCCGCAATCGCGCTTGAAGTGTTTAACTAACTCTAAATCTTTTGAATTTTCTTCTTCAGTAACCACTAATGAATAAACGCAATCTGCTTTGTCGGTATTTTTACACAAGGCTAAAATCCATCGTTCTGCTCCGTAAAATCC
>Ga0115567_10006820_pt1 | contig 10874 bp, 7 predicted proteins | sample COGITO_mtgs_1204_2_FD_88679 | JGI IMG/M metagenome (GOLD analysis project Ga0115567, IMG submission 88679) | Pelagic marine microbial communities from North Sea - COGITO_mtgs_120412 | ecosystem: Environmental > Aquatic > Marine > Epipelagic | place: Germany:Helgoland, sampling site Kabeltonne... | reverse complement strand
CGCTGCAGGCTCAGAGTGTGTTCGCGTGCTCGATGATGGATACTGTCATGCACGGCGATTGCTGCTGTGTCGGCTACAAGTCCGACCAAGACTGCATTGACGCGGATTGTGAAGGGGCAGTCGATGCTTCTGCAAGCCCGTGTTGCGAGCGCTCTGTCGAAATCAGTGTTGACGTTGAGGCGAGACAAGATACACCGGTCGTGACCGCAGTCGAGGTGCGCTCGGACGTGGATCCACCGCCGGCTATCATCGCGTCCATTAATGAAATTGTGCCGCAGCAACTGACCGCGGCTGCTTGTGTTGACTATTCCCCCCATGTTGTCTGCCATTCTGGCACGGACACCTATCTCGTTACGCAGCGCCTGCGTATCTAAATCTCCACCTTTCTGATCTCGGAATTCGGCCGCTTGCCGAATTCGAGTGTGTTGCATTTCTGATTTGTAACTTAATGAAGGGAGAGGGGCTTTGCGTTCCTATCAATTACAGTGTGTGGTCATTTGCACCGCATTGGCGTTCGCGGCTGGCGCCGCGTGGGGTAATCCCGCGCAACAAAATACGTCGGGGGAATCTCCCGAAACATTAACCGCCGAGGTCCTGGCCGCCTTGGTCCTCGAGGCCAATCCCGGCCTCTCGGCCATTCAAGCGGCGGCTGAATCGGCGGCCTATCGCGTCGACCCGGCCGGCTCGCTCGACGATCCGATGTTGAGTTACGGGGTTGCGCCGCTTACCGGCAGTACGGATCGGGGGCTTAACCAGCGGATAGATTTCAGTCAAAAAATACCGTGGCCTGGAACGCTGGCGGCGCGCGAAGCCGCGGCTCGATATGAAGCGGTGGTAGCCGATCGTGACGTGGACGCACTGCGCCTGCAAGTGATAGCGCAGTCCAAGGCTGCTTACGCAGAGTGGCAGTTCGTGCAATCGGCACTGGAAATTCATCATGCCACGCAGTCATTGCTCGATGAGTTGATTTCAACGGCCGAGACGCGTTATGCAGCCGGGCGGGCGCTGAAACAGGATGTGTTACAAGCCGAAGTTGAGCGCAAGGATCTCGACAACCAACTGCTACGGCTCATGCGCCTGAAGGCGACCGTCCAGGCCCGTATCAATGCCCTGTTAAACCGGGCGCCTGAAACGTCGCTGCCACCGGCTGTACCTATCCGCTTGAGTGCGGCTCCCCCTGCCTTGGAAGCACTCCAGAATTTGGCGCTGGCACAGCATCCGGATCTTTCACGGCTCGATGCGCGGATATCCGCCAGCGAAAGTCGAATCACGCTGGCGGAGAAAGCGTTCTATCCCGATTTTCAGGTCGGCGTGGGCTACAACAGCCTGTGGGACAACGCGGACAAACGACCTATTGTCGGCGTCTCAATCAACATCCCGTTGGACCGGAGCAAGCGCCGCTCTGACCTGGGTCGTGCGCAGGCGGAGAAGCGCCGCGCCGAATGGTCGCTGGTCGAGCGGCGCGCCGACTTGCTCGCCGAGCTCGCCCAGGCGCGCGCGGAAGTGATTGAAGCACAAGCGTCGGTCACGCTGTACCAGGATGAGTTGGTGCCGCTGGCATCCGAGTATCTTGAGGCGGCCGTGGCCGACTACCAAAGTGGCACCGGCGCCTTTCTAAATGTCATCACGGCCGAGCAACGGACGCTCAGCACCGAGCTTGCTTTGGCGCGCGCGCGCGCCGACTACACCCGGAGACGCGCTGAACTCGAGCGCTGGGTGGGCGGCTCTATCGACACGGCGCACAGAACATCAATTGGAGAACAATAATGACTCGATCAAATCTCATTCTGGGGATTACGGCCGCCATGGTCCTGGTGGTCCTCGGTGGCGGCGCCTGGGTATTTTTATCCACGCCCGAGGGCGAGGCGCCGGTCATGGCGACAACAGATGACATGCCGCGGTACCGCGCCGGCACCTTTGAGGTAGGGGTGATGACTGATCCACGTACGCCGACGGTTGGGGACAATCGTCTGATCGTGGATGTGAGCGACGTCAATGGCAAACCGGTATCAACCCAAATTGATGCCTACGCCGAGATGCCGGCAATGGGCGCGATGCCGGCCATGCGCGCTCCAGCTGATCTCAAGGAGACGGCACCCGGTCGGTATGAGGGGTCGGTGGATTTGTCGATGCGCGGCGAGTGGCCGCTGACGATGAACGTGGACACCGAAGGCGGGCCGCCGGTTCGGCTACAGTTCGATCTCGCGACTGACCGGACTGAAATGCCTATCGCTGCTGGTGGCGTGCCGATTGGCAGCTCCGATGCAGCCGGTATGGACGCATCTGACGGCGGTATGCCCCGCTATCAGGCGGGCGATCTGGAAATTGCCGTCGATATCGATCCGGGAACGGCGCGGGTTGGCGATAACAAAATCATGATTGAGCTGCGCGATGCCGATGGCCAACCCATTGAAGATGCTGACATTAACGCGTTCGCGCAGATGCCGGCGATGGGCGCGATGTCGGCCATGCGGGCGCCGGCCGATCTCAACAAGACCGGACCCGGCCAATATGAAGGTTCAGTAAACCTGTCCATGCGCGGCGAGTGGCCGCTGACCGTCGAGATCAAAGACCCTGCTCGCGGCGACAAGCGCCTGCAATTCGATCTGGCGACCGATCGCGAGGGCCTGACGATTGCCGCCGGGGCAACCCCGGTCGGCGCGCCTGCGGTGTCAATGGACGATACAAATGCGATCACCATCGATAACCGTCGCCGCCAGATGATCGGCCTGGAGACGGGTGAGGCGACACACCGTGACTTGGTCAAATCTATCCGTGCGGTCGGTGAGGTTACTTTTGATGAGCGCTTGCTGTCGCAGATTGCTTTGAAATTTGATGGCTACATCGGCGATCTCAAGGCCGACTATGTCGGCGCGGAAGTAACCAAAAACCAGGTACTGTTCACCGTGTACAGCCCTGATTTGCTGGCGGCTCAGCAAGAGTACCTGGAGACTCGTAGGCGCCGGCCCGATGCAGAGAATAGCCTAGTACGGGCCGCCCGCCAGCGGCTCGCGTTGTGGGATATGTCGGATCAGGAAATCGCCGCGCTAGAACGGCGGGGTGAGCCGCTGGATTACGTGGCTATCCACGCGCCACGCAGCGGTACGTTAATCGAGCGCCACATTGCCGATGGCAGCGCGGCAAAGATGGGCCAGACATTGCTCACGATTGCTGATTTGTCGAGCGTCTGGATTGAAGCCGAGATATTTGAAGCGGATCTTGAACTCGTAAAAGTCGGTATGTCGGCGAGCGTTACGCTGCCGTATCTGCCGGGGAAAGCGTACCCGGCAACCGTGGAATACGTCTATCCCTACCTTGAAGGGAAAAGCCGCACCGGACGCATTCGATTGTCGCTCGACAATTCTGACGGCGAACTGAAACCGGGCATGTATGCCCAGGTGTCGTTGCAGGCGGATATCGGCCATCGTCTCAGCGTGCCGGAAGAGGCGATCATCTTTGCCGGCGAAAGCCGTGTCGTGTTCGTCGATCTCGGGGCTGGCAGGCTCAATCCTGTCCTCATCAAAGCGGGTCGCAGCGCCCAAGGTTTGGTCGAGGTGCTCGACGGTCTCACGCTGGGCGACACCGTCGTGACCTCTGGCAATTTTCTCATAGCCTCAGAAACCCGGCTGAAGACGGGGCTTAACCAATGGTAGATAATCACAATGACGGGGCAAATTCTTCGTTGAAGCTTGGTCCGCTTGAGAAATTGATCAATTTCTCCGCGCGCAATACGTTGCTCACCTTGATGCTGGTTATCGCGGCGGCTTTTTGGGGCTATCGTTCCCTCAGTAATGCACCACTGGATGCAATTCCCGATTTGTCGGACGTGCAGGTGATTGTGTTCACCAATTGGCCGGGGCGCAGCCCCGATCTGGTCGAAGACCAGATCACCTATCCGCTGACGACCACTTTACTGTCAGCACCCGAGGTGCGGTTCGTCCGTGGTCAAAGCTTCATGGGTTTGTCGTTCGTCTACGTCATTTTCGAAGACGGTACCGACATGTACTGGGCCCGCTCACGTGTGTTGGAGTACCTCAACTCGGCGGCGCCGAAACTGCCGGACGACGTGCGACCCACGCTGGGCCCTGATGCCACTGGCGTAGGCTGGGTGTATCAGTATGCGTTGGTCGACAAAAGCGGCAATCAGAGCTTGGCGGACTTACGCAGCCTGCAGGACTTTAATCTGCGTTATGCCCTGGAAGCGGTTGAAGGTGTTGCCGAAGTCGCGGCGGTGGGTGGCTTCGTCAAGGAATACCAGATCAACGTCGATCCGAACAAACTCGCCTCCTACGGTATCCCGCTGCACAAAGTCACGATGGCCGTGCGGGCGTCCAATAAAGATGTCGGTGGACGAGTGCTGGAAATCGCAGGTCACGAGCAATTCATTCGTGGCCGCGGCTACGTTAAATCGGTGGAGGACCTGAAGGAGGTCGTCATTGGGGTCGGCGAGGGTGGAATCCCCATTCGTGTCGTCGATGTCGCGACCGTCAGCCTGGGTCCTGCTCTGCAGCGCGGCCAGACGGATCTGAACGGCGAGGGTATCGCCGTTGGCGGGATTATCGTGATGCGCTACGGCGAAAACGCGTTGGATGTAATCAATCGCGTCAAAGAAAGATTGGAAGTGCTCAAAACCAGCCTTCCGGATGGCGTAGAGATCGTCCCCGTGTACGACCGGTCAAGCCTGATCGAGAGAGCAATCGACACTTTGCGTAATACCCTGATCGAAGAGATGCTGATTGTCTCGCTCGTGATCGGTCTGTTTCTGTTGCACGTGCGTTCCGCTTTGGTCGCGATCATAACCTTACCGATCGCGATCCTGCTGGCGTTTATTCCGATGTCTTATATGGGTCTGACGGCAAATATCATGTCGCTCGGTGGCATTGCAGTGGCTATCGGCGCGATGGTTGATGCGGCAATAGTCATCATCGATAACGTGCACAAGCGTTTGCAAGGGCAAACCCTGGAAGGCGAATCAAGAGCGCGCGTCATCATCGAAGCCATGCAGGAAGTTGGTCCGAGCATTTTTTTCTCATTGTTGATTATCACGGTGTCCTTCGCACCGGTGTTCGCCCTTGAAGGCACTGAAGGCCGGTTATTTAAACCATTGGCCTATACCAAGACCTTTTCAATGTTCTTCGCCGCATTGCTCTCGGTAACACTGATACCGGCTTTGGCCGTCTTGCTCATCAAGGGGCGTATTCGTGGTGACGACAGTCGCCTGAACAGGTCTTTGAGGAACGGTTACGCACCAGTGGTACGCTTCGCCGTGCGCTGGCGTTGGCCGGTTATCATTGGCGCTTTGCTCGCCCTCGTGGTGACGGTGCCGGTGTATCGAAGCCTCGGCAATGAATTCATGCCGCCTTTAAACGAAGGCAGCATCCTGTACATGCCGACAGCTCTACCCGGCATTTCCATCGAAGAAGCGACCCGCGTCATGCAGACGATGAACCGGGAATTGAAGAAGTTTCCGGAAGTGAAACGCGTATTCGGCAAAGTGGGTCGCAGCACGAGTCCCACGGATCCAGCCCCGTTGTCCATGATCGAAACCAACATCATGCTTAAGGATAAGAGTGAGTGGCGTGAAGGCATGACCTGGGATAAGTTAATTGGCGAGATGGACAGCGCAATGCGCTTCCCCGGCATGCCGAACATCTGGTGGATGCCCATTCAAACCCGCACGGAGATGCTTGCCACGGGCATACGCTCGGCGCTTGGGATCAAGATATTCGGTCCCGACCTCAGCGTGATTGAAGGCACCGGAATCGATATTGAACGAGCGTTGCTGGAGGACGAACGCACAGCACCGTACACCCGTAGCGCGTTCGCGGAACGCGCGACAGGGGGCTATTTCCTCGATTTTGATATCGACCGCCAGGCGGCCGCACGCTTCGGTCTTAACGTCGATGACATTCAAAGCGTGATCGAAGCGGCCATGGGAGGCGTCAAGGTCAGTGAAACGGTCGAAGGTCGGGAACGATACGGGATATTGGTCCGGTATGCGCGTGAGTATCGAGACAATATTGACGCCCTTAAACGGGTTTTCGTAACGACCTCGACCGGTGCGCAAATTCCGATTACGCAGGTCGCGGACATTCAGTTTCGCACGGGACCGCCTGCCTTGCGCAACGAGGACGGCCAACTGGTGAGCTTCGTCTTTGTCGATGTTGATGATGGCATCGGTATTGCGGACTATGTCGATCTGGCGCGCCAGGTGGTCGCCGACAAAGTAGAAATTTCGCCCGGGTATCGCCTCGATTGGGCTGGTCAGTTCACCTACTACGAACGTGCCAAAGCACGACTGACAATCCTGGTTCCCCTGACGATTTTTGTCATCTTTTTCATGCTCTATATGCATCGGAAATCGATGATCGAAACACTGATCGTGATGACGGCACTGCCGTTCTCACTGATTGGCAGTATCTGGCTGTTGTCAGCGCTCAATTACAATCTGAGCGTGGCGGTGGCCGTCGGCATGATTGCAGTGGCGGGACTTGCCGTCGAACTAGGGCTACTCATGATGCTGTATCTGGATCTGGCGTGGCGACAGCACGCACAGGACGGTGCCCTCGAGAGCCGAAAAGACCTGACCAACGCGATTACTGAAGGCGCCAGTCAGCGCATTCGCCCGATGCTAATGACGGGTCTTGCGCTGTTCCTGGGATTGGTTCCGATCATGTACAGCACCGGGAGTGGCGCGGACGTCATGAAGCGCATCGCAGCCCCAATGCTCGGGGGTGTCGGATCGGCCCTGATTCTCGTGTTGTTTGTCTTTCCTGCCATCTTTTCGTTTTGGCGCGGTCGGCGTCTGCCAGCGTCAGGTCCGTCGCCAGAGTCCCGCGTTCCTACCAATGAGGATGCACAGACATGATCTGTGTCCAGATTGTCGCGAAAAGTAACGGGTCCGTGGACCCATTGAGGAGGTTATCGAAATGATCAAAACCAACAATAGACCGCCAGTTATTCTGACGGGCGCGATACTAACGTTGGCCCTCGGCGTTGCGTTAGAGGCCCAACCGGTAGTTGCTGCAACGCACGCTGCTGAGGCAAGCGCTCAAGCTGCATCAGCGCGCGGCGAGCGCCATCGGCATGGGCCGCCTGGTAAGGGGTTCTACCACACGCAACGTTATGAGGAGCCGACAAGGATCGATCGTCGCCATGTCAGCCCACGACGCTATGGACCACCTAGCAAAGGGTTCCGCACCTGGCGTTCAAGCCCACACACTCAGAGCGAAGTGCGTCGTGATAACGCCGCTGAAACCAGGTGCCGGCGGCGCGGTCCGCCAGGCAAGTTTTCATGGTTGCGGTGCTAGCCGCGAGTGAGCGGCTTGGGCCGTTAGCGCGGGCCGCAACTACGGTGGTAATACCGAGCATTCAAAATTGCGTGGTTGCCCAATGCAGCCGCAACTGAACAAGAGGACTTTACGATGACAGGAATGACAGTAGACAACGGGAAGAGGCGCACAGTCATTGCCCTTCGATGGCCTCGGCTCATGCAGCGCGCCCGCGGGCAGGAATCGGTGTGATGGATAACATTACGCACACGGGTGCCTGGGCCATTGCGCTGATCATGATTGTCGTCGTGTCATGGGTTTTCTATCGCTACTTTGCGCCCAAAAGTTGGCGTGAATGGACGGGGGCAGGATTAGTGCAGGCCTTCATAATCGCGCTGTACGCGGAAATGTACGGCTTCCCGTTAACGATCTATTTGCTGGCTCGATTTACTGGCATTGATCGTGACTATATCAGTGCCAACCTATGGTCGACGCTACTGGGCGTGGGTGAAACTGGCATGTTGATCTCCATGATCATTGGCTATGCGATCGCGTTCGTCGGCATTGGCCTGTTTGCGCAGGGCTGGCGACAGGTCTATCGCGCGCGGGCTGAAAAGAAGTTGGTCACCCGTGGTCTTTACCGGTACGTCCGTCATCCCCAATACACAGGTTTGTTTCTGGCACTCCTGGGCGAGGGCATTGTGCACTGGCCGACCGTGTTTTCGGTGGGCTTGTTCCCATTGATCGTTTTCGCCTACTACCGGTTAGCCAGGAATGAAGAACGCCAGATGATCGAGACATTCGGTGATGCCTATCGAGCCTATCGCCGACAGGTGCCGATGTTTGTTCCGCTTCCCGGTCAGTGGCGCGGCTTTATAGAAAGCCCATCGAGTGATGCGGAGCAAAACAAGGAGAAATCCTAATCCCGGTTGAACAGGGCGTTTGAATCGAACGCCTTAACTGACAGGAGAACTGAAATGAAACCAAAAAAACGGAATCGAACGAATGACAAAAGGCGCTGGCGGACCCACGTCACTATTTTGCTCATCGGGGTGGGCGTAGCGCTGGTGGCGACGGCCGCAATTTGGCGGTCTGAGCCAGTGGTTAGCCCGGACGTCGCGGATGTGGTGGTGTACAAGCGGGCCGATTGCTCGTGTTGCCACAAATGGGTAACGCATTTGCAGGACAGCGGTCTCGTTGTCAGTGTGCAGAACGTTCGCAGTACACGATCGATTCAATCGAAATTGGGTGTGCCGGACGAGCTTCGTGCTTGCCATACCGCTCAGGTGGGTAACTATTGGGTCGAAGGACATGTTCCGGCGGACCTGGTTTATGGGTTGCTCAATGAGCAGCCACAAGATGTGCGTGGCCTCGCAGTTGCCGGCATGCCAATTGGCTCTCCGGGTATGGAGGGTACCGGCGCGCAAACTTACGACGTCATGCGAGTTACTGCAGAAGGCGAGATTGAGTTGTTCGTCGAACGAGAAGGCGCCACTTCGGCACCGTGAAACGGCGACCACCGTTGTCTAATTTTTGAGGAGGAAAGTGAATGGATATCAACACACTATTGTGGGGCGGGTTTCTGCTGCTCATGGTGATCTGTTGCGGCATGATGATGAGGATGATGATGAAGCGTCCGTCAGATCCGCCCGATAACACGCCACGACGCAACATATCGCAAGAGGACGATACGGATGAGGTCCGACAGGTGACAACGCCTGGACAGGAAAAGCGATGAGCAGCAACGAGTCAGCGGCGGAGCGCGACGCATCTGTTAAAACAGGTATGCAGTTCACCTGTCCTATGCATCCCGAGATTCTTCGCGATGCACCGGGAAATTGTCCCAAGTGCGGTATGGCACTTGAACCCGTCGGCGCTGACGCGCCGGCGGACGACTCTGAACTTGGAGGCATGTCGCGACGGTTCTGGGTCAGCGTTCCGCTGACACTGGCGGTTCTCGTGCTTGCTATGGGGGAATGGATTCCGGGCCTCAACTGGCGGGGTTGGTTGGGTGAGCATGCATTCGGCTGGACACAAGCGATACTCACAGCACCGGTTATTCTATGGTGTGGCGCGCCATTTTTTTCGCGTGGTTGGCAATCCGTCCGGAACCGCAGCCCCAACATGTGGACACTGATCACCCTCGGGACCGGCGCTGCTTTTGCGTTTTCACTGGTGGCGTTGTCCATACCAGGAATACTGCCGGCCGCCTTTACAGGGCCGCAGGGCGAACTGCCACTGTATTTTGAAGTAGCGGCAGTGATTATTTCTCTGGTGTTGCTGGGACAGGTTATCGAATTGCGCGCCCGTGGTCGAACCTCGCAGGCGCTGCGAGCGTTGCTTGACTTGTCGTCACCAACGGCGCGCCGGCTTGATGCTGACGGTAACGAAGCACAAGTCGAACTCGACCAGGTACAGGTTGGCGATCGGCTCAGGGTTCGACCCGGTGAGAAGGTGCCGGTGGATGGCGAAGTGCTCGAGGGTCGCTCAAGCATCGATGAATCGATGATTTCCGGGGAGCCGATGCCGCAAGAGAAAATACCGGGAGATCCTGTCACCGGCGGTACCGTCAATCAAACCGGTAGCTTCATTATGACGGCCGCCAAGGTGGGTGCCGATACCTTGCTATCACGCATTGTCGAAATGGTGGCGAATGCACAGAGATCGCGTGCCCCCATTCAGAAACTGGTCGATGTGGTTGCGGCCTGGTTTGTCCCAGCAGTAGTGGCGGTCGCCGTCGCCTCGTTCATTATTTGGGCGACCATCGGCCCTGAGCCTGCGCTTGCCTATGCGCTGGTCATTTCCATCACGGTATTGATTATCGCGTGCCCCTGTGCGCTGGGGTTGGCCACACCCATGTCAGTCATGGTCGGTGTGGGTCGCGGCGCACAGGAAGGCGTTCTGATTCGGAATGCCGAAGCGCTGGAAACGATGGAAAAGGTCGATGTCTTGTTGTGCGACAAGACCGGTACGTTGACTGCGGGACGACCCGAGTTACGAAGCGTCGAAATTATTGACGTCAAATTGCAAGAAGATGACGTACTGGCGCTGGTGTCCGGATTAGAAGCCGCAAGCGAGCATCCACTCGCGGAGGCGATTGTCCGGGGCGCGGCGCAACGGGATGTACGTCCGCTGGATGCGACGGAATTTGAGTCGATCACCGGCAAGGGAGTGGTCGGTACCGTGGCTGACTATCGCGTACTCGTCGGTAATGCCCGCTTGTTACAGGATGAAGGCATTGCGACAGAAGTGCTCCAGGAACGCGCCGTCGCCCTGCAGGAACAAGGCGCCACGGTCATGCTTATCGCCATCGATGGCAATGCCGTTGGGTTGATTGCCGTCGCGGACCCGATAAAGCCATCGACCCCCGAAGCGGTTCGCCAGCTTCACGACGCAGGAATTCGCCTGATCATGCTCACGGGCGACAACGAGGTCACTGCTCGAGCGGTGGCCGAGCAACTCGGCATCGACGAAGTGCATGCGGACGCACTCCCGGAGGACAAACACGCCTTGGTCGAAGACCTCCATCGTCAGGGTCATGTTGTCGCGATGGCCGGCGACGGCGTCAACGACGCACCGGCGCTCGCTCGTGCGGACGTTGGT
>Ga0115567_10006818_pt1 | contig 10875 bp, 8 predicted proteins | sample COGITO_mtgs_1204_2_FD_88679 | JGI IMG/M metagenome (GOLD analysis project Ga0115567, IMG submission 88679) | Pelagic marine microbial communities from North Sea - COGITO_mtgs_120412 | ecosystem: Environmental > Aquatic > Marine > Epipelagic | place: Germany:Helgoland, sampling site Kabeltonne... | reverse complement strand
TAAGGCGCGCACTGAGCATGGTTTGATGGGGTATACCTTGCCATCTGACCATGTAACGGCCAATCAAGCTGTTGTTGATTGGTTGGGCCGTCAATATGATTGGCATATATCGGCTGATTGGATTGTTTGGACTCCTGGTGTAGTACCCGCCTTTAATTTGGCCTGCAAGGCACTGTGCCAACCCGGTGATAAAGTGCTGATCCAAACCCCTAACTATCCCCCCCTTATAGCTGCACCTAAATTGAATGATTTGGTGAAAGTTGATATTGGCACGGTGGAAGTTGATGGCCGTTGGACAATGGACTTTGATGAACTTGAAAAACAAGCCGCTGATCCTGCCTGTAAGCTATTTATCATATGTAATCCAATGAACCCTGTTGGTTCAGTTCTCACATCAACAGAATTGCAACGTATCGCCGATATTTGTTTAAGCAATAACGTGATGTTGTGTTCTGACGAAATTCACTGTGACATTATTTTAGATGAAAATGCTAAACATATACCAGCCGGAAAATTAACTGAGTTTAAAGGCCAAGCTATTACACTTATGGCTGCAAGCAAAACCTTTAATATTGCAGGCTTAGGCACCTCTTTTGCCATTATTGAAGACCCTAGTATTAGGCATAAATTTAACCTTGCAGCCAAGGGCATAGTGCCATGGGTAACCGTTTTAGGTTTAGCTGCCACCCAAGCCGCCTTTACCCAGTGTGATGATTGGCATCAGGCACTTTTAGGTTACTTGCGCGGCAATAGAGATTACCTAGCGGCTGAAATCGGCAAAATAAGTGGTTTAAAATTACTCACTCCCCAAGCCACATTTTTAGCCTGGATTGATGCCAGTGGCTTAGGCGTAGATAATCCGCAAAAACACTTTGAGGATTTGGGTGTGGGTCCTTCTCCTGGTATAGATTTTGGGGATAAAAACTTTGTACGCATAAACTTTGGTTGTCCGCGCTCACAACTTGAGCGCGCCATTGAGTTAATTAAAGCTGGTTGTTAGGAAATGGGTGTTAAAAGCTAACTTTAGCACCCAGAACAAATGAACGAGCAGGCAAGGGAGCAACATCTTTTAGAAATGAGCTGTGCACTCTGGCCAATTCGTTGGTTAGGTTGTTCGCCTTCAGATAAAACGTCAGGTCGGTATTATCTAAGCTTAAGTAATAATTAAACGACGCTGAAACTAAGGTGTAACCATCGGTCGGTGTTTCAAAATCAGCAATTTTATTCTGCTTTGAATAATGTGTAGCACCCAATTCAGCATGCCAGTTATCTTGTTCCCAATGTAACTCTGCTCCAAAACGCATGGATGGAATTCTAGGTAAGTCAGTGTTTTCATCATTACTGTGAGTTAATTTCGCTCGGGTGAAGTCGGTAAAGGCACTAACACGTAAGTTATCATTTAAGTGCCAATCGACATCTGCTTCAAAGCCATACAGTTCTGCGTCTTGCTGACTAAAAACGTAAATGGGTAAACCTTCTTCTTCATGCTCGTCAACTGCTAACTCTTCACCTTCATGCTTTTCTTCATGATCGATAAACTCCAATCCAGTGTTTTGCTGGAATAAGTAGTTATCAATTTGGTTATAAAAAATACTGAAGTTGGCATGTAAATGTTCAGTTTGTACGCGATAAGTCAGATCCAAATTGTTAGATACTTCCTTTTTAACTGTTTGGTTAGATTGTAAAAGAGTAAATTCCAAATCTTCAGGATCACTATCATCTATGACTAAATCAAAACCTGCTCCTACCTCATAGGTTGAGGTACTTATGTGGATGCCATTTGAAAACAATTCAGCCGATGACGGTGCTCGTTCAGAATGAGCGAAATTAACTGCGAAAGATTGGTTATCATTGAGTTGATATACAAATCCTGCTGAGAGGCTATTTGCGGTATAACTCACATCGTCAAAATTAGCATCAACCTCACTATTTGTGAAAAAGATATTATCGGGTTTGTGAGATACTTGTTCGAGTCTAGCGCCTAACTGCCACAAAAAATTGCCAATGGATTTTTCCTCTAATACAAATATGGCGCTGCTAGTGCTTTCGGTTGAGGGAGTGAAGGCTTCGTCACCCACTGCAGAAAAGTCAGAGTTTTTGTAATGCAAACCGACTACACCCAGCCAACCTTTTACCGGCGTATGTTTAGCCCATAGACGTGATTCGAAAGAGTCATTTTCGAAGGTGGTACCTACTGCGCCATCTTCGATTTCACTATGCTGATAATCAGTATACGCATTGTGCAAATGGGCTTCTGTGAACCAACCTGTTAGATTTTTCCAATCAAGCACAGATTGAAAGCGATCTTGTTTCATGCGAGCAAATACGGCTTCTTCTTGCTCTTCTTCAGAATGTTCTTCACTTTCGTCTTCATCGTGCTCCTCACCTTCTTCATGAGCATGGCCAGGGATACCGTAGTCTGTATCCAGTCTGCCGTACGCTAACGACAAAGTGACATCATCACCAATCCAGCCTGCGCCCACCGTGAAGCCTTGGGAGTCTATATATGAGTTTTCTAAGCTATCCACTATGTCACCATCTTCAAGAGTGAATTCTGGCACATCATAATCATCTGTTTTACGTTTGTACGCATCTAAGTGCCATGCAAAATCATCTGCTCCGCCATTGAGATCTGTGGATACAGTGCGTTCGTTAGACACAGTGTCATGCAAGGCACTGACTCTGCCACTGAGTCCTTCTTGACGGGTTTTAGGTAAGCGATTGTCCACCACATTGACCACACCACCAATCGCACCACTGCCATACAATAATGTCGAAGGGCCGCGCAACACTTCTATTTGTGACGCTGTTGACACTTCAGTGGTAGCAATATGATCAGGACCCACCCGTGACGCATCCGAGCTATCCATGCCGTTTTGTACAACCTTTACCCTTGGGCCATCCAAACCACGTATAATTGGACTACTGGCCACAGGGCCAAAATACGTACTGTTGACACCCGGCACCGATTTAAGGGTTTCCCCCAGAGTAGCGCTTTGATTTTTTTGTAATTCCTCACCACTTAAAATGGAAACCGGTGTAGAAGACTGTAAAACTGAGCGTCCCAGCGGAGAGGCGGTGACAATCAATTTCTCAATATCATTTTCATCTTTTTGAGTTGGCTTATCTTCTGAGTAAGCGGGTTGACTGGCAATAACGGCCAACACTATTAGGCTAATTTTTGATAGATTAAATGGCATAAGTCACTAAAGGCTAAATAATAAAGTGATGTTATATTATAACATTTATAGTCTCATGCAATCACTTTTTGAATTAATTGTCGCAACTGGTTAATCTAGGGGCATATAACAAAAATAAATTTGCTTTAAACACAACAAGGCAAGAGGGGGTGTTAGACCATGCACAAATTTGAACCAAACACTCACGCCTCGTTAAGTTCATTATGTGAGTCAGAAGCGTTATTAGGGGTGTTGCATCCCTATGCGTTTATCCAAGGCGTTATTTTTGCCGTCGCTGGGGCACCTGAAATTCCGATGCCTGAAAAGTGGTTGCCTTGGGCCATCAAAACAAACAATCAACTTACTATCACTGAACAAGCAGATGAACTCACTGATAGTTTAATGAAAACCTTGCAACAACAGCTAAAAAGCATGAGTGAAGAAAAAATACACTTGCCCCAAGGCATTACGTTTCATCAGAATGACCAAGAGCAAAGCTCAGTTGCCTTGTGGTGCCAAGGTATGTTATTTGGGCATAGTCAACTCGAACCCGTGTGGCAAGATGCCTGGAATAAAATGCAAGTGAATAACCAGACGCAAATGCGACAACTGCAAAAAGACTTAAGTCATTGTTTGTACATGTTCACTACTTTTGCAGATATTCCTTTGGCGGTTAAACAAGCTCAAAGTAGGGGGAATGATCAGTTACTTAATATATTACCGAAGATATTTTTGTCTTTTCCACAGACGTTAAAAACTTATGTGGGGTTATCCGGACGATTGATCGACTATCTGCCTAATCAGTTTGAAACCTTTGAACAGAAATAATTGCAGCGACGAAATAAAATTTGAAATCGATTCGCCACAAACGAAAAGGAGCGCTGGCAGTACACAGAGAAAATTTTTATTTGCTTGTGTACTCTCTTTATCTTCTTTCCCCCTGTGCTTTAAATTTTTTTGCACGTATCTTTTTAGTCGGTCGTCGCTCTTGATTAGTTTGTGTTTTCGCTTTGTTAATCGGTATACTGCTGTTCAAAGTTAATCGCTATCATATTAAGTGATTGATTTAAAATGACAAATTAAATAAATGTTCAGGAAATACCTATGAAAAGTTTTAATTGGAGCAACAAGGTAGCAACACTTACCTTGGGCTTGCTCACTGTGTCTGCTTGTACAGTTGACAGTAAATTGAACCCCAAAGAACCAGTTGAAAATGGTGTAAAATTGACTAACGAAGCGATTTACGGCGATTGGGAATATAACGCCAAAAGACCAGGAGCAGTGCGCTGGTTAGACGAAGGTGCCAGTTATAGTGCCTTGGAAACTGCTCCAGGGTATGAAGATGCCAAACTGGAAAAAGACCGATACGGCGACGACATCAAAGTGTACGAGGAAATTGTACAATACGATCCGGCTACATTAGAGCGCACCGTTTTATTACCCCTAAAACACCTTATCCCCCAAGGCACTGACAAAGCATTAGCCGTGGATGATTATCAGTGGTCTGACGACAAATCTAAAATATTAATATACACCAATGCCAAATACGTTTGGCGCAAAAAAGATCGTGGCGATTATTGGATCCGCGACCTTAATACTAATGAATTATGGCAGCTAGGGGGCAAGCAGTCAGCGCCAGGTGAAATGATGTTCGGTAAATTTTCACCCGATGGTTTGAAATTCGCTTATGTATGGCAAAACAATATTTATGTGCAAGATCTTAAATCACGAGAAATACAGGCGCTGACCAAGGATGCCTCAATTACTATCATCAATGGTCTGTTTGATTGGGCTTATGAAGAAGAATTCTCTATTCGTGATGGATTTCGTTGGAGTCCAGACAGTCAACGTATTGCTTATTGGCAGTTAGATACTCATGCCGCGAAAGATTTTTTGATCATCAATAACACTGACACTCTTTATCCTGAAGTGACCGCTATTCCTTATCCGAAAGTGGGTGAAGAAAATACAGCTGCACGGATAGGTATAGTTAACTTAAAAAATGCAAATACGCAGTGGGTGACGTTACCAGGTGTTGCTAAAGATATGTACGTGCCGCGTATGGACTGGGCGAACGATAGTGAGCAAATTCTGATCCAACAGTTTAATCGAAAACAAGATACCAATACCTTGTTTTACGCAGATGCAATTACAGGCAAAGCTGAAGCATTTCTAACGGAAAAAGAAGATACCTTTATTGAATTGATGATTGAGCCCAAATGGCTTAAAAACTCTGATGACTTTATTTGGCAGAGTGAACGAGATGGTTGGAAACACGTGTATCGAGTATCCCGTGACGGTAAGACATACCAAGATCTTACACCGGGAGAGTTTGATGTCACTGAACTGACTTCGGTTGATGAGGAAAACGGTTGGTTGTACTTTATTGCCTCCCCAGACAATGTGTCGCAACGGTACTTGCAGCGCACCCGTTTAGATGGCAGCGGAAAAATGCAGCAGGTCACCCCAAGTCAATTTAGCGGCAGTAATTCATATAAAATATCTGCTGACTCTAGTTGGGCAATACACACGCATTCTTCGTTTTTGTCGCCACCTGTTTATAGCTTAATTTCTCTGCCTGATCACAAAGCACATCACGTGCTTGAAGATAACGCTGCGTTAACAGCAAAACTGGCTCAGTTAAATCTAGGCGAACTTGAATTTTACAGCGTAAAAGCCCAAGACGGATTGCGTTTAGACGGTTACATGTTGCGCCCAGCGGGGCTAGATAAAAGCAAAAAGTATCCACTGCTCCATTATGTTTATGGCGAACCTGCAGGTCAAACAGTACGTGATGTTTGGCAGGGTAACCGAGGTATGTGGCATATTATGATGTCTCAGCGTGGATTTGTTATTTCCTCCATTGACAACCGCGGCTCAGCCGCACCTAGAGGTCACGATTGGCGACGTTCTATTTACGCAAGCGATGGTAGTCTAGAAACGCGAGATCAATCAGATGCCATTAACGCAATGTGCGCGCGGTGGACCTATATCGATTGTGACCGTGTCGGTGTTTGGGGGCATTCCGGTGGCGGTTCTTTAACACTTAGTTTGATGTTTCGATATCCAGAGTTATTTAAAGTGGGAGTGTCTGAGGCGCCAGTGCCTGACAAACATCTATATGATTCTATCTATCAAGAACGTTATTCAGGTCTCCTAGAGGACAATGCCGACAACTATGTGGAATTTTCTGCTATTACCCATGCTTCCAAACTAGAAGGGAAATTGTTGTTAGTACACGGCACAGGTGATGACAATGTGCACTATCAAGGCAGTGAGCGATTAATCAATGAGTTAATCAAACACAATATACAATTTGACCTAATGGCTTACCCCAATAGACGCCATGGGATTGTTGAAGGTAAAGGCACGTCATTGCACTTAAGTACCATGCGAGCCAATTATTTTATGAATAACCTTTAATCTGACATAGTTCAACGACTACCTCTAGAATTGTAGAGGTAGCCGTTTTCAGACAGTCTGCGCCAATTGCAGTCGTTCACTATAGGTTTTGTAATCGCAATAAGTTTCAATCAAGCGGACTCTGAATTAACTAGCTTGCTAAATAGTTGGTACTTAAATTGACTGTATAAAAAATTAGATATAATGAGATTTAGTGAATAATGCCTATTTCGCTTGCTACTATGTAAATTAGTTAAGTCTCGTTTTATTTTTGCAACTCCTAGTGGTTTTGAGAGGATGAAAGTAAAAAATACTTAATAAAATCAAAAGGTAAGTACTAAAAGTGACGGAAATAAAAATCAAATCGAGAAGTTACATATACGACATGCTCGATGATAAGCGTTAACCGGAAAAATATATGGATCAATATTCTCGGCTTAAAGAAACACCTTTTCACAGTGAAAATGTTTACTGTATATGTGACGTACCTGTGCTTGTACTAGGAATGATGGTTTCATATTTGCCAAACCCAATTCGTTGTATGAATTGCTTAGAGCTAGTGAATCCATCTGAAATTCCGGTACCAATAAGTGAAGTATTCGTTTTATCTGATTGGGCCCTTTCGCTAGCTTCGATCAACTGGTTGGCTTTTAACGAATCGAGTTATGAAAATTGGGCTGATTCTGAGCGTACAAATTTCCATAGCAAATTAAACGAAGTTGGGTTGGGAATTCATGGGAAACTTAATGAGAGTTCAAAGATCTATTACTGGTATTCACGAAATATGAATGATGTTACTGAAAATTGTCCAATCTGCAAAAAGAAAATGACAAAGACAAAGTATAAATATTCATCGGCACTGCAATGTGAGGATTGCTTAATTGCAGCTGCACCCTATGCCGGTTAACAATCCAAGTCAGCGGAAATTTTACTCGCTGAAAAACACTCATAAAATCCCCTGCTTGGGCCGTTAGGTTTCTTGAGGTAGTTATGGATAACGATGAGTTTATAGAGATAGTATCTCAGAAGTTTATCGAAGATGAAGAAAACACTAAAGATGAAAGGCTTGTGAGATTCAAAGAATTAAATACTATCTTTGGCCCACAAGGTGATCAATTACTTGAAGGTGGAACACAAGCGTCATTAGCACTTCATGAGGCAGCTAATAGCTATGTTTCTGGCAATTTCATGGCAGTTGTGTTGTTAGTGCAAGCTTTTATAGAGCACAGCTTATCTGGACGTTTCGTAATGTCAGGTCAAGAAAAATTAGCTGAATCCTCTTTTAAAAAAATAATAGACGCTGCCAATGAACAATCTATCATTGAACCAGAATTACATGAAAAACTGGATGTACTAAGAAAAATAAGAAACCCGTATGTTCATGCTCGTGTTGGTTTTAAAAATGGTTCACTTGAAAAAAGAATGATGGACAGTAAGTGTTTTGACTCTATTGAAATGGCTAAATTAGATGCTTTAGAATCACTCAGGATATTAAAGGAATTTAAAGGAAAGCATGTGTTTATGTGGTTTCCTAGCAACGAAACCTAACAAACGCATTAAACCTGACTCCACAAGTGGGTCGATTTTTTTGCAAATAGTTTAAATAAGACACCAAATAGTTTAAATAAGACACCCACTTTTAAAAAACAGCAAAAAGTCTGTTTTGTCCTAAACTTTTAGGAATTCAAACAACCAAGGATGGTCTGTCATGCCTCAGCCACGTAAAAACCAAATTAGTTTAATTGATACCCCTTATTACCATTGTGTTTCTCGCTGTGTTCGTCGTTCATTTTTATGCGGTGAAGATAAATTCACGGGCCAAAGTTACGAACATAGACGGGGTTGGGTAGAAGAGCGTTTGTTGTTTCTTAGCTCTGTATTTTCTATTGATATATGCGCCTATGCAGTGATGAGTAATCATACTCATGTGGTGCTGTGCGTTGATAAAGAGCAAGCAGATAACTGGCCTATGTCAGAAGTACTAAAACGTTGGCATCAGCTTTATCAAGGCACACTGTTAAGTCAAAAGTATCAAAGAGAGGAGTCACTCAGTAAAGGTGAGCTTATCAGCTTAGAAGAAACAGTGAAGATTTACCGCCAGCGTTTGTACGATATCAGTTGGCTAATGCGTAACCTTAATGAATATATAGCCAGAGAAGCGAATAAGGAAGATGGCTGCACGGGTAGATTTTATTCGCCGCCATCCTTGGCGCTCCCCTTCGGGCCAGCTAAAGCTGTTTTAATTTATTCCCGATAAATTAGTGGGAAGGGCGATTCAAATCTCAAGCGCTGCTTGATGAAAGTGCAGTATTAGCCTGTATGGCTTATGTTGATTTAAACCCTATTCGCGTCAAAATGGATACCACACCAGAAGCGTCAAAACACACCAGTATTCAACACCGTATTCATGCCCTTATCAAAGGTGAACAGCCTAAAAAGCTCATGCGTTTTGTGGGTAATCATAGACAAGACATGCCTAAAGGCATTGCTTACAGCCTGATTGATTACTGCGAACTAGTGGATTGCACAGGCCGCTGTATTCGAGATGATAAAGCAGGATATATAGAGCAGAATCAAAGCCCTATTCTAGCGCGCCTTGGCCTCAACTCAGAACAGTGGTTGACCTTAACTACAGAGTTCGAACAACACTTCAATACCGCAGTAGGCAGTGAGCACATGTTACAACAATTCAAACAACACACCGACCATCGGCGTATACGAGGGATGGCAAAGGCGAGAGTTTTACTTCAATCTGCCTAAAACAATTAAACAGAAAATAATTCAAAAATCTCCAACACAGTAGTGTTCAATAGTCATGTCTGAAATTTGAGTTGAGCGGCACATTTTAGCTGCATTTATCAAAACAAGTACCCAGCAAACTAATATTGTTTATTTAAAACTAACTAATAGGAATACTCCCAACAATTTATGCATGTTGATATTGTAGTGATTGATAGCGTTTTTATTTTGGGTGTCTTTATTAGTTTTATTCAGTTGGTTACCTAAAAGTGGTGTGCAAAGCGGTTAGCTTTTTTAGTTTGTAACAGTCGGTAATTTAAGTTCACGTAACTTGAAAAGTCTGGCAATATTAATTATCAAATACTGGCAAGTTTAAGGACATGGATATGCGGTCACATAATTTAAAACAGGAAGTCACAGCTTGTTAGTTCGTCAATCAAATCAAACAGCACCGCGTATCTCGGCTGCTAACAAAACAATCAACATCGTTCGCTTTGCTCACTGTGAAAAAAACTCGCTCTCGCTCTTTTTTTTACGTTATTGTAGGCGTTGAGGTTGTAGAATTACTCGGTTTCTCATATTTCTTGTCGAAATAAGGGATAGCAAATGCATTGCTTGAGTCGAGTTCGTACTTTACAGCGCCATATAGGAGGTCGATAAAATGATAGTTTTGACCCAAATAGAAACTCTACACCCTCGTTATGTGTTTCTGGAGTTATGAGTAAATATTTCGCACTAGATAAGGGAATAGATTATTTAACTGGTAAAGTCATAGTGTTATCGGCGGGATTAGCTTTGATATCTTTATGCGCTGGTATGTATCATTCATTTTTAGGGCTACAACAATATGTTTCAACTGGTCAGTATACCGAGCAGCTAGGGAAGGGATTAGCATTTTTAGTAATGGCGTTTGCACAAATCCCTTCTTGGCTAATGGCACAATCCAAACGTAGCCGTTTGTCAAAAGGAATGAGTTTAGTCGTCTGGACTCTCATCAATCTATTTTGTTTGGTTGTTCATATGGTACTGCGGAGATGAATCACATAACAAGTTGCCTAAGTTTGCCGCAAAAAGCGCGGCTGGGACAAATCTCACTGGGCCTCGCCCCACAACGTTCGCATTTGCCTCTGGCAAAGCGTTGTACATTTAAGGGAATACTAAAAGTGAAGTTAGTTTTTTTTGCATTATTGATTATTATGGCAGGTTGCACGTCAACATCTAAACCTACTATTTATTCTGACACCTTGGCTATAATTGCTGAGGCTGCCGACACCGCTCCAGAAGGAGTATATGGAGAATATACTTTTAAAATTCAGGCATCTGGTAAGCAGCGAGATATAGTTTATTTGAATACTGAAATAGATTATCGGGATCAGCGCAATTTGACTGTGGCGCTTCATCCTAAAATACTGACGCAACTAGAGAGCAAATACGGTGATGCCCCACTAGATTTTTTTGTCGGTAAAACTATTTCTGTAAAAGGCTATGCTAAGCGAATAAGAATAAATTTTATAGCCGAAGGTTGGAGACCAACCGATAAATACTATTATCAGAC
>Ga0115567_10006816_pt1 | contig 10876 bp, 9 predicted proteins | sample COGITO_mtgs_1204_2_FD_88679 | JGI IMG/M metagenome (GOLD analysis project Ga0115567, IMG submission 88679) | Pelagic marine microbial communities from North Sea - COGITO_mtgs_120412 | ecosystem: Environmental > Aquatic > Marine > Epipelagic | place: Germany:Helgoland, sampling site Kabeltonne... | reverse complement strand
GCTCCGCACGCTGCACGACCCGCTCGAGCAGCGCTACAACGGGACGCACATCTACGCGCCGCCCGGCGTGTCGCTCGCGCGCTGGCCCGCGTTCCCCGGCAACGACCCCAACGTCGACACCCTGCTCTACGCCCTCGAGACCATCAAAAGCGTTTGGTTCCTCGCCTTTCACGTTTGCTCCCCAACCTGCCCTCGTGTGCCAAGCCTGCCTGCCGCGCGAGTGCGGGTGTCTGACATTGGTCTGAGGACGGGGCGACAGGCGCCCGTCTTCGTTGGCACCGTCACGTCATCCATGTCCAGGCTTGTCTACCAGCTTCGTGTCGCGTTCGGAGAAAAAGAGGGTAATCATGCCTGGAGCGTTGACAAGGACGCGCGACATGCCCCCGGATGGTTCGCGGATCCCTAACTAGGCCCCCTTGCACGGGCGCCGGGCTGCGAGACATGTAAATAATAATTTGCATCAGGGTCCAGTGTGGGGTTCCCCCTGTCATCCGCCTCACGCCCAACCCCTGATGCCTCACACTACTCCAGTCTTCTCGCGCCGCCCATGCTGCCACGGATCATGCACCGCCGACATCCTCCGCCAACAGCGCTGCGACGTGCTGCGGGCTCAAAAACGTTGAGGGCTCCCCAGCGCCTAGCGCGACAGTGTTCATGTCGACTGTTGAACCTAAACCTGCACAGCCGTCCTGTCGGGGCTGGGACCCTTTGGGGGACTGGTTGGCTACCACCTCTGCCTCAGCCACGCCCGACGCCTCCGACGACTCCGCCTCCGTGAGCGCTTGATCGAGAAGGGCGCCCCTGGGGGGCTCCGCTGGAACCGGCGCTGCTGCCTGCACACTCACATAGTCTATCCCTCCGACCGCAGCTCCAGCTTGTACTGTCGACCCTCTGCAATCTTTGGGCGCATCGCGTGCCTCCTCTTTGTTCCCTTTGTCACCCAGACCAGATGCGACCGTCCGGGCTTCCACAGCTGCGCACCCAACTCCTCCTGCCCCCTTTTCCACTCCCACTTTGACCCCGGAGGCTGGCTCTGCACAAACGTTTGCCCCTTCAGAAGCGTCGGGGCCGACAAATCTACATGATTCTTCAGCCGACGCCGAAGTACTGGGCGCAGCTGCTGCTGCTTCTGATTGCGGAGCCTGGCCTCCGCCTTCCGTCGGCGGCAGAGCAGGTTGCGGGGGTGTGTTGCCTGGCAGTGGGCCACGCAGTACTGGCTCAGACTCTGTAGCCTCGTTCAGCTCTTTCGGCTGTCGCATGCCCCAGACGGCAGAGCGTTTGGTAGTAACTGGAGAGTGTGCAGACACGGCAGCTCCCGCCTGTTTGCCCCTCAATGCAGCTGCCGCACCGCCCTTTCCCGCAGCACCGGACGCTTTGGTACAGCGCCCAATAGGTCCTGTTGCGGCAGGCGCTTGTTGGGCAGCCTCGTCCGCGATGGAAGCGCCTAATTCAACCGCCTTCCCATTCGAGTCGCCTCGCTGCTGCAGCGCAAGCAGCGCTGTGATTGTGCTCATTGTGCTTGGGTCCATGTTCGCACTATCTCTGACAGCGGCTGCTAGGTCAGCACCATTTCCAACGATCCCTGAAGCTAATACTGCCGCCATACCCTGATATACCGATGGATCGACGGATATTGGAGACCCTGCTTGCGTCGAGGCCTCTGAGCGAGCTCCGCCCGACGCACCGTTTGGGCCAGATAGACGCAACCGCTTCATGGCACGACCAGCATTTGGCTTCCAACAATCGTGCATTTTTTCACAGAGCTGGATGAAGCGATCGAGCGTGCAGTCTGCAGTGTTGACTGGGAAGAGCGCACACAGCTCCTTCCAGCCATGCGATAGTTCTTCGAGATCTGTCGCATCTCTCGGATCCCTCCAGCGACGCATGCAAAAGAGATACATTCCAGCGCCAACAGGATCTTCTTGCTTGTTTAGCGCCTTGCCACGACGGTCGCGCTCGCGCTCAAATCCTGCAGCCTGAAGGCACTTGTTGAATTGGGTCTCGGAAACCCCGTACTTGCTTCCAGTTATATCCATGCGTACCGCGGCAGGGCAACACTCACACAGCGCGGCATAAATTGAAAGAGGACCACTCCGTGCCACCATGTCGTTGTTCCGGTCAGTTTTGCTCGTTACGAGCTGTGCGAATCGTTTTGAGAACTCCTTGTTGCTTTCCGATGGACAAGGGCGAACCATCGCACCTTAAAGGGCGCTGGCGCTTCCAATGACCTGGCGCAGTGAAGGAATTGAGTCAATTTGGTGCCTCCAGCAACGTAGCTCGAAGATACGCCCAAGGAACGCGCCCTGGGCTCCCAGCGAACTGCAGCCGAAGGCGTTCCAAGCAAAGCGTACGTCTCGGGCCGCGAGACCAGTTCTGTTGAGTGTACATTTTCAGCCAACAGGAGTGTTCACTCAACTTAGTGTCCACTTGAAGGTTCGGGCCCTCCACTTTTGACTTCGGAGGCCACAAAGAAGAGGAGCATCGAGAGCAGCAGCCTTGTGAAGCTGAAGTACGACGAGAACGGAAGTACGCCAAAGGCGGGGTGTGTGTGCTCACCAAGGGCGGCTCCGGAGCGGTGAGCCAGCTTAGAGAGAAAGGTAGCGCAACGCGCACGGTGGCGCTCCACGTGGGATTATGTGTCGGCTTACAGCATACTTGGGTGAGCCGACCAATCTGGCCGATCTCGTGACACGCCCGTCGCGATCGGTCATTCGTCAGTCGTTTGATGCCCGCGAGCGTCTTGGCGGAACGGGTGGTCAGGTGTACGATGTTGGCGCGCTAAATGCAGACGGCTTCGGTCTAGGCTGGTACACAAATGAGACTGAGGATGACGTTACGCCTTGCGTGTTTACGGACGTCGGCCCCGCCTGGAATAACAAGAACCTGTGAGTCTCCCACTGAGCGTCCTGTGCTGGGACATCTGCAGAAGGAGCCAAAGCTGCGTTTCTGACCCCATGAGACGGGCTCTGACATCAGTGTTGATTGAAACCATGAGTCGCAGTCATTTTGACAACGTCTGCCCCGTGCCAGGCACCGGCTGGCGCGGAAGATCCGATCTGGGCTGATCTTTGCGCATGTACGGGCTGCTGGTCCCAGCATGGGAATCTGCCAGTGCGCTTGCCACCCTTTCGAGTATGGGCGCTTTCTCTTCATGCACAATGGGCAGGTGGCTGGCTTCAAGAAGATTCGCAGACATCTCATGTCGAACCTCAGCCAGTCTGCCTTCGATTACGCCATCGCAAACTCTGCCAGCGACTCCTCCCTTGCCTTTGCAATCTTTATTGACCAGGTCGGGGATGCGAACGCGGCCGTGTCCCCTGCACGGTTACGGCAGTGCTTGGTAAACGTTATCTCGATCATCGGGGAGGCTCTGGTGAAATTTGAGATCAAGGGCACTTCGCTTCTCAACTTTGTGGTTTCAGATGGGAGTTCCATGGTCGCGACGCGTTATGTGATCAACCCCGATCAGGATGTACCTGCAGCCTCACTCTATTTCAGTTCGGGAACGTCTTTTGAGCCGTCTGTTCTGCACGAGGAGGTCGACTCTTCGGAGCTTGAACCTGGCAAGGGTATGTCTGCGCTCGAGACGGTCAAAGAGTATAAAATGACACACGAAGACAGGCGTGACAACGTCGTGATTGTCACTTCTGAACCACTCACAAATGTTGTTGCGGACTGGGTTCTGTCCTGCCTGTCACCCTGTAGAAATGTTGCTGTTCGCTGCTGCCAGTACGATACACCCTGGCCTGACACTGTTCGAGGTTTTGTAGGTTGCAGTACCAAAGAACTTTCTCGTTCTGGTCACGCCACACAAGCAGATTCTCCTCTCCCCGGTGTTTGCTGGAGACGTGGCTGCAGAGTCCGCGCGCGCAGGCATCGCTGGGAACGCCAGCGGGACAGGAAAGTGTCGCACCGACGACGACCTGACACGCGTGCTAGAATCGTTTGGCCACGACCGGGCACTTGCCACCCCGCTGCAGCGTCCTTCATCTCAAGAAGCTACTGAAGATGAAGTGGAGCCGTTTCTCACATTTTCGGTTGCGAGGTCCCCACCGTGCCGCCCCGCGCCGCTGCCGTTGGTTCCCATCCGCTTCAATCCAAGCTGAGTTGCCTACTCGATTTTTGCTGCACAATTGGCAGGTTCGATGATGCGCACGGAGCAAGCAAGTCACGGCAGAGCTCACCGCCCCGCCTCGAAGAGCAATTTTCTGACGAGGAGAAAGAGCAGTCTCTCCAAGACGGCACTGGCGGGACGGGAGCAACAGAGCTACCGGGTTTCCAGCAGCACATGGAGAGTGTAGCACGGATGGAACTTTTGCGTGGGGCGATGACTCCCATGGACGGTTACTCTCACCTCGATGGATGCCCGCCTGGGTGCGGCTGCAACCCCGGGACAGACTTTGCTTCAGGTTTTGCGGCCGCGTTTGGTGTACAGCGGCCCAGACGCGCGCGGCACCTTTCCACCAGGCGCCAGCCAGCCACATCAATTCCCTCTTCTGACAAGGTCACCATGCCCCAGGCAGCCGCAGTCCCTTCGTGATGTGTGAGTGACTTACACAGCTGGTCTTCGGAGCAGGTCGCCGTCTCAGACAGATCGAATGGCACTCCGACCAAAGCACTGATGACGATCGCTGCGCAAGACGTGCAGCTTTCTTCGCCAACCCCGAGAACCCCGGGTGGTACCAGACATGTGGCACACAACGAGCTATGGGGGAAAACTTTCATGGACCAGCGCCATGAGAGGCTTCCATCTTCACTCGCAGCACAATCGCTCCCGCCAAGGGAAGCTGGCTCAGATCTGCTCGAGCCATTGCACAGCTTCGGGGTTTCTTCTGGTTCGCCATTGTTAGACATCTGCATTCGTGGTAAGCATGTGTTCGCTGCGGAAGGTGGCGAAGAAGGCTGCATTGGCGTGTGGGACATGCGTCGCTGGGAATTTCTCAACAGATCAAGGAAGCAAAACGGCTCCATTCTGGCACTTACTCTGGCAGAACGCGATGAATTTCTCATCGCATCAGTTTCCAACAACTCGGTTGTTGTCTGGGATATATCCAATCCAGAAGAAGGCCTTGTCTCCGTTGCACGCCTATGGTGTCCTCCGATCGGGCATTTGCTTTGTCTCCACATGTCGTCAGACGGTCTTCTGATCCTGGGGTCCCAAGACGCTTCTGTTCGATGTGCGAGTTTTCCGATTCGAGATTTTCTGGCTACACGTGATGCCTTTGGATCGTGTCGTGAGCCTCGCGTGTCAATACTGTCTTGTGCTTCCGACTTGGGTGATTGGGATTCAGACGCCTGTGGTTCGCCACGCGCACCAGAAGCGTCGCTCCTGAAGGTTCCGCCCGAATCTGGTGTGCAGCTAGATCTCGAGGAGCGCGAGAGCTCTTCAGAGCAAAAAAAGTGTCCTGCAGGCCAGGTCTACTCTATTCGGCAATGCAATGTGCAGCTGCGCAAGGGACGCAAGGCGTCAGGGCGCGGACGCGGCAAGTGCGCTTTGGACTTCTCGCGTTCGGCAACGCACTGCGGTTTCGTGTTTGCGGTCGCCCGGTGTGGAGATTACCTGTGTTCGGGTGGGGGAGACGGCATCGTCAAAGTTTGGCACACGGAGACATTGAATCTGGCATTTCAGCTGGTCGGTCATCGCGGGAGCGTGCTCGCGCTTGTGGCCGATGACCGGAATACGGCATTTTCCGGAGGTACTGACGGGACGGTGCGGGTGTGGGACCTTGAGCTGGCTGCGTGTCGGCGGACACTGGCTGGACGGAGCGACGTTCTCGCCCTTGCACTCTCTCCGGCAGCAATCGCCATTGGGTATGCAGTTGGTGAGGTCCACATCGTGGACCTCAGCTCGTACCGCGTGCTGCAACGTCTTCGCGCGTCGCCTCACCCGGTTTTGTGCATAGATATCGATCCAGATGACGGTCTTATTGTTTGCGGTTCCTCCAAGGGTAAATTCGCCGCTTGGCGTCTTCCGGTATTGCGCTGCAAGCGGAAGCCCATCTCGTTGGCATCACCTGCCTTCTCGTCCTCCTTCACGAACTCTCCTGTCAACTCACTTCAGGCTAAAGCTTCTACTGGCCTCAATGGCTCGAGCTTGTCAGACGACAAAATCGAAGCAAACGCTGGAAACAATATCGACCACTCAAAGTTGCGGCAAGCTTCAACAGCGGCTCGTGAGGGCCTTGGCGTGCTTCCTTCGAAGCTTGTCCAAGTGCTCGGGACTGACGTTGAAGGAGGAGGTTTGAATGTGGAGAGCAGTGAATCATTGAATGCAGCGCAACATGCTCCTGGAGAATTCGATTTTCCAGCTGACGAAGGATTCATGCTCAATCTTCTGCAAGACTACATATCTATCCCATCCATTTCGGCTTCTGCTGCACTGCATGAAGAGTGCTGGAACGCAGCTCGGTTCACTGCCGGCCTCATGGAATCGCTGGGCTGCCAAGTAAAGCTCACAACATCCCCAGCTCATCCATGCGGACTACCAGTTGTTCTCGCCAGGTTTTCGTCGAATTCGAATGCAAGCGGAATCGTTCCAATCAGCTCAGATCCTAGTGCAGCTGGGGGGGCAAAGGGAGCGGGGCAATGCGTAGTCATTTATGGTCACTACGACGTTGCATACGCAGAAAAGAGCAATTGGGACTCGGATCCATTCCATATGGCCGGTCGCGACGGGTACTTGTACGGTCGTGGGGCATCTGACAACAAGGGTCCGATCATTGCTGCTGCACTGGCTGCGCGTGCAGTCCAGCTACGCGGGGAGCTCAAGACGGATGTAGTGTTCATTTTGGAGGGCGAAGAAGAGTCCGGGCTTTCGCTGCGACAGCGTGGCTTCCCAGCTGTTGTCGAGGCAAACATGCACTGGTTTGAGGGCTGCCGCGGAATTCTGATCTGCAACAATTACTGGATCGATGATGAGAAGCCGTGTCTGACTTATGGAATGCGTGGTGTGATCGATGCAGAAGTGTGGGTAAGCGGGGGAAGCAAGGACCTGCACTCAGGCGTGGACGGTGGTGCCATCGATGAACCCATGAACGATGTGGTGGCTCTCCTCGCGTCGCTGAGAGGAGAAAAGGGGGACGTGCTGGTTCCTGGTCTGACTGCAGGGGTTCGAGAGGACGACGCTGGGGAAGAGTCTCGGAGAGAGCAGGTCCACTTCGCAGTGGATCGGTACCGTGACGCGATTGGAGTGGCGCGGGTGGTGTCAGATCGGTCCTCAGAGGTGTTGCGCGTGCGCTGGTCAAAGCCATGCATCTCAGTGTCGTCGATCGAGAGCACCAACAAAGCACGGGTCTTCCGCAAGATTCCTAATGCTGTAGTCGGGCGCCTCTCTCTGCACTACGTCCCAGACCAAGACGGGCAGGAGCTGGAAGAGGTGCTCAAAGCGCATCTGGCGGCGGTCTTTGCTGCGCGGGGCTCGAGCAACCGGCTCCGGGTCCTCGTGAAGCAGACCTCCACCTGGTGGATGGGCGACCTCAAAGAGCCGATCTTCTGCCTCGCGCGGCGCGCGCTGCGGCAGGTGTGGGGCGAAGAGCCGCAGCTTGTCCGCGAGGGAGGATCGTACGGGGGGGTCACCTCGTTCTTGGAGGACACTCTGCGCGCGCCTGCGGTGCATCTGCCACTCGGTCAGGCCTCCGACGCCGCTCACCTGCCAAACGAGCGTATTCGCGTCCACAACCTGGTGGGTTGCCCTCCCGTTGCTCCCTGCACCGTAAACGCGCAAGTCAGTCAGCGCCCCTGTTCATTCACCGCCACCACTAACGTTTGTTAAGCTGCCAAAGGTGAAAGGGAGGCTCGTCATCGAAAAGCTGCTCTGCTTGCTCGGCGACCCCGCCGCAGCGAAAGAATGTTACGGCCAAAAGCTGGGATGAGCCGATTGAGATTTAGAATTTAATAAAAGATTTATTCACTCTGGGAATTCCTTGCAATGATGCTGTAGTCGAATGGAGTCGTGCATAGCAGAACCCGCGGGTCCAAACGAAAGCTCCCGGCGAATGGAAGCAATGCAGAAATGCGGAGGCAGAGCTAAGAAAAATGTCTGCTCTACTTTCTGAGCCAATTCTATCCGGTGCGACGGAAGGTCACGCGGTTGCATTCACAACACTGCACTGCTCCTCCACAGTGGAGAAACAACAAACTACCGGCTAAAGATGAGCCCTGGCCTCCCAAGCCAATCTAGATTGAAACGTAGTGAGTGCTACGGCACCACACCCATGATCGCATCAGCTCGTCGTTGGCCTGCATCACTGCTGGGAGTGGCAGCGATAAAAAAAACACCGCAGACAAAGAGAACGAGCATGAGAATCTGTTGAAAGCGCCGGGAGTCTGCAGGAAACTTGTAGTGCGCCCATGCACCAAGCGCAGAGCCGATTGATCCGGCAGCTATTACACAAATATAATAGTGCCACCAGCGATGCATGAAGAGCAGGTCCTGGCAGGGAGAGAGGAGCAGAGTGGGTCAGGTCGTGCAGCGCAATCCGCGTTGAGGCGAGCCCATGCGTGCGCGAGGGCGTGTCAAGGCGGAATGGCAGGGGTGTACGTCAATTGCCAAGACCACGACACGAACCACGCAGGAGCTCCAGTAGCCGACTTGCCCTGTGCAGCGCATCATCATCGGTGAAATACCGTACTGCGGATTCATCGAGACCCATGCGAAGAGGACGAGAATCGGCGGGCCGCCGGCACCAAAAAGCCCTCCGAGAAAGCCTGCCATGCAGCCTGAGACGACGCCCAGGAAAATCATCAACGGATGGAACTTTGGGAAGAGGCGCGCCCTGAACTGCCGCCACGCGCCCTCCGGCCCCAGCTCCTCGCCCAGCAACGCCCATATTGCAAAGCGCTCAGCGGAAAGTCGAGTCCGCGAAGTCGGGCCCCGCGGGGGCTCTCTGACGGCGCTCGGATGTTCCGTATGCGCTGCCGCAGGGCCTTGGGGCACTGCGGCGTCGGCCCCCTCGATCACATCCGCGTCCACCGGCGCGTCTCCTGGTCCGTCTGCCTCTGCATCGCCCATCGCCGGAGGCGTGCTTTTTGGCTCGCGCCTCGCGGGCGTTGGGACCGCGCTCCTCTCGAACCTTGCTTTCTCTGTGTGTGCGGATACCTCTCGATCTGCATCCACAAGATCTGCATCCACCACGATGTTGTTGCTCGTATCGCTGAAGGCAGCCCTGCACCCCAGCCAGGCCGTGACGCTTCAAGGTGAAGCAAGGTCCGGGAATTGCAAGGTTCAGAGGGAGCGCGGCTGGGTTCTCACAAGGGCGCCGTGCCGAAATCGTGGCGCGAGTCCTCTGGCGTCGGCTGCTCCACCATCCTCACCGATGACTCGGTGGCGGTGTGCTGCGACTGTTCGGGATTTTTTCGCTGGCGTGACACGTAAGCCTGCACACCCGGGAAAGGGCGGTTAGGGGCACGTGCGCCTGCTGACAGCATCAGACGGGGAAGATCGACGATGTTTCAGCTAAAGGCATGGATCACGTAACCAGCAAGGCTCTCAATTTGAGTGCAAGGAGGAGCTCAGGCGCCGTTGCACCCTCACGGCGCGACAGTGCGGCCTCAATAGTCTCTGAGAACGGGGTGGCTGCGCGCCTGGACAAAGACAAAGAAGATAATGAGAGCGCCGAAACCCCGCTTCAGATCCGTCGCCAGCGTAGCGAACCTACCGCCCACGCGCGCGGTTGGACTTTTTTTAGTTGCGCGTAGCCCGCCAGTGGACAAACCGTGCGATTCTGGATCGGCCCGCGTCGCACAGCACTGGGCGCTTGACGCACCCTGCCTCTAGCGTGAGGCCCAGAATGTATGTTCCAAGCGGAACGACGGCCATGTTGCCGGGAAGAATAGCAAGGGTGAGCGGCCAGTAAATGTGTCTTCCAAGCAAACAGGTGAGTAAGGACCATGATTAACAGCAAACAGCGCACGCGGAGCAGGAATGCGCCGGGTAGGGAGGGTCCAGTTTGCTTGTGTTTGCGCGGGGCACACTTTCTGTCGTAGATGACGAGGGGAAAAGACGTCACAGAATCCATTATGGTAACCATGCAGAGATTTCCCGTGAGGCCCCCAAGGTTCAGGCTTCCTGACTCGTCGCCCTGCGGGTACCTCAGGCCGCAGCCATCAGAAGCCGGTCGCTGCCAGCTAGTTACGCCTCTCTGCACGCATGTCCCGAAACACCGGCCAAGCTCCCGCGCACTTGGTCCCAGCCTATGTGCCCTACTGCAGAGCCCTCTAGCTGTGCTTTGGGTTGGGTCCATTTTTTGCTGTGACGTGTTTGCATGGTAGCACTGCAGCGGGCTGGTACCATCCCCCCGAAGTAGTCCGCTAGTTTCACCAGCGAAACGAAGACAATTCCGCCCCCGAAACCGGTGTAGCTCTTGACAACATTGCTCAAGAATCTGCATCGGAAAATTGAGTTCAGTGACCCCGCAGCAGCCGCACGAAGCACCTCCAAACACGGCAATGGCGGTACCCAAGCGAGGAGACCACCAAGGCCGCCTGAAGCGAGAACTCTGTGCGCCCATCGTGCGGGTCCCCCATCGTCCCAATCAGGAGAGTCGCTGAGCCACCCTCTACAAGGCTAAAAAGCCCGGTAGATTCCCAGAACTCGCCGCCGTCGGCCTCTGATCCGGCACAGTCCCCACACAGCCTTGTGGGCGTCTGTCTTGTTGTAAAGCATCGAGCAATTTGAGAATTTCTGGGTGGCACCCATTCCGAGGCGGGCTCGACTATGACGGAGAGATCGAAAAAAAGAACCAAACGACAAGGAAGCCAACCCGATAGCCAGCCAACCCGATAGCCAGCTTGAGAAGAGTTGGAAGACGTTGCGCCCACGCTGCCAGGAGTTGGGAGAGGTTGATCGAAGAATAGCAGTACATGCGGGTGCAATGAG
>Ga0115567_10006806_pt1 | contig 10889 bp, 1 predicted proteins | sample COGITO_mtgs_1204_2_FD_88679 | JGI IMG/M metagenome (GOLD analysis project Ga0115567, IMG submission 88679) | Pelagic marine microbial communities from North Sea - COGITO_mtgs_120412 | ecosystem: Environmental > Aquatic > Marine > Epipelagic | place: Germany:Helgoland, sampling site Kabeltonne... | reverse complement strand
TGCGAGAGAAGGGGGGGGGGGGAGGCACCGGCCCGTCCTTTGCCGGCGCGGCGGCGGCGTTGCCGAAGCGGTCGCGCGCGGCGAGCGGCAGCGCGGCGAGCGCACCGGCGGTGGCGAGCAGCAAAACGTCGACACTCGTCTCCGCCGCGACCGCGTGTGCCGGCGCGACTGTGAGGTTCTGAGTCCGGCTGCTGGGAACTCCCCCGGAAGCGCCGACAACGGCGACTCCGAGGGCGTACACGCCCGCGGAGGTGGCACGGAAAGAGACGATGAATGTGGAGTCTTGCATGTCCTTGACACCAGCCACAACCGACGGCACGAGCGCCCCGGCCGGGGTGAGCGCCGCCGCGAACACTGGCACGCTCGCCCCACGGTACTCGACCACGTTGCCGAAGCGGTCGCGCGCCTCGACCGTAAAGGTCGCGTCCGCTCCAGCCGTGGCAGCACTAAGCCCCGCGCCTTGCATCCGGCTCGCAGGCGCGTGCACGGCGCCCGCCGCGACCGCGAGTGCGAACGGGCTCCCGGCGATGTGCACGGATGCCGCGGTCACGGCCAGCGTGTAGGCCCCCGTGCGCGTCGCCGTGTACTGCAGCGCGTACGTTCCGTCGCCGAGGTCAGTTGACGTGACGCGAATGAAGACGTCATGGTGTACGAGCTCGGCCGCAAAGGCCGCGCCGCCGGACGAGAACTGCTGCCCGAGCGCGTTCTCGGCATGCACGAGCAGCCGCGCCGGGGCCCCGGCGGTCGCGTGCGAGGCCGCGAGGCTGCGCGTGTAGCTGTTGGCTGCCTGCACGGCGCCAGTCACGTCCGCCGAGACCCGCACCGAGAAGGGCGACGACTTGACGTTCTGCCCGTCGACGCGCACATACAGCGTCGCGGTGCCGCCCGCGGGGACCGCGGGGGTGTACGTCAGCAGGACAGCGAGCGGCTCGCCTTCCAGCCCAGCGTCGAGCGCAGGGGCGCCTACGCCCCACGACTCGCCAAGCGCCGCCGCGCTCGCGCGCGCTGGATCAAACTCGCGCAGCGCGTTCGAGTAGGAGTCGCGCGGGACGACCCAGACGCGCTGCGCGGCACCGGCCTTTCCGCCGCCCAGCCCCGGGCCGTGCGCGGTGCACTTGCTCGGGACGGCGGCGCCGGGCAGCACGTCGATTGTCCAGGGCGCCCCCTGCGCGAACTGGCCCTGTCCGGAGACCCACAGCGAGAGCGCGCCGGCGGTCGTGAGGGTTAGGCGGGCTTGCCACGAATCGCCCACCTTGGTCACGGCGACAGTGGATGCGACGGCTTCGAGCAGGGCGTCCCGGGCGTACACAGCGAACGGCGAGTCGCCGATGTCCGCGACGGCGACGTTGCCGAAGCGGTCGCGTGACTCGACCACGAAGCTCGTCTCGACGCCCGCCGTCATGACAGTCAGCCCGTCCCCGGAGGCGCCAAAGACCCCGCGATCTGCGAACAGCGCCGCCGCAAGCGTGACCCGGTACGGGCAGCCCCCGAAGGCTGCGCCGCCGAGCGTCACGGCGAGCGAGTACCGCCCCGCACGCGTCGCCGCGAGGTCCATGTAGAGCTCCCGCGTGCTCTTGCGGTACGGCAGGGCAGTCGCTGTTCGGACCGGGTTCGTCGCCGTGACCGCGTCCCCGCTTTGTGCGTAGCTCAGGTTCCCGACCACGACGTAGCCCGAGTCGACGAGGTTTTCGTTCCCCCAAGCGTCGCGCAGCAGCACGTGCGCCTGCAGCGGGCGAGCGACGGTGCCGCACGCCCGTACCGAAGCGCCCGCGCACGGCCGGAGGCTGGGCCACCTGACCGTTGAGGCGGCGGCAGTGGGCGCATTGGCGACCACCGAGACAGCGTACGGGCTGGCAGCGACGACTTCGCCCCCGAAGTTGATGGCGAGGGAGAACGCCCCGCCGCGCGTGACGGCGACGTCGACGGAGTAGCTCCCGTTGCGATAGTCGGAGATCGCCTGCGCCGAGGAGCGCTCGAGCGCGTCGGTGAGCGTGGCCTCGAAGAGCGACCAGCCCTCGTCCATTTGGTTGGCAAAACGGTCGCGGGCGTGGATCACCACGGGGCTGACGCGCCCCGCGGTCGCGAACGCGCCAGGCACAACTACGCAGCGCGCCGGCGACACGTCCGCCGAGCGCACCCACAGCTGGAACGGCGCGCCGCGGATCGACACGCCGCCGGTGGTCACTGCGAGGCTCGCGCGGAGCGCACGCGTCGCGAGGTAGCTGCAGTCGTACGCGCCGGTCCCGCGGTCTGTGCACGCGCCGCGCACGTGCGCGCCCGGCCCGCTGAGTAGGACCACGAAGGTGAAGCCTCCGGCGTTCATTTCGTTCCCGAAGCGGTCGCGCGCCGTAACCGTGAAGGTCGCGGGCGCGCCCGCGGTGGCCTCGACCACGCCGAGGCCCGCGGCCGTGCTGTGCGTGCCGCCCGGCCGCGCCGGCGCCACGGCAACCGCGAGCGGCGCGGCGGTGACCAGCGCGCCACCGTACCGCAGCAGGAGCTGGAAGGCGCCGGAGCGCGTCGGCGCGTAGCGCGCAAGGACGACCCCGCCCGTGAGCTGCGTGAAGGAGACGTCGGCGGCCGGCGCCGCGCTGGCGTTGGCGGCCAGCACGCCCGTCAGCTGCGGCGAGAGCTGCTTGGCGTTCCCGAACGCATCGGAGAGGAGGACGCGGCACTCGGCGCGCGCCCCGGCGGTGGCGGCGCTCGCACCGGCGCCAAACACCTCCGTTGGGCCCGGCGCGCCCGGGCCGGGCACGACAGTCAGCGCTACCGGGCTGCCCTGCAGAGCTGCGCCGGACGCGGAGAGCGTGACCGCGACCGCGTAGGCGCCCGTGACGGTCAGCGTGTACTCGGCCACGTAACCAACTCCCGCGAGGTCTCGGACCCGCGCGGCGGCGCTGGCCGTCCCAGAGAACGCAATGGCGAAGGGCGCCACTCCACCCGCGTAGCGCGCGGAGTTGGCGAACCTGTCGCGCGCCAGGATGGCGAAAGTGGACTGCACGCCCGCGGAGGCGAGCGTGAGCCCCGAGCCGGACAGCAGGCTGCGGGCCGCCGCCGGCGGGCCCGCAGTGACGTCGAGCGCGAACGGGGACCCGGAGATGTGGAATTGTCCGGCGGTGACGGCGAGGGAGTAGGCGCCCGCGCGCGTGACGGTGTACGCGAAGGCGTAGGACCCGTCGCCGCTGTCAGCGGGCGCGAAGGCGAAGAGCGCGCCAGCCTGCGCGTGCGACAGCTTGGCGACGAATGCCTCGCCGCCGCTGGTGGCGAATAGCCCGGAGGAGTCCACGGCGCGCACAATAAACGCCGCAGGCTCGCCGGCAGTCGCGGCGGAGAGCCCGACGCCGTCGGCGACGCTGGACGGGACGAGCAGGAAGCCTGCGAGGGCGGAGATGACGAGGGTCGCGAACGGTGACCCCGGGACGTGATCGCCGGCGACCCGCACCGTTAACTCCCCCGCGCCGGCAACCGCGTTGGGGAGCTGGAACTCCAGCACCGCCACCGCGCTCTCCGCGCGCTGCACGCCGTCGAATCGCACGCCGTTCAGTGACACGTTCACGTCGGATGCGACGGCCCTCGCGCGGAGGTCGTTGCCGTACGCGTCACGCAGATAGACCGAGAGAGTGGAATTTTTCTGGTAGAGCCCCCCGGCCGTGCCCGGGCCCGCGGCAGCAGAAGCCAGCGCGGACGCGTGGGAGCCAACTGCGACTTGCACCGCGGCGGGGGAGTTTTCTGTGTGCACTGATCCCAGAACGGCACCAAATGAGTGGTTTCCGAGCTGCGTCAGGGTCGCCGCAGCGGAGTAAGACCCGTTTCCAAGGTCAACCATGCTCTGTACTTTCGCAGAGGAGTTTGGAAAGACGAGTAATGCCGCGAAGTCAGCCCCTCCAGAGGTGAGGAGATTGCCGTAACGGTCCTTGGCGGTGACCGTCAGCATCGTGTCTTCCCCGGCAACGAGAGATGTTGTTGAGATGTTCATGCTGCTCTTGAGAGCGTCAGCGACAGTGGCCCACACCGCAAGGATCGACGTGAAGAATGTCGTACCTTCAAACGAAACAGCCAGGCTGTAGTTGCCCGCAACAGTCGCGACATAATCGCAATTGAATACAAAGCTCGATGAGAAGCTCAAAGTCCTGCTTGCAATGCTGATGGAATTCCCATCGGAAACAAGACCCGAAAAGTCGAGAAGAGGCCCGAAGGGGTCCCCTTTGAAGAGGTTTCCGAACTCATCACGGACGATGATATCGAAAGTTGCCCGCTCGCCTGCTGTAGCTCGGGACAAGCCGTCTCCAACAACCTCTGCGGACAAGGGTAGCGGGGTTGATGCACTCACAGTTACGGAAAATGGGCTCCGGACGACGTGATTTTCACCCAGCTTGACACTTATCTGGTACGTTCCAGCAAGGGTGTGGCCAAAGAATGCAACGATCGAAGAGAGCGAGTCGACAACAGTCAGATTTCCTTCACCCGGAGTGGCGTTGTAGGAAAGGTCCTCATCTCGATAGTCGGTCGGGGTATTGAAAATGTCCCGTGGTGAGATTGAAAAGGATGTGTACCCACCGGCGACTAGACCGAGATCATCTTCCGATATCCGCGAACTTGTGGCGTGGTACATGGGGCCCTGAATGACTGTAAATTGGAACTCGCCGTGAGTTCCAACAATTTCTGCGTCCAGTGTTGTCGTGACGGTGAAATTCCCCCGCACCAAGCTGGAAAAGATGCACGTGTACGTGCCGTTGTCATGGTCGCTTATTTCCGAGTCGAAGATTTGAACTCCCGTGGCCTGCATGGCAACTGATTCGCCACCAGCTTGCAAATCGTTTCCATACACGTCTCTCGTCTGGACCATGTACTCCGCCTGCTCTGTAATACGCCACTGAACCCGAGCCACCAAGACGCTCGAATTTGCCGCTGAAGCTCTCCCAGCAGAAACCAGAACCATGAAGGGAGAACCGAAGTAGTGAATTGTCGTATTCGAGAAGTAGACAGATACGACATACCGACCCACAATGGTGAACTCGTACATGGCACTGTGCAAGCCAGCCGCCATGGCCGTCGCGTTGCGAGTCTGCGTGGACACATTTGTGCTGACGTCCACTTGTGCCGGGTTGAGATTCGTCGGGTTGTTGTAAACATCGCGAACATTCAGCAAGAATAAACGGGGTTCTCCAGCTGTAGCCGAACCCATCCCTTCTCCGCTCAGAGAGCTGTATGCCAGATTAGCTTCGAGCGGGAGGACCGACAGAGAGACAGGAGTGCTGCCAACGGGCTCACCAGTCGAAGCCATCGTGACGGACACTTGGTAACTGCCCGAGACGGTCAGAGCATATGAAACTGCGTAGGTAGCGTTGCGGAAGTCTTGCACTGCAAGTTCAACCTCGACGGGACCAGAGATGACCGCGCGGAACACGCCCACCCCAGTGATTAAATCATACTCTTGAATGTTCGAAAATCGATCTCGCGCTTCAATGGTAAAAGTTCGGACAACTCCAGAGGTCGAACTCGTAAGAGCATGACCGAGAAGAACGGACTTCGTCGCGTCTGTAACACTCGGGAAGATAACCAGCGAGAATGGAGAGCCCATAATGCTGACTGTCGAGAGCTGAACTTGTAGCACATAGGACCCCGCAACCGTAGTAGAGACGCTTGCAGTGTACGACCCATCCCCATTGTCGACAACGACACCAGGATAGGTTTGCCCCCCACCTGCTAGTGCAACATCAAAAGATGCTCCTCCCGACGAGAGCCGCAGACTATACTGGTCTGCTGCATTGATCTTGAAGGTGGTTGCTGCCCCGGCAGTTCCAAAACTGATGCCATCGCCCTCCGCGCTCTGCAGCAAGATGGAAATAATCAAACCGCACAGTGTGAGGTGCCAGGGGTTTTACACACAGTGGAAGCAAAGATCGAGCAAGTCTATGAGAGGGGAAAACCGTTTGCGCAGCAGAGATGGCGCCTGGTGCATTGACCTTGATCGATGTGAACGGGCTGCCCATGATCGCGTTGGAGTCATAGTTGACGGACAGGGAAATCGTACCCGTTGAGGTCGGCGTGACATCGACCAGAACGTACCCTCCTCCGAGGTTTTGCTGTGCGCCGACCGTGCTGGATCCCGTGACAGACACGACGAACGGCACGCCCGCGATGTTGACGTTGTTGCCCCAGGTGTCGCGCACAACGATGATGATCTTTATCGGGGCATTCGCGCGGTCACCATAGATGCCCGTCTGCAGGCCAAACTCACTTCCGAGCGTGGCTGACGCAAGGTCTGTGCGGTATGTCTGGAACGCACTGCAGCGCGACGCTGCAACCGCGCCGGCCAGCACCGAAAGCGTATACGGCGAGCTATACATGGCCTTGTCGTTGATTGCAACGGTGAACGTATACGTACCCGCGAGCGTGCGGAAGTACTCCGCAGTGTAGACACCCGACGCGAAGGATGTGTTGAGGTACTCGACCTCGCTAAGCGCACCCGATCGCTGGCGGAGAAACATGTGCATCTCGAGCGACACGTCTCCTGTCGAGATCTTGTTGCCGAATCGGTCGTTGACACGCACCTCAAATGTGGCCAGCACTCCGGCGGTTCCCACAAGCGCTGTTGGGCCCACTAGACGGCTGATCCCAGGCGATGGAAGCCCCGGCACGACGTCGATCGACAAGGGGCTGAACGGCAGCGGGCTTTCGAGACCTGCGAGTCCAAGGGCGACAGAGTAGCTGCCTGCGACCGTGAACCGGTGCAAAATTCCGTAGGAGCCATTCAGGTAGTCTGTGACGAGGATGGAGCTCCCTTCGGAAACAGGACCCGCCTGGATTCCAGTCGCGATGACATCGCCACCCACTCTTCGCCTGTTGCCGAACGTATCACGGAGCTGCAAGGTTATCTGCAGAAAGGAGTCTGTCGTAGTTTCCATAGTTTGCGAGCCGCTGAGGAGCAGCGCGTTGCCCGGGGTGGCATCGTTTGCAACAATAGGGCTAACAAAAGGGGAGATCGCAGATTCGGTCCCATTGTAAAACAATCTGTATCTGTACGTACCCGAGATGGTAAGAATGGTGCTCGCAAAGAATCGGCCGCCAGCAGCGGATTCGATCTGCAGGGTCTTATTCTGCGCTCCTACCACGTTTGTGAAGAAAAGATCTGGCGCGAATAATTTCCTGTTTCCAAAAACATCACGAGCTTCGATCTCAAAGTCAACAAGAACGCCGGCAGTGCGAATTGAGCCCTCAAGATCGCGTGCAACGGTTCCCTTTGCGAGAATATCCGCGGCTGGCTGCACAAAGACACTGAATGGCGTGTCTCTTGCGTTGCCAAGAAGCGGGATAAGTCGCACGCGGGCGTTGTACTGCCCACTGACAGTGGGGACGAACGAAATTGCGTGTGTCCCGTCGAGGTGATCAACCGACGTGACATTTTGGCGATGATCTCGCGAATCGGCCACTGTCACATTCCACAAGTCTCCGCCACGAGCCGAGAATCGCCCAGACCAGTCGCGACCAATGATCAGCGCACTCATCGATGCGCCTGCCGTCGCGATGCTGAGCCCGCTGCCAGCAACACTGGAACGTGCTGCACTCGTGGCGTTTGCCCCAACACGCAACCCATTGTCTGGGTACGAAAACGTGTCGGTGCTCGTCGCTGCTTGGTCGCCGACTGTCACCGTGAAAAACAGACCTTGTCCAAAGCCAGGAACAGTGCGGAGCAGGATACTGGTTTGAGACGTGTTGGCGGCGATGACATCAGCTTGGTACACGAATGGCGAGTGCGGATGCGTGTAGGTGACGACAAGATCGGCTGGCTCTGGTCCGAAGAAGCGCCCTTCGAGGCTGATGACTTCGGGAGCCACGTTGGTAGATCCGTTCACGATTGCCCAGACCGAATCGACGCTAGTCTCGTTCTTGTATGGGGTCCCGCCTCTCGCCGGATGAAGCCGCAGCGAGTCTGCAGTGATCTCCGGAGCCGGGTACGAGAAGGTGTCCTTGCCTGCTTTTGAATACTGCCCACTGTGTGTGAGAAAGACCCGGAAGTGGTTCGTGTGGGAAGTGCCCGCCTGCAGCGTACACCGGATCACAGTATGGTTCCACTGCCTTGCGCTGAGGTGCGTGGCGCACTGGTACCGCTGCGGGTTGTTTGCTGGACCGTGGAAAACTTGGAGGTCAGCAGCCTGCGCGCCAAGATTGCGTCCGAACATCTCCAAAACTTGTACTCCGCCAACAGTCGTACTTCCATTCAGAGCGAGCGGCTTGCCAGGAATAGCGTTGTACACCGGGGTATAATCGATATCGGACAAAGATACAAAGCGAAGAGTCCCTTCGTAGATGACAGGGTCCGGATAAGACAGCACGTCCGTGGTGTAGCTAGTCTGCCCTCCGATAATAACTTGAAGGACATTTCCAACCCCCGAGGCAGACTCTGGAGAGCACTGGATCCGGGTATGATTGCTCAGGTGACGAGGGGAAACATTCACGACGCACTTTGCGTAGAATACGAAATTTTCATCGGTGCAGGGAGATGATTTGCATTTTCCGAAGTTGATGGCAACCTGCTTGATCGATTTCAAATCAGAAACTTGGTCAGAGATTGAGATCATTCCGAAATGCTTTCCAATATGCTCGAGAAATCTACGCTGCGCCTGGGCAAGCGAAGAAGAAGGGACTGGAATCACATTTTCAGTTCGCGGACCAAAGTTCCAACCATCGAATTCGATCGCGGAAGTAATGCCCACTGTGGTGCGAAGAATAGCTCGGGCGCGGTTGTCGCCGCCCACCTGTTCACGGCGAGGACACTTTAAACAACGCACGCGCGAGCGGGGCCAAAACCCAAAACCCTAAATCAAATACCCCACAGGATCGGGGCCGGAATCACCGTCAAGCTGTAGCAACGAGATGGGCTCGTGCAGCGCGATCCAAGAACCCGGAGCGACCCGGTACGAAATCGTGGCGCGGGATAGCTGAAGGTATCACCACTCACCGCTTCCTGTCCCCCAGCAACCACGCGGATGCGCATGGAGTGTCCGACACCCGCAGACGAGGCACACTGGAAGGAAGTGTGTGCGTCCCCTTCGACACGCAACACCGCCTGGCAAGTGTATTCCTTGTAGCCTGGCGCGTGTCCGTATGTGATGATGAGCGCCGACGGGTCTGGTCCGAAATTCGAGCCATTTACCTGCAATACGTCAACACCTCCTACCGTTGTCGACCCAACAGCCTTCGACGAAGCTGCGGAGATGCCGAGGACAGCGAGGGTTGATGGGCTGAAGCGCGGTGGAGGATAGTTGAACGTGGCCGTCCCTACTGTGCTCTGGCGGCCAACTGTAATGTTGAATACATGTTGCGTGCCAACACCTGCGCCAAGAGAGCACTGGACCGTTGTGTGGTTGTTCGAAATATCAGAAGCAGCAGCAAGAACAGTGCAGGCGTACTTAGTGGCGCCCGGTAACGGCCCGAAGGAGATGTGAACATCTTTGGAGTAGGGACCGAAATTTGCGCCTCTCAATTCGATCACATCAGTGCCAGCGGCAGTGCTCGTGCCATTCACGTCAGTTTCGGCAGACGTGACCCCGACAATACGCAGAGTACCACCAGCAAGCGAGGGCGGCGGATAATTGAAGACATCCGTCCCAACTGCAGACTGTCGATCAACGACGACTCGAAATCTTTGCTGCGCTCCGATACCGGGAGGTACAATACAAACGAGGAAAGTATCATTTGTTCGTGGGTCCACCTCGCAAACATATGCATCAAATCCTCCCGCAAAGCTTATTGTCGGATGACCAAACGTAACAGCAACGTCGCCATGGTAGGGTCCAAAGTTCCTCCCCTGGAAAGCAACCGTGATGTTGCCTTCAGTGGAACCCGCCGTGATCTCACTTTCGGAAATTTGACTCCCAGTCCCTTGCACCAGCGTGAAGCTCGACGGTGTAATGTATGGGGCATCATAGGAGAATACCCATGACATCGATCCTGCTGAGATCGCGGCTGTAATCATGACAGAAGTGAATTGTCCTGTCCCGCGCGGTACTTTGCAAATCATCGAGGACTCAGACGTCCATGGTGTTGCCATGCACGCAGTGCGACCAACGCGCGACTGGGGTGTGTAGTCATCGAATCCAAAGCCAGAGCCGTAGATGAAGAGCTCGCAGCTCGCCTGGGCGGGGCAGTTAGAGAAAGCTATCGCAGAAATCCGCGGTACGTCATATGAGAGCGATTCCGTCGCACTGCCCACCCTCTGCCCAGCAGATATGACAATACGTCTAGTTCCTGAAAGACCACGACTCACACGACACATCAATGACGTGCTAGAAATCCAAACGCTTGATTCACAAGCAGTGGAGCCCGTCCGGGCTGTAGAAGAGGGTTGAAACAATGAGAAATCCTTGCCTCCAATTGTGACTAAGGCCATTCCGAATGACGCTAAGTTGATTCTCTTCACAGACGATACCGAAGGATGGTCGAACGAAACCACATCAGTGCGAGTTCCAACTTGTTGCCCAACAGTACAAGCAATGCGACTAGACGAAGAAAGAGATACACTCGAACGACAGAGAACCCCCGTAGACGCAGCCCACTCTGTGGCCTCACAAGATGTGACTCCGACTCTTGCAAGAACAGTGTGCGAAACAAGACCGAACCCGGAACCAAAAACAGTCATACTTACTGACCCAGTAGACGGATGATTCTGCCGGTGAGAGGAGCTGACTCGAGGATTATCAAAAGAAAGCGAATTGGTCCAAGAGCCCGTCAACTGATCACACGTTATCGCCAACAAGAGTGAACCTCGCACGCCGCTGCCCGTCAAGCACCGCGCCGCCGTCGTCGACTCCCACACCGTGCTCTCGCACGCCGTCGACCCCAGCCGTGCGCCCGCGCTGTACGTCGCATGCCCAAAGCCCGACCCGTGC
>Ga0115567_10006803_pt1 | contig 10891 bp, 9 predicted proteins | sample COGITO_mtgs_1204_2_FD_88679 | JGI IMG/M metagenome (GOLD analysis project Ga0115567, IMG submission 88679) | Pelagic marine microbial communities from North Sea - COGITO_mtgs_120412 | ecosystem: Environmental > Aquatic > Marine > Epipelagic | place: Germany:Helgoland, sampling site Kabeltonne... | reverse complement strand
GGGTAGATATTATGCGCGTTGCGAACAAGCTGAAAGCGGTGCAGGTGAAGAGCTTGGCGCCGGGGAAATACGGGGATGGAAACGGTCTCTGGTTGCTGAAGAGGGAAGATGGCGGCGGTCAATGGAGCTTCCGATTTTCCCTTTGGGGTCGGCGCCGAGAGATGGGTCTGGGATCACTGTCCGTTCTCACGCTTCACGATGCGCGGATCGCGGCGGAAGAAGCGCGCCGCGACCTTCGCGAAGGCCACGATCCGATGAAGCAACGGCGTATCCGGCTCGGCCAGATCCGGCGCGTCAGTTGCGCCTTGGAAACGGTGGCTGACGACGCCTACCAGTCCCACAAAAAGACATTGAAAAACGATGGCAGAGACGGCCGTTGGTTCAGCCCTCTGCGCATGCACGTGCTGCCTCGGCTCGGCAAGATGCCCGTCGACCGTATTGATCAGCACGATATCCGCGATGCTCTGGCACCGATTTGGGAGGCAAAGACGGTCACGGCGCGCAAAGCTTTGTCTCGCCTCAAAACTGTTTGGCTTCATGCGCTCGCGCTCGGGTTTCAAGTCGACCTTAGGACTCTTGAAAATGCAAAGCTCTTGCTCGGACGAACAGAGCCTTCATCCAGTCACATTCCGTCGATGCCTTGGTCAGAAGTGCCGGATTTCTACAAGACCTTGGACGAGAGCCAGACAGAGCTGGCGCTGCGCCTTCTGATCCTGACCGGCGCCCGAAGCGGATCCGTTCTCAATTTTGATTTCGACCAGGTTGAAGGCGATCGCTGGGTGATCCCCGCGGAGCATGTCAATGAGCGTTTGAAGCTGACCCGGCATCAGCATTTAAAAGTGACCCACCTTTAGGGTAGCAAAGCCCGTGGGCGAGCTGCCTTCATATAGCGAGTTCGCCTGCGGGCTTTGCTTGCGCTGTGTTTACTAATTTCCGCGCTTTTTGCTCTGGGTGAAGCGGTAGGATGTGTTCCCGGTCTCTATGATCGAGCAATGGTGTGTGACGCGATCCAGCAACGCAGTTGTCATCTTGGCATCCCCGAAGACGGCGACCCATTCTCCGAACTCCAGGTTGGTGGTGATGATCACGCTGGTTTTTTCATAGAGCTTGCTGATCAGGTGGAACAGCAATGCCCCGCCGGATTTGGGGAACGGGATGTAGCCCAGTTCATCAATGATGACGCAATCCAGCGTGGTTAGTTGCCGGATGATTTTCCCGGCATTTCCGTCGGCCTGCTCCTTGATCAGGGCATTGATCAGATCGACGGCATTGAAGAAGCGGACTTTCTTTGCGTGATTGATCAGCGTCGTGCCCAAAGCAATGGCGATATGGGTTTTACCTGTCCCGGTTCCGCCCACCAAAATGAGGTTATGGGCATCTTGTGTGAACTGGCCCGAACAGAACGGTTCAATCTGTACCTGCATCACAGTCGCCGCGTCGTAATCGAAGGTGGCGAAGTCCTTGTGGTGCGGGAACTTTGCGATGCGCATTTGATACTGGATGGACCGCACCCGGCGCTCTACGGTCTCAGCGTCGATCAGTTGCTTTATCGCGGTGGTCAGGCTCGGCGGCTTGCGCGCGGTCAGCAAATCCTGTGCGCAGGCCGCCATTCCATGCAGCCTGAGGGCGGTCAGCTGCTCAATGAGGGCATTCATGCTGTCATCTCCTGCCGAGCGCACAGCATCTCGTAGCGTTTGCAATCGGCCTCCGGGCGCAGGGTCAGTTGCGGATAGTTGTAGCCTTGGTCTGGGTGCGCAATGACCGGCTCCACCAACTGGTTGATCAGATTGATGACGGCAGGCAAACGCAGGGTGTCTTGCTCGACCGCCAGTTCGCAGGCCATCTCGACCACCTCAATCCCATGATCCTGCGCCTGCAAAAGCAGATCCACAAAATCCCGATCTCCGCCTTTGCCCTTCATGTAATGATCCCGGATCCGGTGCATTGCGTCCGGCAACTGCCAATCTACAAATGGCGCGCCATCACGCAGCGCGCCGGGCTTGCGGTCCAGCAGCGGGACGTAGTGCCAGGGCTCAAAATAGCTGATGTTGCGGGTGAACTGACGTTTGTGTTCGGCAATGATCTCTTGGCCTGCAACCAAAACAATCCGGCTCGCATAGGCGCGCAGGGAGACCCGCCGCCCGGCAAATCGGGACGGAACGCTGTAGCGGTTGCTGTCATATTGAACCAGACAGGTAGAGCGGGCACGAACGGCCTTCTCGACATAACCGTCAAAGGCGCGGCCGAGGGGCCGCAACTCCGCCAGTTCATCGGCAAAGACGGTATCAATCGTGCGATCCTGTTGCTCTGGGTGTGAACGATTGCCCAGGTCTTCACATTGCAGCCGAAGCCAGCCGTTCAGGGCATCCATATCCTCAAAGACAAGCTTGGGCGTGAACAGTCGGCCCCGCAGGAACTGAACCTGGTTCTCAACCTGGCCCTTCTCCCAACCCGATGCAGGCGTGCAAGCGACCGGCTCCATCACGTAATGATTCATCAACGCCATAAAACGCGGATGGAACACCCGATCTTTGGAACGCGATACATAGGTCACCATCGTCTTGGGATTGTCGATAATCACCCGGCGCGGCACGCCACCGTAAAATGCCAGCGCACGCACAAAAGCATCCAGCACCATCTCCTGTGCCTCACCCGGATATGCCGCCACAAACGGCTTGCGGCTATGGCACAGACGGAAGTGGGCAACCTTCACCTTTTGAGGAATACCACCAAGAACAACATGCTCTTCGCTCCAGTCGAACTGAAGCGCATCACCGGCTTGGAACAGCAACGGGACAAAGGCGTCACCAGCCCCAGACCCCGCGCGCTTCAAATCGCGGATGAACCGCTGCACCGGAGAATAGGATCCGGTGTAGCCCTCCCCGACGAGCTGCTCATAGAGCCTGACCGCCGTGCGTCGTTCTCGCCGAGGTCGGTTCAGATCCTGCTCGTAAAGCGCCTGAAGCCGGACGTCATAACCGTCACAAAGCTTGTGGCGCACCGCGGGGCCATCTCGATGATACCCCGGCGCTGAGGCGTCCTTCAGATACTTCCGGATCGTCGTCCGCGACAATCCCGTATTCCGGCTCACAGACCGAATACTCTGCCCGTCACGCAAAACCATGCGCCGGATCTTCAATGCACTTTCCATCAGTAACACCCGTTCTTCCTCCGCGCTCATTCGCGCGGATGCTAAACAAACAGGTGGGTCACTTTTAAACGCTGATTACCCACCAAAGTGGGTCACTTTTGCATGCCGATTCACAAGCAACTACGCCGTGCTGCGCGACCAAGCGCGGGCATGCAGATGAAAAATGGGCCGGGCAATTGCCAGCGGGAAGCGCCAAACGCCTCGACCACAGCGTCTCGCCCGGCCCTTTTCACAGCTTTACGGATTCAAAGAACTGCTGTGGGGTTCCCACGCGGGGATAGTGGCACACGGTGACGCTGTCCGTCGCGTGCCGAAAAGGGCACAATTGTGCACCTCTGTCGGATCGAGGGCGGTGCTTAGCTATCTTGCGATCGACCCGCGATCGGGGCAGGAACGGCTAAGCCGCTCCGCGGCATTGGCGCCTGATCCAGGTGTTGCTCGGGCATGCCAAGCTGACGACCACAGCGCGCTACACCCATGTGGCGACAAAGACGATCCAAAGCACCGTGAGCCCCTTCGAGGACTCTGTTGCACAAATCAGCTGTCGGACATAGCTCCCCTTTCCCAGACGGATTCATCCCACCGTTTTTGTGACGGGGATGCCACGTGCGGTGTAGCCATTCAGGATCGCGATACGCACCTGAACCTCCGCGACCTGGCGGTCGAAGTCACGCGCCATGAGGCGCTGACCCAGCAGTTTCACGCAATGCATCCGCTGCCCGGCAGTGGTTTGCTGGCAAACCACGAGAGGGTTTGTCTCGACGCGACTTCTGCGGTGGTATCCGCTCCAATTCCGCCACAGCGCCCGACCCAGGTACTTCGATGCGCGGAGCGCGTCGTTTCTAGCGACGGCACCGGCAGTGCATGGTTCCCATGGCTGGGCGTTCTTGCGCGGCGGGCTGACCGCAGCCGCACCGCGGTCAGCCCCTCTCGTGCATGTAAACATGCACTGCCGGGCAGTGGATGGCGTTGTGACATCTGCGCGTGTCGTATGCGCCATCCGCGGTCACGCTGCCAATCTCCTGACCGCGCGTGATCTGGTTGAGCAGATGAGGTAACATCGGTGCATCTCCGGTATTGCTGCCGGTGATCTCGACGGCTCTCACTTCCTAGGTATGTTCATCGATACCGATGTGGATCTTGCGCCAAACGCGTCGTTTGGGGCCGCCATGCTTGCGCGCATTCCATTCGCCTTCCCCTTCGACCTTGATGCCGGTGCTATCGATCAGGAGGTGCAGCGGACCCTTCGAACCGCGATACGGAATGTTGACCGCAAGCGTCCTTTGACGTCGGGATAAAGTGCTGAAGTCATGGTGGAGATCACGAATGTGGCCATGCGCATGGACCGGACCCCGAAACAGTGGCGTCCTTGAAGACGTTCCGCGAGGCGGCGGGGCTTGTGGCCAGTATTGCAATACGACCCTGCACCGGAGCCATTTTTTTTACTGGTGATTGCCTGGCAACTGGACATCAAGGCAGCGGGGTTTGCGGCGGTCGTCACCATGGGGCTAGGAACAGCTGTCCTGACCTCTGCGGTCGCCGTGTCCAGCGTCGCGATACGTGGTATGGCACTGTTCTCGGGCGGCCGGGCCGGGGTGTTCGGTGTTGCAGCTCCGGTCCTTCAGGTCATCGCGGGTGTGCTAATTTTGTGGTTCAGCCTCGCGCTGCTTTCTCTTGCAGTCCTCTAGGGTTGATCACGCCGGAATGTGCGGTGGTGTCTTCGATCACTGTGCCGACGAAGGTGGTTGAATTGGGGCTCAGAGAACACGCAGGACACGCCGAGACCATCAATTAGGTATATGTCTTGTCGTCCACCCGGTTCGACTTCAGCGACACCGCGCGCGTGCCAGTGACCGGGTCGGCATAGACATGGGCGTCAACGCCATAGACGGCGTGCAGACGCTCCGGGGTGATCACGGCCTCGGGTCGGCCCTGTGCCACAACCTGGCCGGATTGCATCATCACCAACCTATCGGCGTAGCGGGCGGCCTGGCCAATGTCATGCAGTACCGCCACGCAGGTCTTGCCGTCGCGGTTCAGCTCAGCCAACAGGTCGAGGGTCTCATACTGGTGTTTGAGGTCGAGAAAGCTGGTCGGCTCATCGAGCAGGATCCAGGGCGCGTCCTGCGCCACGCAGAGCGCGATGAACACCCGCTGGCGCTGGCCGCCCGACAGTTGCTCGACCGGCTCTTTGCGCAGATCTGCGATGCCGACGCGCTCCAGGGCATGGTTGATCAGGCGCTGATCAGCGCTGCGGCGGCGGCCCAGAAAGTTTTGATGTGGAGCGCGGCCATAGCCGACGAGCTCCTCTACCGTGATGCCCGCAGGGGCCACCGGATGCTGCGGCAGATAGGCAAGTTCCCGAGCCAGTTGACGAGGTCCGAGACCCGCGAGGCTTTGGCCGGCCAAAGTGATGCGACCCTGGTCGAGGCGTAGCAATTGCAAGATGACTTTCAGCAAGGTGGATTTGCCACAGCCGTTGGGCCCGATCAGAGCGGTGAAACTGCCGGGTGGGATATCAAGGCTCACATCACGCAGACGGAATCGGTTATAGCCAGCACTCACCGCGCTCAGGGAAAGGCTCATGGCTGTACCTCGCGCCGGTTGCGCCACAGTATAACGATGAAAAAGGGTGCCCCGATGAACGCAGTCAGGATGCCCGCCGATATTTCTGCCGGCGGCGCGATGATCCGGCCGGTGGCATCGGCAAAGGTCACGAGTATTGCCCCGATCAGACCCGCAGCGGGCAGCAGCAGCCGGTGACGCCAGCCGACCAGGGCGCGGGCCAGATGCGGTGCCATCAGCCCGACAAAGCCCATCACGCCAACCACGCTCACGCTGAGCGCAGCCAGCATCGTCGCAAGCGTCAGGAGCACCAGGCGCTCGCGCCGCACTCGCACCCCGAGTCCGACCGCTTGCGCACGCCCGAGCCGCAGCAAGTCCAGCCGGTAGGACAGCAGCCCGGTGATTGCGAACAACACCGTGAGCGGCAACCAGATCAGCGACAGCTCCGGCCAGCCGCGCTCCCAGAGCGAGCCGGTCAGCCAGATCAGCGGGCCGGACACCGCCGCGCCGGGCACGGTGATCAGCAGGAAATCCACGATCGCTTCGAAGAAGAGACCAAGCGCCACGCCGATCAGGATGAGACGCGCCGATGACACCGCCCGCAGCTCGAACAGCAGGAACACAAGACCCGCCGCCAGCGCCGCGCCGACAGCTGCGGCCAGGGGCAGGTAACTCGCCGATAGCTTCGGGAGCAACAGGCTCGCTGTCAGCACCCCCAAGGCCGCCCCGGCATTGATTCCGATGATCTTCGGGCTGGCCAGATCGTTGCGCAGGATGGTCTGGATGATCGCCCCTGACAGCGCTAACGCACCACCGGTTAGCGCCGCCAGCAGGCCGCGCGGCAGCCGCGAGCGGGTGATGATGAAGTCCTGCCGCGGTCCGTCCAACCCAAATAATGTGTTCAGCACGACCCCGATCCGGACCGGTACGGCCCCGACCATCAGGCTCCAGCACAGGGTGGCAGCCAAGGCAAGACCAAGCAAGGCTATCAGAGTTCCGGGCCGCATCAGTGAAGCTCCTTCGCCCTGAGTGTCAGCCACAGAAACCACGGCGCCCCGATTAGAGCCGAAATCACTCCAACCGGCGCTTCGAGCGGTGCCAGCAGCCACTTAGAGAACCCATCGGCCAGCAGCATCACCCCGGCCCCGCAAAGTGCCGTCGTCGGCATTAGCCCACGGTGATCACCGCCAATGAGGCGCCGGGCAATATGGGGCGCGATCAGCCCAATAAAGGCAATCGGCCCGGCGACCGACACGCTGACTCCGCATAGCACCGCCGCTAGAATGAGCCCCAGAATGAGCGTCAGCCGCGGATCGTGGCCAAGGCTCTGACTGCCGACCGGCCCCAGCGCCATTAAGTTCAGCCGATGTGCCAGCGCAAAACTCAGCGCCAGCGCCGGCAGGCCGATCGCCGCCAGACGCACGACCGCTGACCAGCGCAAATCGGCAATGTCACCCACGGTCCAGCGCAGCACCTGCTGCGCCAGTACATCGTCGAGCGTGAAGGTAAACCGCACCGCGGCATAGGCAAAGGTGCCGACTGCCACACCGCCCAGCACCAGCCGCATCGGATCGATCCGCCCCGCCAGACCGCCGGAAATCGCGAAGGTTACGAAGCCCGCCACCAGCGCGGCTGCTATCGAAAGCCATTCCGGCGCCAGCAGTCCGGGCCAGATCAGCGCCCCGATCATCCCTACCGCCGCGCCCTGATTGATTCCGAGAATCGCGGGTGAGGCCAGTGGGTTGAGTGTGATGGTTTGTAGGATCAGACCCGACACGCCCAACGTCATTCCCAGAAGCCCGGCGGCAAGGCTCCGCGGCAGCCGGATGTCCTGCAGGATGGTCAGCGCGACCCCCTGCCCCGGCCCGGTCAGGGCTTGCCATATCTCTGCCGCGCCAACATCGGCGCGCCCGCCGGTGGCCAGCGAAAACACCGCTCCCGCAAGAATGATCGTCCCGGTCAGAGCCGAAATAGAAAGCCGCTGCACCATCATCACAGTGCCGTCATGATCTCGGCCAGCCGCGCCCCCAGACGCTCTGCCGCTATTATCCCGCGCAGCCGCGACCACTCATGCGCATCAACGGCAAAGACATGGTCCGCGCGCACCGCAGCAAGTCCCTGAAACAACGTTTCATCTGCCCAAGTGTCGGTGATTGCCGGATCTGTATACCGCCCGACGATCAGGATATCGGGGTCAATCGCCGACAGCTGCTCCAGCGAGACCGGCACATAGGTCGCCGCGTAATCGCCCGCATTGGCCCCCGTCATGCTGGCATCAAAACCAAAGAGCCGTAGCAGGGAGCCGACATAGGAATTAGGGCTGTGCAGCCAGAGTCCGGTTGTGTTGGCTACACCAAACTGCGCAGTCAAACCTTCGGCCTTGACCCGGAACGTCTCGGCATAGCCGTGCATTCGCGCCGTATGGGTGGCTATGCGCCGGGCCATCTCCTCGGGCTTGCCGATGGCTTTGCCGATCACCGCCGCCTGCGCCAGTGCCTCGTGATAATCGCCGGTCAGGCTATCCAGAACAATGGTTGGCGCGATCGAGGAAAGGGTATCATAGGCCCCCGCGTGGCGGGTCTTGTCGGCGATGATCAGATCAGGCGCAAGTGCGGCGATCCGCTCAAGGCTGGGCGTTTTGCGCGACCCAACTGACACCCAGTCCTGGCCGATGATATCCGTATAGGCGGCGACCACCCGGTCGCGGTCAGAGTCATCGGCAATCCCCACAGGCGCGACCGATACCGCGGCGAGCGCATCAACAAATGATAATTCCAGTACGACGATCCGCCGCGGGTCGTCCGGCACTTGCGTCTTGCCCATCGCATGTGTCACCTCAACCGCCGCGGCGGGAACGGCGGCCAGTGCCAGAGCAAATCCTATCAGACAGACGAATAACCTGTGCATTCTGATCTCCCCGGTGCCGATGAAAAAATGGTTTGCTGATCGCCCGCACGGGGGAGACTGGCTGACCATCTTCTAAAATTCCGATTTAAAGAGTCAACATTGAAACCCGCACGTGCCAGGCAGCTGCCTTCGGGAATATTTTCTGCAGCCCTGTCATCGAAGGTCAAAACTTGGCTTCCAGCGCCAGGCTGAAGCTGCGCCCGGGTTGCGGCACGCGGCCTATCGGGCTGACATCAACCCCGCGCACGTAATAATCCTCATCGAAGATGTTATGCACCGCGCTGGTCAGGCGGATATTTTTGCCGGGTATATCCAGATCCTTCGACACCTGCATGTTCCACACCCAGGCCGAGGGCAGCTTGCCGGCCGCGCCATCCGGGGTTTCCATACGAGTGTTGGCCGCGTCGCTGAAGGCTGAGCTGCGATAACTGCCATTCAGGCCGAATGTCCAGCTGTCGAGCGCGTAATCCACCGCCAGGTTCAGCTGGTGCCGCGAGGCGAAGGGCACCTCGTTGCCGACATTGGCGCCCACGCGTTGCTCTGTATCAGCAAGGGTATAATTGCCGCGTAGCTCCATCCCCGGGATCGCGGCGGGTGTCCAGCGGGCCTCCATCTCCAACCCTTGGTGGCGCGTCTTGCCGAGATTTTGGAAGGTGAGCGATGGGCGGTCGAATTCGATCTGATCCGAGAAATCGATGCGAAACGCCGTGGCGGTCACGCTGAAATCGGCGCTGACGGCGTAGCGCATGCCTAGTTCATAATTCCAGGCCAGCTCGTTTTCGACCGGCGCGCCCCGCGTGACCTGAGCGACCTGCGGCACCCGCAGCGATCGGTTGGTATTGGCAAACACGAAGACCGAGTCTGTCGCCTGGTAGCCGATAGCCAGGCCGGGCAGAAATTCGCCGGTATCATTATTCGACTGGCTGCCATCGGTATTGTTGCGGAAGGTCGTATCGACGAATTCATAGCGCAGTCCCGGCGTGATTTCGAGCTTGCCATTCATCAGCGTCATCGTGTCGCTGAGATATGCGGCAAAGGCATCGGTCTCGAATCGCCAGTCGCGTGCCCGGGTCGTCGTGCCGGTGGCCAGATCGCGGCTATCGACCACGAAATCGACATTCTCGCGCACATAGCGGCCTCCGAAGATTAGTTTATGCGAGGTCGCGCCGGTGTCGAACAGGTAAGTATAGCGCGCCTCGCTGCCAGCCACAAAGAAATCGCGCGGGCTGCTCGACACGGTGGTGTCGGTGACGCTGGGGTCGAAGGGCTGGCCGAACTGGAAGCTGCGCTCCGAGACATTGATAAAATTGGTCCAGTTGAACTCGGCACGATCACCTATCTCGCGGTTATAGACCAAAGAGCCGCGCAGCGTTTTGGCGTCAAACCCGTCATACGGGCGCTGAGATTGGGTGCTGTCGGCCTCGTATTGCGCGGGCGATAGCGCACCGGGCAGGTCGGCCTTTACATCGTAATATTGCAGCCGTCCCTTCAGACTGGCGCGGTCGCTCAGAAACCATTCACCGTCGACGATGAAATTCAGGACATCGGTGTCGGAATGATCGCGCCCACCCTCACCCGTGACGGTGTTGATCTGCGCCTGCAGGCCAAAACTCGGGGTGATAAAACCGCCTAAGCGGGCATAGGAATTGCTCAGCACGTTGCCGGTGGCCTCGTCGAAACTCAGCTTCTGTTTTACCGCGCCGCTGAAATCTCTGGGGATCGGCCGACTGATCAGGTTGATCACGCCGCTCACATTGTTCGGGCCGTAATGCACTGCGCCACCGCCACGCACCACATCGACGCGCTCGATAGTCTCCAGAGTGGTGGGAAACAGCGACAGCCCGGTTCCCGTATAAGGCGCCAATGACAGCGGGATCCCGTCCTGCAGCACCATCACTCGTTCGCTCCGCAGCGGATTGAGACCGCGCATGCCGATATTCGGCAACACCCCGGTGCCGGTCTCGTCCTCGATTCGCACGCCTGGCACTTGGCGCAACGCGTCTTCCAACGTGCGATTGCCACCCGCGTGCAGGTCTTTTTCGCTCAGTACGCTGCGCGCGCCGGGGTAATCCTTTGCATTGGCATCGGTCGCCTCGCCAAGCCAGTCGCCCGACACGGTGATCGCATCAAGCTCGATGGTATCCAAGCCAGTTTCGGAGTCCTGCGCACGCACGGGCGCGGCGGACGCGGTCAACGCCGTGGCCAGAAAGGCTGCGAGCATATAGTCCTGTTTTGCCACTCCCCAACACAGGACGTTCAGGCCAAGGG
>Ga0115567_10006802_pt1 | contig 10891 bp, 9 predicted proteins | sample COGITO_mtgs_1204_2_FD_88679 | JGI IMG/M metagenome (GOLD analysis project Ga0115567, IMG submission 88679) | Pelagic marine microbial communities from North Sea - COGITO_mtgs_120412 | ecosystem: Environmental > Aquatic > Marine > Epipelagic | place: Germany:Helgoland, sampling site Kabeltonne... | reverse complement strand
TCATTAGCTTGAAGTGGCTCGGTATCCTCTATGGGTTCGGTATTTCAGGCTCCATTCTTCTTTTTATAATATATTCATTCAATGAATTTTCAGCTCTAATATTCTTCCCATTTTTAGTATTTGTATTTATTTTGCTGGTGTTTTTAGCCTATCAAAAATCTTAATTGGAAATTTCTCTCACTACTTCCTTCACCCGTTCACGGGGGAAGTCCCGCGAAGCGGGATGGGGGGAGCGTAAAACGCTGACGTTTGTTATGTGCGGCTCCCCCCTCCGTCCCCTTCGGTGACACCTCCCCCGTTAACGGGAAGAGGGAAATCCGTTCTTTAAAAGTTAATCCGCACTTATCTCTATAAAAACCCTAATTACTTCAATATCTTACCCCAAACACAAAGAGATACATCCGCAGTTTGCATTTCTCCCCTATATTAAACTCGGTCTTTTGCTCACGGACAGGTAGACGTCACCTACTGGAGCGAGAGACGGCGAGGTTGAGCGACTTTCTGTGACTAGAGAGAGTGTGCCGGGCCTGATGAGATGTGAGCCTGCCTTGCCGTGCAGTGTCGGACTGAAACAAATCCGGTGAGTACGACTGCGGGAGACGCGTAATGGCCGCAATCAATCCGGGGGATTGATTGCAATGTAGCGCCGACACCGAAGGTGACGGATATTGGCAGTCTACAATAAATATTGCCGCATCCTTACTAACCCCGCTCCGCGGTGCTGCGTTCGGATGGTCTAGGCCGTCTGCGGGCTGTCCTTTTATAAGGAACACGACGCCAAAGGCTGACCCCGCGATGGGCAGTTGGGGGAATCGTTTGGAATCATATAAGTGTGGAAAAGGGCTATTCTTCTAGCGACGACGCCAAATCGTTGAAACCGCTCCGTTGATTTATTTCGGTAATCACTTCTGGCTGGTCGGCGTAATGCGCTCTCATCGCTTTATGGTCGCGGATGAGGGCGTCCATATCGCCCATGACGATACGCGACCGGATGAGCCGCGCCCAACCTTGCGGGTTGTCGGGATTGGCCTTCAACCGCTCGGCCAGACCGTCAACCATCGCATTGATGTCCGGTGTCTCCATGATGGTCGGGGGGGGCGGCGTCGGCGTCCCTAAAACCGCGTAAAGCCCCAGAGAAGACAGGAGAATCCCGCCCATGACAGACAGAAGGAAGACCGGCTTTTTTCCGGCAGAGCTCAGCGGGCTGACCAAAGCCAGCGCCGTCGCAAGGGCGAGGATGACAAGAATAAGCCAGATCATGACGGTCGCTTTCCGACCCGAATAAACCAAAATAAGCCGCCCAGCAGAAGGAGAAAGGGCAGGGCCCAGAGTAGAAAAGTATTAGACTGGACAGGGGGCTTCAGGAGAACAAAATCGCCGTATTTATCCCGCATATAATTGATGACGTCCTCATTGCTATCCCCGGCTTCGAGCCGTCTGCGCACGAGTTTTCGCATGTCTTGGGCCAACGGAGCGTCGCTCTCATCAATAGACTGGTTCTGGCAGACCACGCAGCGCAGGGATTGGGCAATTTCGCGGGCGCGGTCATCCAGAGCCGGATTAGCGGACGGGGCAGCAGTTTGGGCAAAAGCGGGGAGAGCCCAAAAGAAAAGGAGACAGAAAAGAACCCGCATCACTCGGCTTCCAGAGTTTTAAATAAAGGCTGAAAAATGTTGTCCCAATCTTCAAAGCTGATGGCGCCGGAATGTTTATAACGGATGCGGCCGTTTTTATCGGTGACAAAAGTCTCCGGCGCGCCGCTCACGCCGAGCGGAATGGCGAGTTCGCTGTCCGGGTCGAAAATAATAAGGTCATAGGGATTGCCGCGTTTGGCCAGCCAAGTCTTGGCCTCTTCGCGGTCGTCCCGCCAATTCAGACCGATGAGGCGGATGTTCTCGTCTCTCGAAACTTCCATCAAAATCGGATGTTCGACATTACAGGTCACGCACCAAGAGCCGAAAACATTTACGACACTGATATGTCCCTGAACCGTTTGTTCCGTCAAAACCGCGTCGGGCTCGTCGAGCGAGCTAAGCGAAAAGGCCGGAAAAGGATGGTCTATGAGCGTATCTTCCAGACGACGCGGGTCCTTGGTCAGACTGATGGCAAGGGCCACACTCAAGCCAATAAAAAAGAGAAGCGGAATCAAAGCGCGTTTCATGAGACGGCGACCTCCGGTGCAGAGTCTTTAGCTTTGGCGGGAATAGTCGCATGAGAGAATGAGCGAAGTCCAATAAGGGCCAGAAAGCCAGCCAGAGACATCAACAGCGCCCCAATCCAAATCCAGATCATCGCCGGTTGATAATTGGCGCGGAGAATATAGCCGTCTTCAGAAGTCCCTTCGCCTATCGCAGCAAAAAGGGTTGCACCGGGGCTAAACCGGAACCCGGCTTCGGTCGTAATCATTTGCCGGACAGGGTAAAAACGCTGTTCCGTGTGGAGAGTTTTAATGTCCCTTCCATTTTTATAAATACTGACCTCGCCCCGCCGGTAATTATAGTTTCCGGACTCGCCGCCGGACACATCCGTCAGGGTAAACGTGTATCCCGCGACCTCAAGCGACTCTCCCGGCTTGACCCGGCCAATTGTGTCGTCTGCCCAGACGCTCATAATTACGGCACCGGCTGTAAAAATAGCGATACCGAGATGGGCAAGCGTGAAGCTGATATGATTATAGCGCGCCTGTTTCGGCAGGGCGGAAAGCGGGCCTTTGCGGCGGAAGGCTTTGAAAACGCCAAAGGCCAGATACGCCGCCAGAGCCAGACCAAATCCGCCGAGAACGGATTTCCCGAAAAGGAATGTCAGGCCAATAATGATGAGCGCGCCAAGGCCGCTGACAAGACCAAAGTTTTTAAGCGACGCAAGCGAATCCTTTTGCCATTTCAACATTGGCGCCGCACCCATAAACACAATCAAGACGACCATGATCGGGGCAAAGGTCAGTTCGAAATAAGGTTTGCCGACGCTGATTTTATCGCCGGTAAAAGCATCCATCAAAAGTGGATAAAACGTGCCGAGGAAAACCGTCGCCGTCGCCGTTGCGAGCAAAAGGTTGTTCAGGACAAGCCCGCCTTCACGCGAAATCTGATCAAACTCGGCGCGGCGGACAAGGGTCTTGGCGCGAAAGGCATAAAGCGACAACGCTCCGCCCGTTGCCGCCAGCAGAAGCGCCAGAATAAACACACCCCGGGCTGGATCGACGGCAAAGGCATGAACGCTAACCAAGACGCCCGACCGGACAATAAACGTCCCGACAAGGCTGAGGGAGAAGGCGGTAATCGCCAAGAGAACGGTCCAATGCGCCAGATTTTGGCGGCGTTCCATGACCATAATCGAATGCAGAAGCGCTGTGCCGATAAGCCAAGGCATAAAGGAAACATTCTCGACCGGATCCCACATCCACCAGCCACCCCAACCGAGTTCGTAATAAGCCCAGATGGACCCCATGGTGATCCCCAGTGTCAGAAAACTCCAAGCGAGGAGCGACCAAGGTTTCACAGCTTTGGCCCAAGCGGCACCAATTTCGCCGGAAATCAGGGCAGCGACGGCCATGGAAAACGCCAGAGAATATCCGACATAGCCCATGTAAAGCAGAGGAGGATGAATGGCGAGGCCGGGGTCTTGCAAGATGGGATTCAGACCCAACCCGTCCATCGGGACGGGAAAGAGGCGCTCAAACGGATTCGAGGTAAAGATTATAAAGCTGATAAAGCCAATCCCGAGAAGCCCTTGAACGGCCAGCGTTCGTGCCCGCAATTTTGCCGGAAGGGGTTTGGAAAAAAGCGAGAAAAGAAATCCGTAAAGTCCGAGCATCAAGGTCCAGAGCAGGATCGAGCCCTCGTGATTGCCCCAGACGCCGCTGATTTTATACAGAAACGGCTTCGTCGTATGGGAATGGGTTGCCGCCAATTTGACAGAGAAGTCGGAAATCAAAAAGCTATAGGTCAAGCAGGCAAAGCTGACGGCCAAAAGAGTAAATTGGATGCGGGCCGCTTGATCTGCGAATCCCATGAAAACAGACTGCTCTGTTTTTGCGCCGTAAAGCGGCAAAGCCGCCTGCAAAATAGCCGTTACCAAAGCAAGGATAAGGCAGAAATGTCCGATTTCGGCGATCATATTGGGCTTATAGCCATATTAGAGGCTCACGCCGTGCGACAAATACAGCTTACACGATTCTCATTAGGCTTGGGAGAACCCATCCTTGGATCCAATAAAGACCCAAAGCCAAAACAAGAAAGGCCATATCAAAGCCGCCGAGGGGTGGAATGACACGACGGAGCGGCATCAGCATGGGTTCTACAATGGAGCTGATAATTCCGTAAATTGTTCCCATGACGGGGTTGCGTAGATTGACAACATTAAAGGCGATCAACCAGCTGAAGATCATATAGGCAAACAGAACGATCAACAGGATCGAAATAACCGGCGAAATGAAGAAGACAATGAGGGAGTCAAAAAACGACATAATGAGAGAACCTGTGATGTGTGTTAGACTTAAACTAGGGAGACTTCAGCCTTGGGACAAGTTGTCCTTTTGTATCAGGGCCAATCGTAGCCGGGGAATTCGCCTAGCTACATAAATGACTTTTGACCACGGCCCCGGCTTTGCCCATATCAATCCGGCCTGCATATTGGGATTTAACCTGAGCCATGATTTTGCCCATATCTTTCAAACACGTGGCGCCGTTTTCTTCGACGATTTGCGCGACAGCCTGTTTCATTTCGGTATCTGAAAGGGGTTTAGGCATGAAGTCGCGGATGATCACTATTTCCGAACGCTCGCGCTCTGCGAGTTCCGGGCGACCGTTATCTTCATAGGTTTTGGCACTCTCTTCGCGCTGCTTAACCATTTTGGAAAGGATAGAGAGGATTTCTGCATCAGATATCCCTTCGCAACGGTCTTCGGCCCGCGCAGCAATGTCGCGGTCTTTAACCGCAGCGCTGATGAGACGGAGGGTTGAGAGGCGCACCGAATCTTTGGCGCGCATGGCAGTTTTTGTTTCTTCAGAGATTTCATCCCGAAGGGGGGTGGCTACAACAGGCATAAAAGCTTTCACGTTTTAATTTGAAGTAAAAATCTAATCCAGTCTGGCGACTTAATCCACATTTGCCGCACCGCCTTATAATGCTTTATATGCAAATGCCAACCCGCCCGTCACTGTTCTTAAAATAGCTTATCCCGATGAAAGCTGAACATTGAGACTTGAAAAGCAGCAGTCGATCCTTAAAAGCCTTTGAAGTTTGGCCGCTCGTCAGGCAGGCCACTGAAACCGAATAGGATTCGCGATATGGCTGATATTTTAAACCCGAAAGCCACAGCCGTTTTAGTGTTTGAAACCGGAGATGTTTTCTACGGCCAAGGGATTGGGGCAAAAGGCGAGGCTGTCGGAGAAGTCTGCTTCAATACGGCGATGACCGGATATCAGGAAATTCTGACGGATCCCTCCTACGCGTCACAAATTGTCTGTTTTACGTTTCCACATATCGGAAACACGGGCACAAATGAGGAAGATGAGGAGGCGACCGCGCCGGCTGCCCGCCGGGCTGCCCGTGGGGCGATTTTTAAAGCTAGCGTCACACCCGCTTCAAACTGGCGCTCCGAGGGAGAACTGGGCGTTTGGCTCGAAAATCGCAATATCATAGGCATTTCAGGTGTAGATACACGCGCCATTACAAATTTTATCCGCGAAAACGGTATGCCGAAAGGCGTGATTGCCCATTCTGAAAAAGGCGGATTTGATTTAGAGGATCTGACGGCGAAAGCGAAACAATGGGGCGGACTTGTTGGGGCTGACCTAGCAAAAGATATGATCAACCCTGAAACGTTTGATTGGCGACAAGCCCGCTGGGAGTGGGCAAAAGGGCATGAAGACAAACAGGGGACCAAAAAAGTCGTCTTAATTGATTACGGCGTGAAACGGAATATTCTCCGAAATCTGATTTCCTCCGGTTTGAGCGTCTCTGTCGTGCCTGGCACGATTTCAGCAGAAGAGATATTGGCGATGAAACCGGATGGTGTGGTTCTCTCAAATGGTCCCGGCGATCCCGCGGCCACGGGAGTATATGCCATCCCTGTCATTAAGGCCTTACTTAAAGCAGACATGCCTATCCTCGGAATTTGTCTTGGGCATCAACTCCTTGCGGAGGCCCTTGGAGGAAAAACAGTTAAGATGGCCCAAGGCCACCACGGCGCCAATCATCCTGTCAAGGATTACACCACATCCAAAGTCGAAATTGTTTCCATGAACCATGGATTTGCCGTGGAACGTGAGAGCCTGCCCGATACAGTTGAAGAAACCCATGTGAGCTTGTTTGACGGCTCCAATTGCGGAATTCGCCTACGCGGAAAACCTGTCTTTTCCGTTCAACACCACCCCGAAGCCAGCCCCGGGCCGCAGGATAGTTACTATTTGTTCGAACGGTTCGCGGAGGCCCTTTAATTCAATTTGTTCGTGGTTAAAAAGTTATTTTGCCATTCTGAATCAGGCTTTCTGCTGCGGCGAGAATCGCTTCCTTTGAGGGTCTTGGCACGACACCTGTTAAGGACGTGACGTAAGCGGCATCTGCTTCGTGGAATATTCCAAGATCGGGAGTAACGCCTTTTACCCGGTCATCGAAAAGTCCAAACAGTTTCACGATGAAATTTGGTATGCCGGATTTCGGAAGTTTTGTGGCGGATGGATAGGCCGTTCTCAATATATCCACCATTTCACTGAACCAATAGGTTTTACCTGCCGCGATGAGACGGCGCCCTGCGGCTTCTTTTGCGGTCATGGCAGCGACATGGATGGAGGCGCAATCACGGATATCAATTATGGGATAAGCGAGCTTGGGAATTCTAGGAAAATCTCCGTCAAACATGGCTTTGAGCAATCCTAAAGAGGCCCCGCCATTGTTATACGTGTCAGGTCCAAATACGAGGCCCGGACAAACTGTGGTAAGCTTACTCTCTATTCCCTGCGCTTTCACATAGGCCCAAGCAGAAAGTTCTGCCCGCGTTTTAGAGACCGGATAAGCCGTTAGAGGTTTCCAATCAGGGTCAGACCAGTCGTTCTCAGTTATCATTACCTTTTTTTTGCGGTCAGGTCGTCCCATCATGGAAACGAGCGAGGAGGTCATGACAATGCGGTCTACTCCGGCAGAAAAGCCGTGTTCCAGAACTCTCTGAGCTCCGGCCCGTGCCGCCGGAACTAGCGCTTCGCGATCACTGGGGGATTCAAGCGGAAATGGAGAGGCTATGTGTTGAATGTACCGGCAGTCCTTTACAGCTTCAGACCACCCTGCATCTTTTTCCAAATTCGCTTCGACCAATTTTAAATTAGTCGTGTCCGATCCATTAGCCGCTAAAGCTTCGAATATTTTTTGACCTCTAGATTTGTTTCGCACTGTTCCCCGAACGGAAAAGCCTTTTTCCAAAAGTTTGGCCGCCACATGAGAACCGATGAAACCGGAGACGCCGGTGACGAGGACAGTATCTGTCATAATTCAAACCTAAAGTGATATCTTGTTTGGGCAGTATTGGTTGTAGACGTCTACAGCTTTTGGCATCCATTCATTAAAGTCGTGAATGCGCGTTTCCGGACTCGGGTGGGTACTTTGAAACTCGGGGGGAGTTGCTCCGGCTTGGGCGCCCATGCGTTCCCATAGGCGGGGAGCCTCTCGAGGATCATAACAAGCCCGGCTCATGAGAATCAACCCAATGTAATCGGCTTCGGACTCATGTTTTCGGGAAAAGGGAAGGGCATAGCCGTACTGACTGACTCCCCCAAAAACGCCCATGACGGCCCGCTGCGCCTGATAATCCATTCCCCCCGCACTAATCGCCACGCCAGAGCCAACGATACGTTGCATATTTTGCTGTGCCATACGTTCTGCCCCGTGATGGGCAAGGGCGTGACCGATTTCATGCCCCATCACAACGGCAAGACCATCTGTATTTTCTGCAATGGGAATGAGCCCCGTATAAACAGCCGTATACCCTCCGGGGAGGGCGAAGGCGTTGGCTTGGTCACTCTCAATGACATTAAAGGCCCAATCAAACCCCGGATCTTCATTTGCTGCAGCTTTAGCAAGACGGCGGCCAATCTCTCGTGTCTCTTCAACAACCGGCCCTGAATTCACAAGGTTTTGGCGATTATCCGCCAAAATTTGCTCATAAGACAGAAGGCCGAGCTGCATTTCCTGTTCTGGCTCCATCGTGCGGAGTTGTTGCCGACCCGTGAAGGGAACTTCCTCTTGATTCATGAAATAATAGACGCCGGCTCCGATCGCAAACAGGACCATAACCTGCCAACGAAACCCGCCGCCACGTCGAGATGTCCGACGTCCGCCAAATTGATTGCGATAGACCATTCATTTGTCCTCAGTTCATATGCATTCTATCACATATTTTGACTTTGGTAATACTTGTATCGACGAATAGCTTTCTTTAAAGGGGGGCAATTTGAATTCTTACGCCAGATTCTAGACGTTCATCGCTGAAAACAGGTCTTCGTTCATGCCTAAACGTACCGACATCTCTTCCATCCTTATCATTGGAGCGGGGCCGATCATTATTGGCCAGGCTTGCGAGTTTGATTATTCGGGGGTCCAAGCCTGTAAAGCTCTGAAAGAAGAAGGCTATCGGGTCATATTGGTCAACTCCAATCCGGCGACGATCATGACTGACCCTGATATGGCGGATGCGACTTATATCGAGCCGATTACCCCCGAGATTGTCGAAAAAATTATTGCGATTGAAAAACCGGATGCGCTACTCCCGACCATGGGCGGACAAACCGCTTTGAATACGGCTCTGGCCCTGGAGCAAATGGGCGTGCTCAAAAAATACGGCGTCGAGATGATCGGAGCAAAAGCCGACGTTATTGATAAGGCGGAAAATCGCGAACGCTTTGCCGAAGCGATGACGAAAATCGGGTTGGAAAACCCACGGGCGACAATCGTGACGGCTCCGGACGGCGATATTCAGGCCGGCATTGCCAAAGCCATGGACGCACTCGATTTTACAGGACTTCCCGCGATTATCCGTCCGGCCTTTACCATGGGCGGAACGGGCGGTGGGGTCGCTTATAATATTGAGGAATATGAGGAAATTATCCGATCCGGTTTGATGGCCTCGCCTACCCATCAGGTCTTGGTCGATGAGAGCCTTCTGGGGTGGAAAGAATACGAAATGGAAGTGGTTCGCGATAAAGCGGATAATTGCATCATCATTTGCTCCATCGAAAATATTGACCCGATGGGCGTCCACACCGGTGATTCTATTACGGTTGCTCCGGCCCTGACCCTCACGGATAAAGAATATCAGCGCATGCGGGACGCCTCGATCGCAGTTCTGCGCGAAATTGGCGTCGAGACCGGCGGATCGAATGTGCAATTCGGCGTCAATCCCGAAGACGGCCGTATGGTCGTCATTGAAATGAATCCCCGTGTGTCCCGCTCTTCTGCGCTTGCCTCCAAAGCGACAGGGTTTCCGATCGCGAAGATCGCCGCAAAGCTGGCCGTCGGTTATACGCTGGATGAGTTGGACAATGATATTACCGGCGCGACACCTGCCGCGTTTGAGCCGACAATCGATTATGTCGTCACCAAAATTCCGCGTTTCGCTTTTGAAAAATTCCCGGGGTCTGAGCCTATCCTGACTACGGCGATGAAATCTGTCGGCGAAGCCATGGCCATCGGACGGACATTTTCGGAGAGTTTTCAAAAAGCGCTGCGGTCACTTGAAACCGACCTGACGGGGCTGAATGAAATAGATATCGACCCGACCGGGGAGATGGACGCCGAAGAGCTCCGCAACGCCACAAAAGCGCGGCTCTCCATTCTTGCGCCGGACCGTTTGCTGGTAGTCGCTCAGGCATTTCGTCAAGGTTTCACCGTCGAGAAGGTTTTTCAATACACTCAGATTGACCCTTGGTTCCTTCGCCAGATTGAAGCTCTCGTCAAAGCCGAGGAGTGGATTATGCAAACTGGATTGCCCAAAGACACAGAGACTTGGCGGGCGATTAAGTCTGAAGGATTTTCTGATGCCCGCCTTGGCGAATTGACAGGAAAATCCGAACAAGCGGTTCGCAAAGCGCGCCACAAAGCCGGCGTTCGTCCTGTTTATAAACGCGTTGATACCTGCGCGGCAGAGTTTGCCGCCAAAACACCTTATATGTATTCGACCTATGAAAACCCGAGTTTTAACGGCGTGGTCGAAGATGAGGCGCGCGTCTCGGACCGGAAGAAAGTTATCATTCTGGGCGGCGGGCCAAATCGAATTGGTCAAGGGATTGAGTTCGATTATTGTTGTTGTCACGCCGCTTATGCGATGGCGGATATCGGCGTCGAGTCCATCATGGTCAATTGCAATCCCGAAACGGTTTCCACGGATTATGACACGTCTGACCGGCTCTATTTCGAACCGCTCACCGAAGAAGATGTGCTTGAGCTGATTAAAACCGAACAACAATCCGGCGAACTTCTCGGCGTGATTGTGCAGTTCGGTGGACAGACCCCGCTGAAACTGGCCGAGGCTCTGGAAGAAAACGGCATTCCTCTGCTCGGAACAAAGCGCGACGCGCTGGACCGGGCCGAAGACCGGGAACGGTTTAAGGACCTGGTCGAAATGCTGGGCCTGAAACAGCCCAATAATCTGATCGCCCGAAACGCCAAAGAAGCCCAATCCGCGGCGGACATCGTCGGCTATCCGCTAGTCCTCCGTCCATCCAATGTTCTGGGCGGCCGCGGTATGGAAATCGTCGATAATGATGCGGAGTTGAACCGATATATTAATGAGGCCGTGAAAGTTTCCGGCAAATCGCCTTTGTTGATTGATCAATATTTGCGTGACGCCGTCGAAGTGGATGTTGATGTCATTTGTGACGGCGAAGACGTTTATGTCGCCGGG
>Ga0115567_10006800_pt1 | contig 10892 bp, 8 predicted proteins | sample COGITO_mtgs_1204_2_FD_88679 | JGI IMG/M metagenome (GOLD analysis project Ga0115567, IMG submission 88679) | Pelagic marine microbial communities from North Sea - COGITO_mtgs_120412 | ecosystem: Environmental > Aquatic > Marine > Epipelagic | place: Germany:Helgoland, sampling site Kabeltonne... | reverse complement strand
CCCCCCCGACGCGTGGGGGGGGGGGGGGGGGGGGGGGGGGGGGGGGGGGCGGGGGGGGGGGGGGAAGGGGGGGGGGGGGGGGGGGTTGCGGCGGCGGCAGGGAGACCTGCATGTCGAAGAGTCCGATAGAGTTGCGGCCGAGCAGCACCTGGATGCGGCCGCACTCTGCGGCGTGGCAATTCGACACCTGCAACCTATCGCGTCAGCCCTCAAGCAGGACGCGAGCGGCGGCCAGGGAACTTGAGAGACCTTGACTGCGATCATGATCTTAGCGTTGTCGCGGAAGACGTAGTCATCCGTCGGGTGATCAAACCGGACCTGCTCGCCATGTGTGAGGTGTCAATGTCAGCGCAATATCCTGCATCCCCGCCTCTCTCTCTTCGCCGCAACAGCCGTCAAGACCCAGCCTTCAGCACGACCCTGGCTGCAGCGGAGCCGGGGCGACGCTACCCGGGCAGCGCTACACACCCGAGTGTCGGGGAAGACAGGGTTCTCTATGTGGTCCTCGAATGGTGAGGACGGCGCCACCTGCATTCATCTCGTCACAAACGCGGGAGGTGGGGCACCCCGCAGGGTTCTGACAGCGGATTGCACGGGCATGCATCGGTTGGTGCGAAAAGATCGATGCAGCAACGCGAACGCATGCGCAAGCTCTGAGACGTGTACCAGCGCAGCGAGCAACATTGTTAGCAACATCCGGCTCTCGCCTGCCCCGCTGCGCCCCGATCCTCGACTGGCCGGCGGCATGCAACTCGGGCGCACTATTCGATTATGCGCTTGACAAACGCTTTGCGGGTTCTTCCTTCCGGCGGGGGACCAGATGTGCCTGTAGCAAGATGCACTGGGAAGCACACAGCTGGTTGCGTTCTCTTGTCACACGCTGACTCTGGCAGCACGTTTAGCGGACTAAAGGAGTCCGCTGATGCTTGGGTGCGTCTGCGGGCGCTTCCTGCTCTTTTCGTGGTTCTCGAGCGCCCCTCGAGCCACTCTCATCGACTGGACCATTCTTGCTGCGAGGGATGACGCAGAGGAGCTCGTACTCGGTGCAGACGTGGAGGAGGAGTTCGAGCAGCGCAAGGCTGCGCAGGCGCGCGCGGCAGAGCACGAGGCTGCCGCGCGTGAGGCAAGAGCACGGGCCAGTGCTATCGGGAATGACGATGAGGGCCCGGGAGACGGAGAGGAAGCTTGGGGGTTGGACGAGCCTGGAAGCGACGTCTCTGGGGTAGCACAGCTGGATGAGAGCCAGCGTACCGGAGAAGGCGAGCATCGTGCGGCGCTGATGGTTGATGCGGTGTTGAAAAACCTCGAGTCGGGCGCAAGTAGTGTTTGCAGCGGGCGAAGCGCAGGTGAGGAGGACGCGGGGCTCGAAGCAGGTGAGCAGTCTCCCTTGCACGGGCGCCGACCCTCCGCTGCTGAGGACGACCAGATGAGTGCATCAGAGCTCCGAACGCTGTACGCGCGCGACGCTGGTCACTCGGCCAGCCCTGCGCGAACAGGACTGAGGCAGCGCCGTGACGTGTGGTCCAAAGACGGGGCTTTTCTCGAGTGGGAGAGCGATGGCCGAGGTCAGGGCGAGGTAGAAGGAGATGGAGAGGGGAGTGAGAGGGGCGGGCGTGTAGAGGTGGCGGGGACAGCAACGGAGGCGGTGGCCGAGCACGACATGGGGTTTGGCGCGCGAGAGGCGTCGGCGCGCAGAGACGGTGGTGCAGCTCCTCAGGGCGGGCGCCGGGGCGGGGGCGGCTGGGGCGGCGGGCTGGCGCTGCTGCGGAACTCGCTCGCGATTCTGCGGGAGGATCTCGTTGAGGACCTGGCCACGGCGCGCGCGAAGGGCGCCCGCACGTTGCCATAGAGCGCGGCCGAGGCTGCGGGCGGGCGTCGCGCCCTCAGCCAGGCGGAGAGGGTGGCGGACAGGCGAGAGCGGGGGCGAGGTGCAGGGTGCGCCTCCCGAGGTGCAGGGTTCAGAACCCGCCGCGTGTGGGCCGGGCCGAGCAGGGGCAAGACACTTGCTCCCTCAACAGTCATTTACAGTGTGGAGAAGCGGGTTGGAGAGAGACCAACCCTTTGCCCTGCGTCCGTGCGCTCTCACGGGGGCGGCTGGAGCTTGGCGGTCTTGACGCGCTCCTCTGCGCCGCGCATCAGCGCGCCGACCGTCTCGCACCGCCCGTGGATCGTCTGGGTCGGGTAGCGCAGCGTGTGGCGGTCGTTGAAGTTGTACCACGACGAGCGCACGGTGATGTGTTTGAGCGGCTTCATGTGCTGCCACGCGCCGCCGCCGTCCTGCCACGACACGCTCTCGCCCCCGCGCCGCGAACCCCCGGCAGTGCGCATGATCGACTGCCGGTCATCGCCCGGCGCGGGCGTGGGCGCCTCCCGCAGCGCGCGCCGCGCCGCCGGCGTCGGGGGCGCGCGACTCAGCCAGCCCTGGTCGAACGCCGTGGGGTCGCGCGGCGAGGGCGGCGGCGACCCCACGTCGGGGGAGTGCGGGCGGAGGCGTGGGAGGAACACGCCCTGGTACGCCGGGCCCGAGCTCCCCGTGCGGATGCGCCGGCCGGACGTAGCGTCGCGCTGGCTGCTCTCCTCCTCGGTCGACACCGTCGCGAACGACGGGTCGAATACGTTGGCCCGCACGTGCCGGTCGCCCACGTCCCCGTACCCGAAGACTGTGGGCCCCCCGCGCACCGCCGTCTCGCCGCCCGCGGTGCGCAGCGCGCGGCGCACCTCGTCCAGCGTCGTGAGGTCCATCGGCCGCCGCCCCTCGCGGTCGCGCATCCGGCAGTCCGCCCCAGCCTCGAGCACCAGCAGCTCGATCACGCCGAGATGTGCTGCGCCCCACGTCGCCCGCGTCAGCACCGCACGCCCTCGCACGGCGCCCCGAGTCCGTGCACCGGAGAAAGGAGCGAGGGCCATCGAGGACGAAAGGAGCGAGGGCCATCGAGGACGAAAGGAGCGAGGGCCATCGAGGACGAAAGGAGCGAGGGCCATCGAGGACGAAAGGAGCGAGGGGAACGGGGGCGGGGCCAGTGGAAGGGTAGGAGCGCGACAAGAAGAGCGGCCAGTTAGGGTGCTTGGAGGAAAGGCGGAAGGGAGCGGCACCATTCATGGCGGCGACGTGCAGCGGGGTGCGCCCGGCGAGGTTGCGCATCTCGACCTCCGCGCCGCGGCGGATCAGCGAGCGGCACACGTCGGCGTGGCCCTCCCCGGCCGCGAGGTGCAGCGGCGTATCGCCCGCGCGGTCGCGGGTGTTGAGCATCGTGTCCCACGTCTCCATCCCGGTCTTGACGCGCTCGCTCGGCGCGCCTGCCGTCGAGAGCCGCCCCGTCGACGCCCGCCTGCTTCCCCGAGTCCCCGGCGTTTTGCGCCCGCCGGCCGACCCCGGCGTCAGATACCCCCACCGCAGCTCACCGTCCCCATTGCCCTTGCCTTGCTCCGACGCAGAGCGCTGCGGGTCCAAGTCCAACGCAGAGCGCTGCGGGTCAAAGTCCACAAACCGCACTGGCGAGACCTGCGCCCTGCCCTGCTCCTCGCCGGCCTCCCAGCCCGCGGGCGGGCAGCGCGCCGGCTCCTCCTCGTCCAGCACGTGCAGCATCTGCACCTTGTCGTCCTTGGTTTCTCGCACCCGCGCCTCCGCCGGTAGGGTGCTCCCGAGCCCGGAGCCCGACCTGTGGAGCGGCGTCGTCCCGCGGAGCGGACTCTGCGCGCGTTCCGACGCGGTCCTTTCCCTCCAGGATCGGTACGGGTCCTCATCGTCCTCCTCCTCGCTCGACGTCTCATCGTCAAATGTCACCCCTGCACTTCGCCGCGCCAGCATCTTGACTACCTCGCGCTGCCCCGCCGCGGCAGCGACGTGCAGCATCGTTCGCCCCATTAGGTCTTTGTCGAGGAGGCGTGCAACCACATCAGTGTCGAGGATGTCGCGCAGCTCCGCCATTCGACCATCCCGCGCGATCAAAAGACGGTCCTGGAGCTCCATCGCCTTGCGCCCGTGGCGGGCGTCCAGCTGCAGAGGGCACGCGACGATTCATGCCAGCAGGGCCGGGGAAACGTGATGTGCACAAGCGGCGGGGCTGGGTGGTCCTCGCACCTTCCATGAGGGGTCCCCTCGAGCCGTTTTCTCGAGCCAGCTCTTGAGACCTACCTGGTCCCTGCATCCGTGTGCCGAACGCGATGTTAGAACGCCCGCGCACGGCTGTGTGCAGAGCGCGAGCGTACCGGGGCAGCGCTCCGAACTTGTGCACCCAGTCCTGGCGCTGGTCCGACCATCCAGCCACGGCCTGCGACACGAAATCCTGACGGAGGTTGCGATTCAACGTGCCGGGCGACGCTTCATGGTTGGGCATCGCGTGGTCGGTCGGCTCGCGGAAGCCCCGCGCCCGACGCAGGCTCGCCTCCCGCACCACAAACGGCAGAACTCAGCTTCGTAGCAGTGATCTGAGGCGGGCCGGACCGCTCCTCTCGTCTTTTTTCGGCCCCGTTTCAATCAGATACGCCCTACTGCCCATTTTACCACAAGTCACAGGCCAGGTCTCGTCCCAAAACTACCACTAGAAATGACTCTCTAAATTTCCCCCAAGCTCCCGCGATCGATTCGCAAGGATACAGTTCTGAACTGCGCCCCCGCCAGGCTGACGAGGTCGGCCCGGGCACACGTGCTGACTCGCGGGGCGGGGCCAACGGCCGCGCGACGTGCCTTGGCACGCAAATGATGCCGAATAGGCCGTGTGTGCCAAGCGCGGAGAGGGGCGCAAGTAGGAGGGCCTCCCTGAGGGCGGATGACTCCGAGGCCCCCGAGCGTCTTGCACCCGAGCGTCGTTCACCGAGGGTTTCGTGGGCGAGCGAGGAAGAGCTGGTGACGATGCTTGGGGAGGAGCTGCGAAATCTTTGCGAGCATAGGGCCGTGGTAGAGCACGTGGCCTCGTGTCCGGCCAAGCCGTGTGCGCACAGCGAGGTGGATGTGGGGCTCGGAACCGTCACAGAGCACCCTGGCGAGGAGATTGCAGCCAGAGGAGCGCCCCAGGCCGACGTTGGGTCGGCTGAGTTTGAGTCTCCATCCACGCCGATATCCTCTCCTCTGCCAAAGGAGGTAAGCACTTCCTCGCCTTCAACTGTGACGTTCTTCTGGGAACAGCGCTGGACCCAAATTTCCGAGCTGATCGATAGGGGCCTGGAGCACGATCCCGGGCAGCTGCAGACTGCTTCTTGAGTCGACCGGGGCTATGATTCGGTGGGTGTGTCGTCACAAGTTTGATTTTGCTAGATCAAATCTCTAGAATGGCAGGCCTTCTCCTGCGGACTCTGCTCTGCAACAAGCAACGCTGCGTCCTGTCGTGCCCCCGTCCCACATATACACCTCCCGGGTTTCGAGATACCGACCCGGCTCTCTCGATACAGAGGCAAGGGTTGCCATTTGGATGTGTAGGCATAGACATCGCCCACATTCCTACAACTATTGCAGTCAAAACTGCCGGCCTTCCTGCAAAAGTTGCAGTCTTGCAACAGACAGTTGCAGCATGAGCATGCGTGCCGCAACCACTTTTGTGGCCATAGCCATGCCAGGCATGCGGTTTGGGACACTTTGTACACAGGTTTACCCACGAGACACTGTTCAGGGTGTGACGGTACCACTTCGCGAAGCGCGAGCATCAAGCATTACATTTGGGTCGCAGCAACTTGACAACCGGCCGGGCCAACCACTCGCCCCGAAGTAGTGATGCACCCAGCCAGCCAGGGACGAACTACGTCCCTGGTACCGTACGAGCTGCGCTGCGGAAGCCATGTTCTGGCTGGATTGCGGTCCACCAAGCCGCCGCTATCCCCCGGTCTCCCTTACATCCGACCCCTTCGTCTCCCTTCACCTAGAGGTCACCCTCGCCCTCGCCCTCCGGCAACCCTTCGCCCTCCGGTCGCACCACATGCTCAGCGTGGATCTCCTTCGCGGTCTGTCACACACGAACCACACACGCCTTCAGTTGCGGCAGGACGGACGATTGGCAACGGGCTTCGGTCGACCGCTCGGCGTGAGGGATTGTATCCAGTGATCACCTTGACGGCTTCATCCATGGTGCGGGTTTTCTCCTTGTGCTCGGCCTGGATCTTACGCAGATTTTCCATTGTACCCTTGTCTTGAAAGTGCCAGCAGTATGCCTCCGCCTGCAGCACGGGCCGCTTCAGGGGCGGAGTCCTACTAAGGAGCCGTCTTCGCTGTGCGTACTCGTGAACCCGCTGAGGCCCGAGTCCAGCAGCACCAGGTATGACCGTGCTTCCAGCTTCCAGCAGCGCAAGGAGGTGTGGAAAAGATCGGAGTGGGCAATTGAGCCACCTCGCCCTTCTCGCCTTTGAATGAGGTGTACTCAGAGACGAAGTCGTCGGCAAATTCCTCGCACGTCGCCACCGCGGTCTCCTCAGGATCATTAAAGTACTTTATAGCATAGTCCTGCAGATCTCGCCGATCCCGCTCGACCTGAACCTGTTCTTTGCACTGCGTGCAACGCTTTGTCACTGTAAGATCAGATAGCACGCTTGCGTCGCATGGATCCAGGGTTGAGCGGGCTCCATTGGCTCACCACGGACATGACGTTCAGTCTACCCTCGTTCGTGGCGCAATACACGGGATTTTGCGCTTCAAAGTGCTCAAAAAATCTCTTGCACGACACCTGATCACAGCAAGATCCTGAAGTGAGCTTGCAGAGGCTGCCGAGAGCTTGCGCCCAGGGACAAAACACCCTCGCACGAGTTGTCGACCAGCACTGTGCCGGAGTGGCAGTGAACCCTGGGGTAGTAGGGCAACGAACCGCCTCTTTGAATTTCTTTCCCAGCAACCCTGGAACTTGGTTTGCGAAGTAAGTCTCGGCCTCATCTTTGATAGTCTGGAGGTGATTGGGGATCAAGAATCAGTCTCACCGTTCAGCGCATGCAGGAGTGTCTCAAGACACTCTAGACTTGAAAGGGTCGCAACGCCTGACAAATATGCAGTGGTGTGTTGCTAAAATCCATCATAGGACGCGATCAGGAGTAAACTTCTGGGTGTAAAAGCTTTCTGCAGTGCCAGTGAACATGTATGGGTTTACATCTTTGTCGACACCAGCGATGCTCTCTTGAAGTATCACCGCCAGGCACGCGAGAAGAAGCGACAGGGATATTTTGCTGACTCCGGACGTCATGACGTGCCTGCACTCGTCTGACAAAGCTTCGAATGAGTCCCTCCCCCTGGCGCCGTCCCAGTCCGCAGTCCACGTCCGCCTTGAGTTCTGGAATCCTTGCAATCTTGTAATGGCTCCAAGGGTCCTCAGAGTTTTGCTTTGAACTGCTGCGAAATTGAACTGCGCACACCGTGTCCAGGGCGACGATCCGCGTCGGGCCGGCGGGCGGCTTGTGGGGAAGGTTGTGTGCAGCGAAAAGGCGATCAAGGAGCCGCTAGACCGTATAAACAGCATCGTGGTGTCTGGGTGACTCACACATCACAGCTTGTGGTCGAGACTGGGATGGCGGCGCCATCTCAGGATGAGCGAATGGTCCCGTCGTCACAGGCCAAGCTCGACGAGCTGTTCCTGTGCGACCCGTCCCTATTCGATCTGACGTGACCCTTACGTTTAGATGCAGTTGCCTCTGGGTTATGAATTTCGCGCAGTCCGGCTGCACTTCCGTAAGATTGGGCAGCGCTCTGCCCGTGATGCGGCCCGGTGGCGCGAGATTACGGGCTGATGTCATTGGGGTGGAACTGGGGTGGTTTGCTGCCACGCCGTTGCATCACAGGAGGACACAAGAGCGTGTGTAGAAGCATGGAGCCATTGAGCGCAGCGCGCCTCTTGCCCTGCCTCTGCATTCCGAATCTAGCCTGCTGGCGGGTAAGCCAAGAGAGATGTCGCCCAAGCTGACTGCAACGCGTGGGGCAGGCACTGGCTGTCGCTTCCTGAAAGCCAGGAGTTCGTGACGACGCTTCTCTCCAATGCTCGCAAAGGTCGCCCGATCCTCGACGTTGCGACGCAAGGAGGCTCGCCGGTCGGTGACACTCGCTCACCGCCCGGTGTGCGATCCGGGGTAGCATCACCACCTCCGAGATCACCAACAGGTGACCTCGTGCAACCCCATGCAATGCACGTACCCTTGCGAGACGCAAAAGAGCTCACCGGGCTGGCGCGCGAGCAGCGGGGCGGCCTGTCAAGCAAAGCACCGATGCAGTCGGCCCAATCTCCAAGGACAGCATGTGGCTCGACGCCAAGCCAGACGCCTCGCCGCCCGGTGGCTCCCGCGGTGCGAGTGGCGTGGTCAGCCTGGTCCAGGAGACGGCGCACGCCTGGCCTGCCGCAGCGATGGATGCTGCGAGTTCCAGCGCCGCGCAGCCGCACGCGCCAGCCGCGATGCAGACCGCGCCCGCGCTCTCTGCGGCCAGCGGCAGCTCTCCGCAGCCTCTGCCGCAGGCGGCCGCCGCCACAAGCAAGGACGCAGCCGCGGCCGCGGCGCCCGCACACCACGGGGCAGACACAGAGATGGCAGAGATGCAGCCGCCCGCCGGGCGCTCGGTGGCCCGTGGCAAGGGGGGCAAGGGCGCGCCGGCAGGCCTCGCGCCGGTGCCCGGGAGCGCCGCAGACCTCCCCAAGTTCTACACGCCCGCGAAGCTGCCCGAGGCGCTGGTGGAAGCGCAGGCCAAGGAGCGGCAGGCGCTGCAGGAGCTCTTCGCAGGCGCGCCGGCGGTGGCGAAGAAGGACTTCCACGCGTTCGCCGTCGCAGTGTGCGGGTTCCCTTCCTTCTTCGCGCCCTCCCTCTTCGACAAAATCGCCGCCGAGGTCGCGGGGAAGGACGCTGCGCCGCCCGAGACGCTCGTGCGCGGGGCGTGCGAGGCGTGGTACGCGGCAAACTGCAAGGACTGCCGGGCGGAGAAGCGGCTGTTGAACCTGCTGCGCTCGCCGGGTGCCAACCACGTGACGCGGGCGGACTGGAAGCGGCACCTTACGGCACTGCTCGACACCCACGCCGGGCTCGACTTTCTCAAGGGTACCACCGAGTTCCAGGAGCGCTATCTCGAGTGCGTCATCGAGCGCATCTATTACGTCAACGACCGCGCCGACTCGGTGCCTCCGTCAACCCTGCTGAACCCTAAACCCCTCGCCCTCCAGCCTCGGCACCGGAACCTGCCCCTGGCCCGAGCCCCGGCGGCGTGCATGGGCGCTGAGCACGCGCGCACGGCAGTCGAAGCTCACTCTGGCGGACCTTGCGCGGTCGAATCTGGTGCGGGTGCTGCACTACGTGGACCAGGAGCCGGACATCAACAAGGTGATGGACTACTTCTCGTACGAGCACTTCTACGTGCTCTACTGCAAGTTCTGGGAGCTCGACGCGGACCACGACTTCCTGCTCGACCGGGAGGACGTGGTGAAGCTCTGCAACTACGCGCTCACCTACCGCATCGTCGACCGCATCTTCGCGGGCGCCTGCCGCCCGCTCCACTCCGGCGTGCCCGACCGCGTCGGGTACCAAGACTTCATCTGGCTGCTTCTCTCCGAGGAGGACAAGACGTCTGAGACCGCTATCCGATACTGGTTCCGCGGCATCGACCTCGACGGCGACGGCTACATCACGCCGCACGAGATGGAGTTCTTCTACAAGGAGCAGCTGCACCGCATGGACTGCCTCGCGCAGGAGGTGGTGCAGTTCGAGGACATCCTGTGCCAGATGACGGACATGGTCAAGCCCGAGCGCGAGGGCTTCATCTCGATGATGGACCTCAAGCGCTGCCGCCAGGCCGGCGTCTTCTTCAACGTCCTTTTCAACCTCACCAAATTCATCCAGTACGACCAGAAGGACCCCGGGCAGATCTTCAACGAGCGCGCCACGCCGGAGCTCACCGACTGGGGGCGCTACGCCAAACTCGAGTACGCGCGGTTAGCCATGGAGGAGGACCAGGGAGAGTATGGGGAGGAGGAGGCGTGGGAGATGGAGCAGGACGCGGAGCAGCCGACCGGCGAGTCCTAGGGCGGCGCCGGCGCGGCGGTGGCGGCGCGGCGCACGCTGTTGGGCGTGGAATGAAGTCTTTTCGGAATGAAGTCTTTTCGGAATGAAGTCTTTTCGGCGTGCTGCGCGGTTCATCAACGCCAATTAACTCTCTGGCGCACCGCGCACGGTGCCTATGCCCGCTGCAACCCTCGAGCCCTCTTCCTCTCCCGTCTGTGCCGGAGCTGGCGCCAGCCCGGCCCCTCCGCCTCCCCCGCCCAGCCCCATCGCTGCGCCCAGCGGCGCGCCAGCGCCTGCGCCCACGCCAGCGGCGCCCAACCCTGCGCCCGCGCTCGGCACCCCAGCCACCCCCGGCGCGGGCACGCCCGGGCGCAGCCCAGGGGCGCCGTATGACGCGCCCGCCGGAGGAGCCTGCGGCGGCGACGGGGAGTCGGCGGGGGAGGCGGCGCGGGTCTTGTTGCGGACCCAGGCGCGAAAGTGGTGCGCGAACTCGTGCGCGGGCTCCGCGGCGAGGGCCTCGTCGAGCAGCTGCTCCGCCTTGGAGTAGTTCTGCAGCGTTGCTGAGAGGTACGCGTAGTTGCACAAGGTCGCCACGTGCCCGGGGTCCACCGCGAGCGAGCGGCGGTACAGCCGCTCGGCCTCAGGGAACTGCGCGCGCACCGTCTGCTGGAGCAGGCCGTAGTTGCAGAGCGTGGCGGTGCTGTTGGGGTCTATTTCCAGGGCGCGGACGTACATGCCCTCGGCCGCGTGGTAGTTGCGCGATACCGTGTGGAGGAGCCCGCCGTAGTTTGAGAGCGTCGTCATGTGGCGCGGGTCCACGGCGAGCACCCGCTTGTACATCTCCTCCGCGGCCGAGAAGTTCTGCCGCACCCCCTCCAGCAGCGAGCCGTAGTTGTAGAGCGTCGCCACGTGCGCTGGGTCGATCAGCAGCGCGCGCCGGTACAGCT
>Ga0115567_10006798_pt1 | contig 10894 bp, 11 predicted proteins | sample COGITO_mtgs_1204_2_FD_88679 | JGI IMG/M metagenome (GOLD analysis project Ga0115567, IMG submission 88679) | Pelagic marine microbial communities from North Sea - COGITO_mtgs_120412 | ecosystem: Environmental > Aquatic > Marine > Epipelagic | place: Germany:Helgoland, sampling site Kabeltonne... | reverse complement strand
GCGGAGCCGTTTCAGATTCCGTCAGGGTCGATGATTCCAACGCTTGAAGTCGGCGACTTCATTTTGGTCAATAAATTTGCTTACGGCATTCGGTTGCCGGTTGTTGGGACCAAAGTCTTCGAGGTCGGCGAGCCCGATCGCGGTGATGCGATGGTATTTATTCCACCGCATCAGGACGATTATTTCATCAAGCGCGTGGTGGGGCTGCCAGGTGACCGGGTTCGGTATCAGAATAAGGTGCTCTTTATTAATAATGTTGAACAGGTGCAGACCTACCTTGGGGAAGTGGCTAACACTCGACCTGAACAATTGCGATTTAGCGAGTCGTTCGGGTCGTCGCAACACGAGATCCATCGAAACCAATACCAAGATGCTAGAGTTCAGGAATGGTTAGTGCCCAGTGGACATTATTTCATGATGGGTGACAATCGAGATCAGAGTAGCGATAGTCGGTATTGGGGCTTCGTCTCAGAAGAAAAGATTGTCGGGAAAGCTTTTGCGATCTGGCTGCATAAGGAGCCGGGGTTGTCCCTGCCTAATTTCTCCCGAAACGGCTGGATACAATAAGGTGCTCGAGATGACTTCTGTCAGAAAAGCCCAAGGGTTGGCCTTTAGTGAAATTCTAATTTGGGTGACCATCATGATTGCATTGGCGTCGATTGCCACTAAATTTGTACCAGTCTACCTAGATCATCAAACGGCGGTATCGATTGTAGAAGACTTTGCCCAGAGCTCAGATCTGGATGTGTTAACGGTGAGCGAGCTGGAAGAAACCCTAGCGCGACAATTTAAACTGAACAATCTGCAAGACTTTGTGAGAGAAAATCGTCTCAAAATAAAGAACCGATCAGGTCGATTAGAAGCCGTATTGCAATATGAGGTGCGCGGGGATCTGGCGGTCAATATCGATTATGTCATTACCTTTGATGACTCGATCCTGTTAGACGACTGATATTTTGCCGGCCCGAGACAAGATAGAACAACTTCAAGCGCAATTGGGATACGTATTTACCGACGTTAACCATTTAAAACGTGCGCTGACCCATCGAAGTGCCGCAGGACCTCACAATGAGCGTTTAGAATTCTTGGGTGACGCCGTTTTAGAGCTTGTCGTGACGCAGCGTTTGTATCATCAGTTTCCAGAGGTTGATGAGGGCCGGTTAAGTCGATTCCGAGCGCAGTTGGTTCGCAAAGAGAGCTTGGCCAGTAAGGCGCGGGTGCTTGGGCTTGGGCCGCATCTGATCCTGGGTCCGGGTGAGCGACAGTCCGGCGGCTGGGAGAGAGATTCTATTTTGGCGGATAGCCTTGAGGCCGTTCTTGGCGCGATCTATCTGGAGGCGGGACTGCAGACTGTGACCGAACTCATTACCAATTGGTTTGAGGATCAGCTTGATAGTTTAGATGCGCGCCGGGTGGTCAAGGATGCCAAAACGGCGTTACAGGAGTTTCTGCAGGCAGCAGGCCTGCCCTTACCGACTTATGCGTTACTTCAAACCACGGGTCTCGGCCATCAACAGCGATTTACCGTCACGTGCACCTGTCAGCTACTTGCGACCCCCGCGGTTGCAGCGGGCAGCTCAATTAAACAAGCGGAACAGAAAGCCGCCGAAACTTGCCTTGCACAACTACATCGAGAGAAGCCAAATGGATGACGTTAAGACTCGTTGCGGTTATGTGGCAATTGTGGGCCGCCCCAATGTTGGCAAGTCGACCTTGTTGAATGCGTTGCTCGAGCAAAAGTTAAGTATCACGTCGAGAAAGCCTCAAACTACGCGGCATCAACTGCTTGGCATCAAGACGATCCAAGGTGATCAGATTCTTTATGTCGACACACCAGGAATTCATGTGGCGGGTAAGCGCGCCATTAATCGTTATATGAACCGGAATGCATTGAGTGTGATTCGGGATGTCGATGTTGTGATCTTTGTCTTAGATCGTAAAAATTGGAATGAAGATGATCAACTTGTCGACGAGGCCATCCAAAGCACTAAGGCGCATCTGATCATCGCGGTCAATAAGGTAGACCTCATCAAAGATAAAAGCAGTTTGCTACCGCTGCTTGAGTCGTTGCAAACGCATGCGCCCAATGCAGTCGTCATGCCTATTTCCGGGGAAAAGCGCGATAACCTAGAAGCTCTGGAGGCAGAGGTCTGTGCCCATCTGCCGCAAAGCCCATTTTACTTTCAGAAAGGCCAGGTGACCGATCGCAGCGAACGGTTTCTAGCCTCAGAGATTATCCGAGAAAAGTTGATGCGCCAGCTCGGTGACGAGTTGCCTTATGCCTTAACCATTCAGATTGACGCGTTTAAAGAAGAAAGGGGCGTGGCACACATTACAGCGACAATTTTTGTCGAGCGTGACGGTCAGAAAAGTATTTTGATCGGTAGCCAAGGTAAACGACTGAAGCAAATTGGGATCGAGGCCCGAAAGGATCTCGAAGCACTGCTGGCTCAAAAAGTGATGCTGAACACTTGGGTTAAGGTGAAATCGGGTTGGTCGGACAGTGATCGAGCCCTAAAGAGCCTGGGCTATGACGATATCTGAAACCGATTGCATGACGGGTTATGTGCTGCACACCCGTAAGTTTCAAGAGACGAGTCTGCTCGTTGAGTTTTTTTCACGAGACCATGGTCGATGCGCTTTGCTGTTTAAGGGGATTCGCCGCCAGCAAAAAAAACAACTATCAAACCGAGCAGAGTTGCACTTGTTTCGCAGGTTGATCGTGCAACGCGTAAGCCGCGGTGAGCTTGCTGCCGCGAAGGTTATAGAAAGCCTTGGGGATTACGTGCCACTGGTGGGACAAGCTGCGGTTGTAGGCCTGTATGTTAATGAACTGATCTATCGTTTGGTGGGTCGGTTTGAGGCACAAAGCGCTTTATTTGATGCCTATAATCGATTGATTGAAACGCTGCGGGTGATGCCGCTCGATTTAAAGGCGCTTCGTATTTTTGAATTAGCGATGTTAGCGGAGCTCGGATTTGGTATTGATTTTAGGTTCGATGCAGGTCGACAAACCACGATAAAGATGGAAGGGCAGTACGATTTCCACCCAGAACAAGGCTTTCGCTTACTAGCGCGGCCCGAGAATTCTGGCTACAGTGGCGCCGATCTGATTGCTTTGGGAGATGGGATTATGACCGATCAGGGGGCCAAAATTGTTAAATTAGTGGTTCGACAAGTCGTTCATCATTTGTTGGGCGGTCGACCGTTAAAAGCGCGAGATTTGTTGGAGTCGCCTCAATCATGATCATCGGTGTTGGCACAGATCTCGTCTGCATTGATCGGATTGACCGGGTTTTAGCAAGACATCCAGATCGATTTGTTGGTCGTATCCTGACCGCTGCCGAGCGAGCCCGGTTTGATGCATTCGAAGTCGGACCTGGCAGGAGCGCCTATGTCGCAAAGCAATTTGCTGCTAAGGAGGCTGTGAGTAAAGCCCTTGGTACCGGGATGCGCGCGGGCGTGCAGTTCAATCGAATCGAAGTACTCCGAAATGGCGTCGGGCAACCCAGTGTCACGTTGTTGCACGAGGCCGCACTCAAAGCAGCCCGCTTGGGTGTTAACCGCTGGCATCTATCACTAAGTGATGAGGCCGGGTTCGTCGTGAGCGTGGCCATTGCGGAGGGCTCAGCGCCGGTTAGTTAGGCCCATCTCCCAGGGAGTATGGTTCATCAGGGCCAGCAGCTGTTCGCCGGCAATCATGACCGAGCGCGCTTCGCCGAGGTGCTCGTCTGTTTTTGCAGTCTGTATTGCGACCTTGACGGCCTGCTCAAGCTGGTGCGCACCGGTTAGCGCGAGTGCGCCAGACAACTTGTGTAAGGTGCGTTGTGCTTTGATTAAATTCTCTTCGCGGAGTGCCACTGCGAGATCAGCAAGATCCTGATCGAGGCTGACTTTGAGCAGATGATAAAGGTCCATTGCTAAAACGGGTTGTCCGCGGGCGCGCTTGATGGCGAGTTGCCGATCGAACAGGGGTTCCAAATTTGCAGTCTTGGAAGTCAAATCGGGTGTCTGAGTGTTGACACCTTTAGACCCTAAAAATTCTGTTTCCGGCAATGATGCGCGATTTTGGCGCGCGGGTGCGACCTGCAGGGGAACAGGGCGATTAACGCGTGTCCGCATTGACAGTTGTTGCCGCAGTTGTTCGTGAGATACGTGTCTTTTGGCGCTCGTGCTTGATACGCGCACGTCTTTTTCCGCGACCACGGCAAGCGCATCCTGATAGTCAAAGAGAAGTTTGGTGACACGACTCGAGCGGCCCGCATAAGCTAAATGGACCGCGTCAATAAGCACCATATCTGTCTTTGCGATCTTCGCCGGGTGTTGTGTAAAGCGCTCGATCGGTAACAGTATGAATTTTTGATCGAGATCAATGAGCAACCGCGTCAGGATGGCTCGATTGGGGTCCAGCGCGTAGGTGGTCCATACAAAGATCAGTTTTTTAGATTGGGCAACTTGTGGGGCTGCCGGCTTGATGGGGGTGGCCTTACCGTTTGTCATGAAGGTTCCTGTCGTGGCCTAACTGCTGAAGATCTGTGCTTTAAATGCGTTGCGGGTTTAAAAAAGTTGCGTTGGCGCATGGCTACGCATTGAGGTTATAGGCAAAGCAGCCTGCAGGCGGACAAATGTCGTTTAGCGCAGTTGCTTGCTCGATGATCGTGCCCTGTGCACTTTCGATGGTGTCCTCGCTTTCTTTGGGTTGTTACGTTTCCTCTGGGTTGTCACGTTTCCCCTTGGGTTGTCGTTATTCCGAATTGAACTGAGCTTAGAGGCAGTCAAGGGTTCAAGGAAAGACTGCATTCGATTAAGCTTTTGTAATCCATTATGGCCAGTCAGGCAAGGAGCTCATTATCCAGTACCCAACGATTGAGGAATGCGTCGGAGAAACGCCCTTGGTTCGCTTGCAGCGCTTACCGGGGGTAACCAGCAACACCGTGCTCGCAAAGCTTGAGGGTAACAACCCGGCAGGCTCGGTCAAAGATCGACCGGCGCTGAGTATGATTCAGCGCGCAGAACAGCGCGGCGTGATTCAACCGGGGGATGTGTTGATTGAAGCGACCAGCGGGAATACGGGAATCGCCCTGGCCATGGCGGCTGCGATAAAAGGATATCGTTTGAAACTGATCATGCCCGCGCATATGAGTGCCGAACGCAAGGCCGCAATGCAGGCCTATGGTGCAGAACTGATTTTGGTGACCCAGCAAGAAGGCATGGAAGGCGCACGCGACCTTGCGCAGTCGATGATGCAAGCAGGCGACGGTATTGTTCTGGATCAATTTGCGAATCCCGACAATCCACTTGCGCACTATCATGGCACGGGGCCGGAAATCATGCGTCAGACGAACGGCGAAATCACGCATTTTGTGAGCTCTATGGGGACGACTGGGACCATAATGGGGGTCGGTCGATACTTTGGTGAAGTCAAACCTGAAGTTGAAATAATCGGTTTGCAGCCTGTCGAGGGTCAAGCTATTCCAGGCATTCGGCGTTGGCCTTGCGCCTATCTTCCGAAGATTTATCAGCCAGAAGGCGTCGATCGCGTCATGGACATCGATCAGAAAGATGCTGAGGCCATGATGCGTCGGCTGGCTCGAGAGGAAGGGATTTTTGCTGGGGTATCGTCCGGCGGCTCGGTGGCAGCAGCGCTTAAGATCAGCGCCCTCGTAGAAAACGCAACGATCGTTGCGATTATTTGTGATCGTGGCGATCGGTATTTATCGACGGGTGTATATACTGCCGACTTGGCTTAAAATGCCGGTTTGACCCTGAACGATAATCTGGGGTCAGTCACCCAACATCACCGGCTACCAATATGCGAAAGAGGAAGCTTCCGTTTACCGATGTCGGTCATACCTTGACGATCGAAGGTACCTGCGTCAGCGAAGACGGTCGATTTGCAACCCATGGGCTCTTGCCCGGTGAGCAAGCGCTGATTGTGCCTTTGAAGAAAAAAAAGGGGCAGTGGGTGTGTCAATCCCAAAATATTGAACAGGATCATCCAGCGCGCGTGATCCCTGTGTGCACGCATGCCGCGCAATGTGGTGGTTGCGCTTTCCAGCATTTTGATCGATCGGCGCAACTGGCGTTTAAACGGGATTGGCTGCAGGGTTTATTTGACTCTTGTCCGCCTGACACATGGATCCCGACGCTTTCTGGCGATGCCGTTGGCTATCGGAGTAAAGCCCGCCTCGGGGTGAAGCATGTCGTTAAGAAGGGCAGAACTCTGATTGGTTTTCGAGAGGTCGGCTCAGCCTATATTACGGAGATGTCGTCCTGTCAGGTATTGGTCCCAGAGCTTGCAAGACTCATCGAGCCGCTATCCCGCCTGATTGACGGCCTAGACAGCCGCAGCAGTATCCCCCAAATAGAGGTGGCGGCCTCGAGTGGCGATGTGGCCTTGGTCGTGCGGCATCTGGCAATTTTGTCGCCTGAAGACTTAGCGGCGTTCGCTGCGTTTCAGGCGGCGCATCAGGTTATGGTTTTGTTGCAATCCAAAGGTCCCGATTCGGTGAAACCACTTGATGACAAAGCCAACCCTTTGTTGCATTACCGCTTAGCGGATCAAGGCTTGGTGTTCGAGTTTCATCCGATGGATTTTACCCAAGTCAATCAAGCTGTGAATCAGGAGATGGTGAACCTTGCCCTAGTTTTGTTAGACCTAAACTCGGACGATACGGTCTTGGACGCCTTTTGCGGGATTGGCAATTTCTCCCTTGCAGTCGCGCAACGGGCGGCTTCCGTGATTGGTATCGAAGCCTCGAAAGCCAGTGTCGACAGGGCGAGCAGCAATGCCCAGCTCAATGGTTTGGGCAATGTGGCCTTTGAGGTTGCGGACCTCTACCAATCCGAAAGTAGCTCGCTTGTATTGCCAAAAGTTAATAAGGCGCTTTTGGATCCGCCAAGATCCGGCGCGGAATGGGTTTGCCAGAAGCTTGTCGACAGCGCCTGCAATAAAATCGTTTATGTGTCCTGTAATCCAAAGACGCTAAGACGGGATACGGACATCCTCTGTGCGGGCGGATTTCAGTTGGATCAACTTGGGATGATTGATATGTTTCCACATACTGCGCATATGGAATCGATCGCCAGTTTCAGTCGAGGCTTGCCCAATGGTTAAACCAAGAGAGCAGCGAATTGTTTTTAAAGCGGGTCAGTTTGATCTGACCCAGTGGTTAAATGATCTGGGTGCAGACCGAGAAGACTTGGATCTAGACAGAATTAGTAGAGCCTGTGATTTGTCAGCGCAAGCGGAAGAGAAAGCAATCCAGTTGGGATCGGGTTGGCCGTCGGGCCACAGTAGCTATTTTATGGGATTAGAAATAGCCGATCTCTTGCGGGACTTTCGAGTCGATGAGGACGGTTTGATTGCAGCAATCGTTTATCGAGCTGCAAGAGAGAAGCAAATCACACTGAATCACATCCGAAAGCAATTTGGCGAAAAGGTCGCGAATTTGGTCGAGGGCGTGCTGAAAATGGCCGCCATTTCAAATATACACATCCTAAAAAATGAGATGGTCCTAGGAGAGACCTCGGATCAGGTAGAGCAAGCTAAGAAAATGCTGGTGGCCTTGGTCGATGATATTCGCGTTGCGTTGATTAAGTTGGCTGAAAGGACCTGCGCCATCAGGGCTGCTGGCCGTTCTGAGCGAAGTAAGCAGTTAAGGCTTGCGCAAGAAATCACAGAAATCTATGCGCCGCTTGCACATCGGCTTGGTATTGGGCACTTGAAGTGGGAACTAGAAGATCTTGCCTTTCGGTTTACAGAGCCCGATGCGTATCGCCGGATTGCAACCTTGCTTGATGAAAAGCGGACCATTCGCGATCGTTATATTGGCTCGGTGCTGGAAGCGCTTGAGTCTAAACTTGCGCTCGTGAAGCTCAAAGCAAGTCTAGAGGGCCGCGCAAAACATATCTGTAGTATTTGGAAAAAGATGAGCCGAAAAGGGATTCCTTTTTCTGAAGTCTATGATGTTCGTGCGATTCGAATTTTGGTGAACTCATCGGATGATTGCTATCGGGCCCTAGGCGTTGTGCATAACCTTTGGCGCAATATCCCGAATGAGTTTGACGATTATATTGCTAATCCAAAAGACAATGGTTACCAGTCGCTCCATACAGCGGTCATCGGCCCGGAGGGAAAAATCTTGGAAGTTCAAATTCGAACGGAAGGGATGCATCACGAAGCCGAATATGGCGTCTGCGCACATTGGACTTATAAGGAAAAATCGCCGGCTGGGCGCGTTGAGCGTTATGAGCGTCGCTTGTCATGGTTGCGACAAGTGATTGAGTGGCAGGATGAAGTAAAGAACTTACCCGAGTCGGCGAGTGAGATGATGGCGAACGTCAGTCTCGACCGTGTATATTTGTTTACCCCTGACGGCCATGTTATCGACATGCCCCCTGGTGCAACACCGGTTGATTTTGCTTATAAGGTTCATACTGAGATTGGCCACAAGTGTCGTGGTGCGAAGGTCAATGGCAAGGTGGTTTCGCTCAACCAGGTTTTGATTTCGGGTGATCACGTTGAGGTGATCACTGGCGATGAGGCCTTGCCCAGGCGTGAGTGGCTCCATGCACATTTAGGATATGTGACGACCTCTAAAGCGAAAACAAAGATCCAAGCCTGGTTTGGACTTCGGGAACGCAAAAAAAATCTGGAAGAGGGTCAGCGGCTGGTTGAAGGCGAGCTTCGACAATTGGGAATTGATGCCGCGCGAAAAGTTTTGATTGGTGAAGCTTTCGGTTTTACAGATGAGGAAGAATTCTTAGTTGCCCTTGGTCGAGGTGACCTTCAGTTGTCAGATGTCGCTGAATGGGTCGCAGTTAATGAGTTGGATATTCGAAAGTCGTCTCAGCTTCCCCTCGGCTTTGATACTGATCTCGCGCCTAGATTGATTAAAGGTTTGGGGGGGCGAGGTCACGAAATCGCAAAGTGTTGTAACCCAGTGCTCGGAGATTCTATCGCCGGTATTATTAGCGATGGCGGTGTGGTTGGCGTGCACGTGCAAGAATGCGTCGAGGTCTTGCAGGGCGATGCCTATGGTCGGTTGATACGATTGTCTTGGCAAGAGGGTGCCCAAGCGGTTTTTTCGGTTGACTTAAAAGTTGAAGCCTACGACCGGTCTGGTCTACTGTTTGACATCACCGCGTTGTTCGTCAACGAAGCCATAAACGTGATCAGGCTTCATTCTGTTACCGACCAGGTTGCACAGCGCGTTGATATCGACATGACGATTGAAGTGGAATCTTTGAAAACCTTGATTAAGGTTCTAGAAATGATGCAAAAGATTCCGAATGTTGTATCGGCGCGTCGATTCACGAATTAAACATAGAGCCAAAAAAGGTAAGGGAATTTTATGCGATTAATCTTGTTAGGTGCGCCAGGGGTTGGCAAGGGGACTCAGGCACAGTTCATTACTGAAGCCTATGGCATTCCTCAAATTTCAACCGGTGATATGTTACGGCAGGCGATTAAGGATCAAACGCCTTTAGGGCTTGAAGTGAAAGGGGTGATGGATCGCGGCGAATTGGTAACCGATGAGATCATTATTAATTTAGTGAAACAGCGCTTGCAACAAGACGACTGTCAAGCAGGCTTTTTGTTCGATGGCTTTCCTAGAACGATTCCTCAAGCCGAGGCGCTCAAAAATGCGGGTATTGAAATTGATCATGTCATTGAGATCACTGTACCGGATGAGGAGATTATAAAGCGATTGAGTGGGCGCCGCGTTCATCCGGGTTCTGGCCGGACCTATCACGTTTTATATCATCCACCTAAAACAGCAGGTGTCGATGATGAAACCGGTGAAGCACTGGTTCAACGAGATGACGATCAAGAAGAAACGATTCGGGATCGTCTTCGAGTTTATCTCGATCAAACTGCCCCGCTTGTTGCATTTTATAAATCCCTGACAGCCCAAACTGGCGCGCATTACACGATGGTCGATGGACAAGGCACGACCGACGAAATTAAATCGATGGTACAAACAATACTCAAGGCACTTTAAGGCTCGGCTGAGAATACTTCTGAGAAAATCAGCGATGATTCTTGTTGTGTTTTCGATGAAAAAAAAGGTGTGCAAAGTGAAGAGAATTTTCTAAACTTGACCCCAGCGCATCGATGTTACCCAAGCTCTGAATTACGCTATGATTCTGAGTTATGCCGAGGAGATGCTTCATAGCTAAAATGAGTGAGTCTTAAAAGTAAAAGTCACTAAAGGAGTATGAACTGTGGTCGCAAAAAAGAAACCTGCTGCAAAGAAAAAGCCCGCTGCTAAAAAAGTAGCTGCTAAAAAAGTAGCCGCTAAGAAAGCGGCACCTAAGAAAGCTGTTGCTAAGAAAGCGGCACCTAAGAAAGCTGCTGCCAAGAAAGCTGCTCCTAAGAAAGCTGCCGCCAAGAAAGCGGCACCTAAGAAGGCTGCTGCTAAGAAAGCGGCTCCTAAGAAAGCTGCTGCTAAGAAAGCGGCTCCTAAGAAGGCCGCTGCTAAGAAAGCGGCTCCTAAGAAGGCCGCTGCTAAGAAAGCTGCTCCTAAGAAAGCCGCTGCTAAGAAAGCTGCTCCTAAGAAAGCCGCTGCTAAGAAAGCTGCTCCTAAGAAAGCCGCTGCTAAGAAGCCAGCTGCCAAGAAAAAGAAGTAGGTGTCAAAATCAGCAGCGCGCTATAGCGCGCGGTACAATAAAAAAGCCCTTTATAGGGCTTTTTTATTGTCTTAAAAAAGTCAGAGGCGGCTCAAGCTGGATCGATTTAGCCGTGATGGCTTACCAACGTGCGGTTAGGCCACGACAGCGCCATCTTTTAAATGGACTCATCCTATTACCCAGCGCTTTCTGTCTTAACGTTTTGATGCGGCTGTAAAGTTGTTTGGGGTATTAAAGTTCGTAAACGCCAGCGCATCAT
>Ga0115567_10006796_pt1 | contig 10895 bp, 9 predicted proteins | sample COGITO_mtgs_1204_2_FD_88679 | JGI IMG/M metagenome (GOLD analysis project Ga0115567, IMG submission 88679) | Pelagic marine microbial communities from North Sea - COGITO_mtgs_120412 | ecosystem: Environmental > Aquatic > Marine > Epipelagic | place: Germany:Helgoland, sampling site Kabeltonne... | reverse complement strand
GAATAGAACTCGACCTCGTCCACGGCCAAGACCTAAAACTCGTCAAAATTGACCAAACCCAATTCGAACAAGTCTTCGTCAACCTTGCCGTTAACGCCCGCGATGCTATGGACAATAGCGGCGAAATCACAATCGCCACCGAAAACTTCACTATACGCAAACCCATGGAGCTAATCTCCGAAGAACTGCCCCCCGGGCATTGGGTTAAGATTGCTTTTACTGATACAGGCAGTGGTATCGCCAGAGAAAATCTCACCCGCATCTTTGACCCGTTCTTCACCACTAAGGACGTGGGCGAGGGCACAGGGCTCGGCCTCTCTACCGTCTACGGCATCATCCGGCAAACGGGCGGCTTCCTCGACGTGGACAGCGAAATCGGCAAAGGCACATCGTTTATCATATACCTCCCCGCGGCCACCGACATCGACATGGAAGAAGACGAAACCGCCCACACAAGCATTCCCGAAGATGAAAACAAAGACCTCACGGGCTCGGAGAGAATCCTCCTCGTCGAAGATGAAGACGCCGTACGCACATTCTCTCAACGCGCACTCAGCAATAAGGGATATGAAGTTATCTCCGCCGAAAGTGGCGAAAATGCACTCGAAGTGTTCGACGCATTAGAGGACAAACACCTCGATCTTATTATCACCGACGTTGTCATGCCCGGCATGGACGGCCCCACGCTCGCCCAACGCATGCGCCAAAACAGCCCGAATATGAAGATCATCTTCATGTCCGGCTATACCGAAGATAAACTCAAAGATCATATGGGAGAAAACATCTTTTTCCTCCCCAAACCCTTCACGCTAAAACAATTGGCAGCGAAGGTAAAAGAGGTGTTAGAAGGATGAGACTCTTAATAAATCTGATGTTGATCATATTCATTTTCATTATGTTCGGAACATTCATTTATCTATACCAATACAATCAAGATCCAACACCGGCAGATGAAAACATCATGGCAACTCTCCGCCCGCAAACCTATCCGGTGGTGATGTACTCAACACTTGATTGCACCGCTTGCGATAAAAAGAAAATGCAATTCATCGAACATCATATTGATTACACTGAACGAGTGATGGGTATAGATGATAAAGCGCCCGCATTGCTCGATGTTCTAATAATCGAAAATAATTACGAAGGCGACGTTATAGCGCCGATATTCGACATTAACGGCCATATGCTTACGGGCAATCCCTCGATCAAAGAATTATCCGAATATTGGTAAATGTTCCTAAAATGTTCTTTTCCTGTTGACGGGGGAACAAAAATAGTACACGATGATTCCAAGAAATTAAGAACACCTGTTGGAAACCCTATTTAACCATGCGCATCTCGTTGCGAAGGCAGCGAATCTGTGTCAAAAATGAAGGAGAATAAAATGTCAGTAACCCCTCTTAGAAAGAAAGACGAGATGAGCAAGCAAAGTGCATCCGAAAAGAACCAAGCCTTAGACGCCGCCCTCCAGCAAATTGAACGCGCCTTTGGTAAAGGCTCTATCATGCGGCTGAATGATGAAGGCGCTAAAATCAACGTCGAAACAGTCTCGACTGGCTCGCTCGGCCTCGACATCGGTCTTGGTATCGGTGGTCTTCCACGCGGACGCATTATCGAAGTATACGGCCCTGAAAGCTCCGGTAAAACAACACTGGCGCTTCACGTCATTGCCGAAGCGCAAAAAAATGGCGGAACATGTGCCATCGTCGATGCGGAACATGCACTTGATCCGGGCTATGCCAAAAAACTCGGCGTTGATGTTGATAATCTTTTAATTGCACAGCCCGATGCGGGTGAGCAAGCCCTCGAAATCACCGACACCCTCGTTCGCTCCGGCGCACTTGATGTCCTTGTGGTCGATTCCGTTGCCGCTCTTGTGCCACGCGCTGAGCTCGAAGGGGACATGGGCGACAGCCATATGGGCCTACAAGCTCGCTTGATGTCACAAGCGCTTCGTAAACTTACGGGATCAATCTCTCGCTCCAACACCATCGTTATTTTCATCAACCAAATCCGTATGAAAATTGGCGTAATGTTCGGCTCTCCTGAAACAACAACGGGTGGAAACGCGCTTAAATTCTACGCCTCTGTTCGCCTCGACATTCGTCGCATCGGCGCAATCAAAGACAAAGATGAAATCACCGGAAACCAAACCCGCGTCAAAGTTGTGAAAAACAAAATGGCGCCCCCATTCCGGCAAATCGAATTTGACATTATGTATGGCGAAGGAATTTCTAAACTGGGAGAATTGCTTGATCTTGGTGTCGCGGCAAATCTCGTCGAAAAATCCGGCTCGTGGTTCTCGTATGATGGTCAACGCATCGGGCAGGGACGTGAAAATTCCAAAGGTTTCTTACGCGAGAATCCGGAATTAGCAGCAAAACTCGAAGGGCAAATTCGCGCCAATGCTGGCCTCATCGCCGATGAAATGCTAACCGGAGTAGGTGGCAAAGAGGGAAAAGACGAAACAGGCGAAACAGGCGAAACGAAATCCGATAAGCCTGCAAATGAAGCAAAAGCGAAAGCCGAAGGGCCTGAAAAGACTTAAAACGAACTGATAAAAACACTATTAAATCAGGGGGCTAATGGCCCCCTGCATTGTTTTTACTATGAACAAACTGAAGACATTTATAGTACGAAAGTAAGGATTAAAATCGGCAAGACTATTCCCGAAACAATGCCCATAACACTCATGCCGATCACTGCGTATGTGCCGCAAATCTCACTCACCTGAAACGCACGCGCAACACCCAGACCATGACAAACCGTACCAAGCGCAATGCCTTGCGCACGTTGATCTTTCATTCGAATACTCTTGAAAATAAAACCGGTAAACAAAAGCCATGGAATATTTGTCGCAAACACAAACAAAATCGCCAAGCTTGATGGCGTTCCAATCTTATTCGCAATCTCGATCGCAATTGGCGCAGTCACTGATTTTGATGTAACGGCCAAACGCATATCCTCACTCGCATCCATCACCGCCATAATCCCATACGCACTAAACGCGGAGATAAGACAAGCGACAGTAATGGTCAATAAAATCGCCCGCGCATCGGCCTTAATCATGCCAATCAGACGATAAAGCGGCACAGCCAAAGCCACAGTCACAGGGCCAAGCAAGAAGTGAATAATCCCCGCGCCGCTCATATAGATATCGTAAGTAATACCGCTAAATTTAACAAAACAAACACAAACCACAATCGCCCAGATAACAGGGTTCAACATCGAATGTCCGCCAAACCTCTTTTGCACCACCCCAAATCCGTAAAACGCGATCAAGGTAACCAGCAATGATGTCAGCGGATCTTGCAAAAATGCACTCACGCATCCTCTCCCTTGCTCAAAACTTTAAAAACAAGCGCCGTGAAAACAAGCGTCAAAACCGTACTGCCAAGCGATGCCAGAACAATCATCAGCCAATTATCCGCAATCAATCCCAAATATAATGAAATGCCCGCACCGGCAGGGACAAATAACAATCCAATATGCGCAATCAACCCATCTGAAACCCTACCGACATCATCGGGAACGCGTTTAATCACCAAAAGCCCGATAAACAACATCACCATGCCGATCACCGACCCGGGAACGGGCAGGGAGAAAGCCTCGGACAAAATATTCCCAACCAACAACAACCCGATTAAAACGATAAACCCTTTAACCACGGTCTATCCTTTTTCACGGATGAGACGGTTTTTCTGCCTGTTCCAATCGCGTTTCTTCTCGGTCTCGCGTTTGTCGTGCTGCTTCTTACCGCGTCCAATTCCAATCTCCAGTTTTGCAATCCCGCGTGCATTGAAATAAAGCCGCAACGCCACAATCGTCTGCCCATCACGACCAAACGCACCAATCAGCCGATCAACCTCTTTCTTATGCAGCAATAATTTGCGCGCTTGTTGTGGTTCATGCTGCATCTTCGGACCGGCTTGCTGATATTCGGGAATATTCGCATTCCAAAGCCAAATATCCCCATCTTTCGGTCCCACATAACTCTCGGCAATCGAACACTGCCCAAGCCGCAAAGATTTCACTTCCGTCCCGACAAGCATGATGCCCGCCTCGAACTTTTCTAAAATCTCGTAATCAAAACGCGCACGTTTATTTTCACCCACAGTCTTATTGACCGAGATCATGCTCGTTTTCTTCTTATCGTTTTTCTTGGAAGCCATGAGTTATCGGCCTTTATGCTGCCGCTTTTAAAGGTTTAAGACCAGCATGTGCAATCGCGCCCAAGACTTTGCCTTGCGCCTCTGTGCTCGCACGAAGCAGAGGGCGACGCACATCATCACGACACAACCCCAAAACACTCGCCGCAAATTTCACCGGCGCAGGATTACTCTCGCAAAATAAATCATTGGCGAGCGGATCAAGCATATCGCGAATTTCCGCAACCCGCGCCACATCACCAAGCTGCCATGCCTCATGCATATCCGCCGACAGGCGCGGCGCAATATTTGCCACGACTGAAATACATCCATGCCCGCCTTGTGCCAAAAACGCAGGCGCAGTCGCATCCTCACCCGAAAGCTGACAGAAATCTTCGCCAATTTCACGACGCACCGTAACCGGACGCCCCAAATCATTGGTCGCGTCTTTTACCCCCACAATATTGGGTAACTTCGCCAACCGTGCCATTGTTTCCACAGACATATCAACAACGCATCGCCCTGGAATGTTGTAGATAATAATAGGAATAGCAACCGCATCATGGATCGCCTTGAAGTGTTGATACATGCCCTCTTGCGTGGGTTTGTTGTAATATGGCGTAACCACGAGCGCCGCATCAGCACCCGCATCTTTAGCATTTTGAGTGAGCGTAATCGCTTCACGCGTAGAATTTGATCCGGTTCCTGCAATAACTGGAATTCTTTGCTTGACGATATCGATGCATCGCTCGACTATGGCGTTATGTTCATCATGCGACAAAGTTGGAGATTCCCCAGTAGTACCCGTTGGCACAAGCCCATGGCTACCCTGATCAATTTGCCATTCAACAAATTGATCAAACGCCTTCCAATCGATCTCTCCTTCATTGAAGGGAGTAATCAGCGCGGGAATGGAACCTTTAAACATTATAAATCTCTCACATGCATTAGTATTGAAAAGAGCCATAATCTATATCGCAGCGCAGGTTTTTGCAAGAAACTCCTGCTTTTATTGATGTTTTTCGTAAGCATCGACAGCATTAAAAATACAGCCTATGCCGATAATTTGACGGCCAAAATCGCTGCATGGGAACGCTTAACACGCTACGGCAGTGTCGAAAACTATACCGAGCTTGCGCAATTTATCCGCCAAAACCCGCATTGGCCAAAGATTTGGCTACTTGAAAAAAAGGCTGAAAAAGCCATGCCATATAACGCATCCACGGCGCAAGTCATCGCATGGTTCGATGATTACCCGCCAAAAACGGCAAAAGGATTGGATCAATATATATCCGCACTTGTGGTTCAAGGACGTAAAGCCGAAGCGCAAAACATGATGCGTAAATGGTGGGCAGACATTGATTTAAGCCGCGATGAACAACGCGATCTCTACCGCAAATATGGCCGCATGATTAACCGTGAAGCACATACGCGCAGATTAGACACACTATTATTTTCGAAACAATATTCAAATGCCCGCGCAATCGCGAATGTTCTTGGCGGCGGTTTCCCTGCCTTGACCGAAGCGCGCATTGCCCTCGCATCGCAAAGTTCCAATGCCAATGCATTGCTCGCAAAAGTGCCTTCGAACCTTCAAAACGACCCTGGTTTGCTTTATGAACGCTTGCATTGGCGCCGCGAAAATAAACTCAACAGCGGTGCAGTCGAAATTTTAAATCGCGCACCCGCCGCCAATCGCATCCAAAATCCCAAAGATTGGTGGCGTGAGCGCCATATTATTATCCGCCGCCTGATCGAAGAAAAGAAATATCGCGGCGCTTACATCCTCGCCAGCCAACATCGCCAAACCGAAGGCTTTCCATACGCGCAGGCAGAATGGGTTGCCGGTTGGCTCGCACTTGGGTTTGTCAACGAACCACGCAAAGCCTATGAACATTTCAGCAATCTCTACAAAAATGTCTCAACTCCCGTCAGTAAAGCGCGCGGCGCATATTGGGCGGGGCGCGCCGCCGAAAAAGTCGGCAATACAAAAATTGCCAACCAGAGCTATGCGATCGCGGCAAAATTTCAAACTGTGTATTACGGCCAATTAGCCGGTGCAAAATTGGGCATTAAGGAATCTCTTCCCAATGCTGCGCCGCCGATCTTGTCTTTGAAAGATCGACAAAGTTTTGAAAATGACGAGCTCATCCGCACCGCCCAATATTTCGACGCAAGCAACCGCAAAAATGAGGCGAGCCTCTTTTTAAGTGCATTCACAAATGCCAATGAAACGCCAAAAGCCTATCGTTTTGCCGCTGAAAAAGCGATTGCCATGGGACGTAATTATGACGCTGTGCAAATCTCTAAAAAAGCAACGGCAAAAGGCCTGTTTTTAACGGCCCAATCTTACCCCGTCATTACAAATCAATTGCGCAGTATTCATAATGTCGAATGGGCGCTTATTCATGGTTTGATCCGTCAAGAAAGCGTGTTTGACGTAAACGCGCAAAGCCACGCCGGTGCACGAGGTCTTATGCAGCTCATGCCCGCGACAGCGAGTGAAACTGCGCGCAAAATCGGTGTATCTCATAACGCGGATTGGCTGACCAGCCGCCCCAGCCATAATATCCTTTTAGGGAGCGCATACTTAAACCAAATGCTCACGCGTTTCGGCGGGTCATACCCGCTCGCAATCGCGGCCTATAATGCGGGGCCGGGACGAGTGGATCGATGGCTAGTAACATTTGGCGATCCGCGCCGTGGTGATATCAATTGGATTGATTGGATAGAGTTGATTCCTATTTACGAAACCAGAAATTACGTTCAACGTGTGATGGAAGCGGTATATGTTTATCGTTTAAGGCTTGAAGGGGTGCAAAAACAATCCAATCAGCGCATTCACGTTGATTTGGCGGATAGGTGATGTTTTTAATAAGCAGACCATATTTTTAGTAAAAATAAACGCTTCGCCTTTCATTCAATATTTCTTAATAAACTTATAGTAGCATTAAACATTGTTGGAATATAAGCCGAAATGTTTGCGCTATGAAACTATTAATTGCTGACGATCATACATTATTCCGTGATGTGCTTGTTCAATACTTACAAAACGCAAATTACCTGTGTGAAATTATTGTTGCCAAGGATTTCGACGAAGCGTACCTAACGCTTCAAAGGGATCAAAATTATGATCTAGTCATCCTTGATCTTCGTATGCCGGGAATGAATGGAATGGGCGGATTTGAAAAATTGCGCAAAGAATTTCCCAACCTTAAAGCCGCTTTAATGTCAGGCACCGCAGAAAGCGCGGATGTAAAAGCCGCAACGAACATGGGTGCATGCGCATATTTCCCTAAAACACTCTCTGCAAAAGAGCTCGTTCAAGCCATTCATGATGTTCTCGGCGGTGATCGATATATCCCTACATTAAACGGTAGCGAGAAATTAATGCCCGCCTATTACGCCGATGACGTGCAGGGCGCGTTGTCGCAAAATAAAAAATTCCCTTTCACACCACGAGAAAAAGAAGTGCTTTCCTTTTTAGCTATGGGTGTTTCAAACAAGGAAATTGCCAATGCGTTGGGACTGCAAGTCGTAACAATTAAATTGCACGTACGCGGCATCTGCCGAAAACTGGAGACAAGTAATCGTACGCAAGCCGCGCTAAAAGCCACCCAACTCGGTTTGGTGGAAGCATCTATTGCGTTGTAATATTATTATCGCCTGCGTCCCTCGCGCCACCACGCGCTAACCAAAACCCCCGTCAGTAAAACAAGCCAAGCCCATGACGGCAATAACGCACGACTCTCGACTGATTTCACGCTAAAGGCATTGTTACTTTTAAGGCCGAGCCAATCACGCCCTGCAAACCGTGTGGCGCGCGACAACGTCCTAAACGATGGTTTCGCTACATCTTCCAGCCAAATAATGTCGCCCTTGCTCGCCTGCGTAATGGGAGAAAGTTTTTCCTGAGTACTTAAGATATCGCGGAGTTCAGGTGGATTTTGCTCGCCAAAGATAACAAAGCGTTTAATTCCATCCGCATCTGTAAAAGCGTATATGCCAAGCTGATCGGCGGTCACCGATATTTCTAAAAATCCGTTTTCACCGCGCGTAAGTAAAATCTCTTCATTTGCCCCATTCGGCTTTGTCATCGTAAGCGCCAGCTCCTCAGCTTTAGCGTCACGACTGCGTACGCGGATAACATTTCCGCTCACACTAATGTTTAGCGCCTTTTCATCCAGCGCAGGTTCTTTCATCAACCAATGCACGGTTCGACGCAGTAATTCCGCATGTGGCCCGCCGCCATCATATCCGCGTGACCAAAGCCATATATGATCGCTTCCAAACTGCGCAACGCGTCCCTCACCAACACGATCAAGGATCAAGAGGGGCTTTTCGTCATGCCCCGTCATCAGCGTGTCCCCCGTACGTGTTTGCAAGCTCACCTGCCGCAGCCACGCGCCCCATGACGGCTCTTGCCCCGCCGACGCCAAGGGATCAAGACCTTCCGTGACCGGATGCGTGCGTCCAAGCTTGCTAAGCTGTGGTTTAAACACGGCGCTGATAATTTCACCGTCAGGCGTGGCAGGGAGGATCGTCCCGATATCGGTATAGAAAATAGAATTCTCACCCGCGAAAGAAGGGCCGCTCGCCTCGAGTAAGGCTCCCCCTTTTTTAACATATGATGCAATATTATCGAAATAATGCTGTGGCAATATACGGTTAAGCTTATATCGATCAAACACAATCAAATCAAAATCATAAAGTTTCACTTCAAACAATTCACGAAACGGAAACGCAATCAAAGCCAATTCATTCTGCGGGGTTGCATCAAGCTTTTCAGGTTCACGCAAAATCGTAAAATGCACCAAATCCACACCGGGGTCGGAGGTTAATAAATCCCGCCACGTACGCCCGCCCGCATGAGGTTGTCCGGAAACGAGCAACACTTTGAGACGGTCACGTACACCGTTAATACGGATGGCTGTACGATTATTGGCTTCGGTAATTTCACCTTCAACGCCTTCCACGCTCAATTCAAAAATGTTCTCACCCGCATGTTCGAGCGCAAACTCAATCTCTTGCTCGTTATCAACCTGCACATCAAAAACTTGTGGCTTTCCATCAAAGCGATTAAGTGTGACCGTTGCAGATTGCGCATCAATATTATCGCTCTGGCTGACTTTGTAGGTAACTTTGACGCGATCCCCGACAATACCGTATGCTGGATTTTGCACAACATCAATGCGACGGTCTTTTTCGTCTTTGTCGCCCGTCAAAAGAACGTGAATAGGGCCATAACTTTCAATCGATTCAAGATTTTTCGGGACATCATGGACTTGCCCATCTGTGAGTAAAATAGAGCCCGCGCGGCGGTTTTGCGGCACATCTGCAAATTCCCGATCCAATGCGTCAAACAAAAATGTCTCCGGCGATAAGGCCGCATTTTCAGGGGCGTTAACAATGCGCAACTCAATATTTTCTAAGTCACCAATTGCATCACGTGCATGCGCGAGTGCTTCCTGCGTACGTGCCTCACGATTGCCTACGCGCTGGCTCATGCTTTCATCAACAACAAGAACGGCCACATCTTTAACCGCTTCACGCTGTTTTTGCAAAAGCGATGGATTAAGCAAAGCCAGAATAAAAAGTGCCGCGGCAATGCCGCGTAAAATAATACCGCCGCGATGTTGAATCGCACTAATGGCCAACATCGCAACAATAATTACGCAAAGCGCAGCAATCCATTCTATTGCAAAAAATGGCTCGAAATGCACACGCATAATGGTATCGGAAAAACCGTCCATCACTGACCCAGCCTTTCAATGATATATTTCATATGCACCTGATCGGCTTTGTAATTGCCCGTTAATGCATACATCACCATATTAATGCCAAAACGAATGGAAAGCTCACGCTGTCGCGTCGATCCGGTTGTACGATAATTGCGTCCGCTATTTTGCGCGGCATATGCCTGCCACGCGTTGCCCCAATCATTTGACCCGATCAACACAGATGAAACGCCGTCGCGCCCATTCGCGCTTTTGCCTTCCACCCAAATAGTCCCGTCAATATATCGGCCGGGAAAGGCACTTAACAAATAAAATGAACGGCTTAACACATGATCATCTTTGATCGGCGAAAGGGCAGGGATGTTAAGCCCGCTGATCATATCCCTTAGCGCGGTAGCGTTTAACCCGCCCTGTGTTGGGTCGGCGGAGGCAGCGTCTTCGCGTGTATCAAATAAAATCGTGCCGCCATTATCCAAATAGCTTTGTATGTTACGGACGGCTTTTTCTGACAATGGTTTATCGGTTGCATCAACAGGCCAATATAAAAGCGGGAAAAAGCTGAGCTCGCTCGTTTCCGCATCAAGCGCCGCCACCCCATCAGGCTCTGCTGATGTGCGCCGCGTCAAAGCTTCGCTCAACGCCTCAAGCCCCGCCCGCGTTTGCGCATTCAGCCCCGCATTGGCGCTTTTAATAAAACCAAGATAGAACCCGTCCGCATATTTAAAATCATCGTTATCTTGCGCCATGGCGGGCATGGCTAGCAAAGAGAATATAATCACCATCGCCGCACTACGTCTAAGCGTGCGTAAATTAAACCGTCCCGAAAGCGCAATCATAATAATCCAGTCAATCAGCATCAAAACAAGCGCCGCCAATAAGAGGGGCGGCAGTAAATCTTTCTCATATTGTGCATCATAAACACTGCGTTTCACTCCGCTCCCAAAATTGGGTAGGGCAGATAGCGCGTTAATCTCGTCCCCTAAATTTAACGCCCGTTGAATGCTGCCCT
>Ga0115567_10006795_pt1 | contig 10897 bp, 8 predicted proteins | sample COGITO_mtgs_1204_2_FD_88679 | JGI IMG/M metagenome (GOLD analysis project Ga0115567, IMG submission 88679) | Pelagic marine microbial communities from North Sea - COGITO_mtgs_120412 | ecosystem: Environmental > Aquatic > Marine > Epipelagic | place: Germany:Helgoland, sampling site Kabeltonne... | reverse complement strand
AGAATAACTATTACATGATTTTTGCGCCTTGCACTTCACGCCATTAGGACCACCGAATAGAAATTTATAAATTCGGTATGAATATCATAATCTTGCACTATTTCTTATCCCGAGTTGGGGTTAACTATAGATATATCGGCTAATTAAATATTTGTATTAACGAGACTTGTCGAAGCGTATTTACTTCGTCCAAGACCTGCGTTAACAACATGATAAACCATGAAATTAGGTCAGACCACCTAAAAGCCAATTGACAGATTCAAAAATTAGTGTTTTTATCATCAATGGTCGGTATTTTTGAAATATTAATCCAAAACACCTATCAACACGGCTAATGCGTGAATATCTTCTATAACGCTCACTTTTGTGTATGAGTTTTATCGAAGCGATCGTGCTCAAGCCAGAACAAGTAGTCCCTTATCGGTTTATTCCCTAAAGCCGTAAAGATTTAGCCAAGCGTTTGCTTGGCTTTTTTTTGCTTTGTGTAAACGCTAAGGTTCAAAATAATGTAATATTTACCGTATAAAGCCTTTTACCGAGAATTATCCCTAATGAAGTACAAAGACCTGCGTGATTTTATTTCGCAACTAGAAAAAATGGGAGAACTTAAACGCATTTCGATGGAAATTGATACCGACCTAGAAATGACTGAAATCGCCGATAGAACACTGCGCGCCGGCGGTCCTGCTATTTTATTTGAAAATGCAAAAGGTCACTCCATGCCGGTCCTTGCCAATTTGTTTGGCACACCTAAAAGAGTTGCTTTAGGCATGGGACAAGAATCAGTGGAAGCGCTCAGAGAAGTAGGCAAATTATTAGCTTTTTTGAAAGAGCCCGAACCGCCTAAAGGTCTGAAAGATTTAGTCAGCAAAATTCCAGTATTCAAACAGGTCCTTAATATGCCTGCTAAGGTGGTTAAAAAAGGGCTTTGCCAGCAAAACGTGATTAGCGGAAATGATGTAGATTTAGCAATGTTACCCGTTCAGCGCTGCTGGCCAGGCGACGCCGCCCCACTAATAACATGGGGACTTACTGTAACCCGCGGGCCACATAAAAAACGCCAGAATTTAGGTATTTACCGTCAGCAAGTCATCGCCAAAAATAAGATTATTATGCGCTGGTTGTCTCATCGCGGCGGTGCACTGGACTTTAGGGAATGGTGTCAAGCGCATCCGGGTGAACCCTATCCGGTGTCGGTTGCATTAGGTGCTGATCCAGCCACAATTTTAGGCGCGGTAACCCCAGTGCCTGACACTTTGTCTGAATATGCATTTGCTGGACTGTTGCGCGGCGATAAAACAGAAGTAGTAAAATCAATATCGAACGACTTGCAGGTACCGGCATCGGCTGAGATTGTGTTAGAAGGATATATAGCACAAGACGAAACTGCGCCAGAGGGACCATACGGCGATCACACCGGATACTACAATGAAGTAGACACTTTTCCAGTAATGACCGTTACCCATATTACGCATAGAGACAATCCTATATATCACTCTACTTATACTGGACGCCCGCCCGATGAACCCGCAATTTTAGGGGTCGCATTAAACGAAGTATTTGTGCCTATATTGCAAAAACAATTCCCAGAAATTGTTGATTTTTACTTGCCACCAGAGGGTTGCTCATATCGTATGGCAATAGTGACTATTAAGAAACAATACCCGGGACATGCGAAAAGGGTCATGATGGGCGTATGGTCGTTCTTGCGCCAGTTCATGTACACTAAATTTGTGATAGTATGCGACGACGATGTAAATGCACGAGATTGGAATGATGTAATTTGGGCGATTACCACGCGTATGGATCCCTCACGCGACACGACCTTGATTGAAAATACGCCTATAGACTACTTAGACTTTGCGTCGCCGGTGTCGGGACTAGGTTCGAAAATGGGGCTAGATGCCACCAACAAAATGCCTGGCGAAACCGACCGAGAATGGGGAACACCCATAGTAATGGACGAAAAAGTCAAACAAAAAGTCGACGCAATATGGCAAGAATTAGGCTTAGATAAAAAGAATAACGTTTAAGCTTGCATATGTTTAGTCAATAAAATAAACAGGAAACGAATGACCACTATTAACACTAAGGTTTTAAGCATAAAGCCGCTTAATTCTTTTGTACTCAAAGTCATGTTAGAGGCCCCGCAAGCGCTAAACTTCAAAGCAGGACAATATTTACACGTTGTAATGAGTGAGCAAGACAAACGCCCCTTTTCAATTGCCAGTATTCCTAACGACGATCACTTAATTGAGCTCCATATAGGCGCTACGCCTGAAAATCCATACGCGTATGAGGTTATTGAGCTTGCGCGTAATCATAAAGAACTGACGATAGAAGTAGGCTTAGGTGAAGCACACTTGAGAGAGAGTGAGTTACCAGCGGTAATTATCGCAGGCGGAACGGGTTATTCTTATGCAAAATCTGTATTGTTAGAATGCTTGAGTCAGCAGCCTAATCGGCAAGTTTTTTTATATTGGGGTGCTAAAACTGAAGTAGACTTATACGAAGCCGATTTACTAGCAAAGCTAACCACGATGCATGAACAGTATCGTTTTATTCCGGTACTTGAGTCACCGCAAATATCTTGGCAAGGCGAAGCGGGCTTAGTTCACGAAGTAGTAATGCAAGCTTTCCCGTCAATGCAAAATATACAAGTATATGTGGCCGGTCGATTTGAAATGGCTGCTGCAATAAAAGAAGCGTTTTTACCCTTAGGCTTAGCAGAAGAAAATCTATTTGGCGATGCCTTCGCATTTTTGAAGTGATGCCTCACAAAAATGAAAATATAGCGCTTTTTAATGAGGCGTTTTGACACTCGTTTTTGTTGTTAAGCTGAAGCTTTGAAATTAATAAGCGCGTTTTATTAACCCCACTCAATGGAGCCCTAACATGCGTAAGTTGTCTTCCTATTTTTCTACCAATGATGTTTTAATGCCTAGTGTGACGAACTGGTTTCGTAATTTATATATGGTTTTGTTAGCCTTAACCATTTCGTTTACTGCTGTGGCGAATATTTCTCAAGAGCCGCAAAAATCAGATGAAGAGTTAAATACTAAAGCTGAGCAAAATCCTGTACCACAAACCTTACATACAATTGCCAATGCGGTTTCAGCCACTCGGATTGAGCAAGATATTCGTAGCTTGATTAGTTTTGGCACTCGCCATACGCTTTCTGAAACCCAATCAGATACCCGAGGTATAGGTGCTGCTAGGCGCTGGATAAAAAATGAGTTTGAGAAGATATCTGCGCAGTGTGGCGGCTGTATTGAGGTTTTTTATCAGTCAGAAGTGATATCGGGTGAAAAGCGGATACCAAATGCTACCGAAGTCGTAAGTGTTATCGCCATTCAAAAAGGCACTAGCGACCCAAACAGGTTTGTATTGATGAGCGGTGACATTGACTCACGAGTCAGCGACGTAATGAATTTCACAAGCGACTCACCAGGCGCGAACGACAATGCCTCAGGTGTTGCCGGCACGCTTGAGGCAGCGCGGGTACTAAGCAAATATCAGTTTCACGGTAGCATTGTATATGCCGCGTTAGCTGGCGAAGAACAGGGACTATTTGGTGGTCGTATTCTGGCCGAATACGCCAAAGCCAATAACTGGCAGTTAAAAGCTGTGTTAAATAACGATATGATTGGAAATATTGAAGGCGTAAACGGCGTGATTAACAATACCAGCGCGCGCATATTTGCCGAAGGAACGCGTCAAACCGAAACAGAGCAAGAGGCCCGCTCGCGACGGTTTACTGGCGGAGAAGTTGATTCGCCGAGTCGTAACTTAGCACGCTACATAGATAAAATGGCAGACCAATACATAGAAAATTTGGATACCATGGTCGTTTATCGCCTCGACCGTTTTGGCCGCGGTGGGCACCACAGACCGTTCAACGACTTGGGCTACCCGGGCGTAAGAATAATGGAAACTAATGAAAACTACACTCGTCAGCATCAAGACTTGCGCACTGAGAAAGGCGTTATATATGGCGATACTATTGAAGGCGTTAATTTTAAATATGCCGCAAAATTAACGGCCTTAAATGCCGTTTCTCTTGCGGCTATGTCGTGGGCACCAAAACCTCCCACGGGCGTATCAATTAAAGGAGCCGTAGAACCTTCAACCACGCTAAGTTGGAAAGCGCTACCTGAGGCTGAGAATCCGCAGCTAGCCGGCTACAAAATCTATTGGCGACTTACCGATGCGCCGCAGTGGCAGTATAGTCGCGACGTTGGTAACGTTACCGAGTTTACGCTTGAAAATGTTGTTATTGATAATTACTTCTTTGGTGTGGCAAGTGTGAGTAAAGAAGGCTTTGAGAGTCCAGTGGTATATCCCGGTGCAGCAGGTGCGTTTGGTGAATAAAACAATCCGATGTGCTGAATTTACCGTTATACATAAGCAGATAAGTGAGCTGAGAAAGTTCAACGCCATCCTTTTCACAGTATTGAGGTTAAATTGAGACTAATTACAGTAATAAAACAAACTAAAGTCTATGGCGTTGCTGCACTTTTAGCGTTGACAAGTTGTGTAGTGATTGCGCAGCAAAGCGCCGCCGGTAAAATTCCGCTTGTTGGGAATATTGTGCCTACTTTAATTGACAACGCCCCGAATCCCTCTAGGGCAGGCAACGTTGTTAAGCAAGCCTTGGCTGATTATTCGGTCAGCATTGTAGCGACGACACAAGCTTGGTCTGGAAGCGGCTTGCGCAACGGTAAGTTCGTTGGTCTTATCGATCACTATTCATTAAATGCCCAGCGTAACGGGTTTATATATTCTGAGCCCTACATGGAATTGCCCTTGCATATTGCCTCAAGACTGGCAAAAGCAGTTGACGCAGTGAGGCTAGATAAGCTTTATAGAACTTCCTTAGGCGTTGAAAATAGATTTGCCAATACCGATGAACTGCGTGCTGAACGTTCGGTGAGGTGGGCCCGTTCACCCGACTTTTTATCGAACATAAAGCAACTCGCCGACCGCCGTGTCGATTACATTATTGCGGATAAGTTTATGCTGCAGGAATTTAATAAAATGCTAGCTGGTATTAATCGAGATAGACTGTACATCGCACGTGAACCTATTTACAAGGTTGGGCTAAGCTTGGCAATTAATAGCGACACCCCCAATGCTCAAAAGATTGTTAAGGAGTTTGATGCTGCGGTGATTTTATTAAAAGAAACAGGAGAATATGACAAACTGCTTAGTCTTTCTAGTGAGTCTTTGTCGTTATTAGATGAAGCTTTATATGAAGAGATCCTCCGAAAATGGTAGTGATTGAAATTTTTATTAATACATTAAGGTCTAATTTGAACACAGGCCTGTACAGGTCTATGTTACTCACGTGAATACAAAACCTCTGACAATTTAATTAGTAAGCTTGATGCTGCTGTACTTTAATAGTATTTTTTTTACGATTCAAAAAAAGCAAATAGGAAGACCTCGATGAGCAGATTAACTAAATACATTACCGCGATTTTAGTACTTGTTGCTCTCGGGTATTTCGGCAACAAAGGTGTACAAACTTACTTAGGTACACAAGCTGTCGGTGACCTTTCCTTTCGAATTTACAGCCTAGATGAAGCCAAGGAAGTGGCTAAAAAGGAAGGTAAGCTGGTACTTGCTGACTATTCTGCCATTTGGTGTCCCAGTTGCCGCAAACTCGACACTCAAGTTTTTGCTAACACTGAGGTCGCCGCTGAGATTGACAGTAATTTTGTATACGCTCGTCTGGATTACGATAGCGAAGAAGGCGTCGAATTTGCAGAGCAACATGCTTTGGTAGGATTTCCAAGAGTATTAATTTTAGACGCTGTGGGCAATAAATTAACAGAAATGCCGCTTACCTTCGACCCTGAAGAATACCTGCTAAATTTGCAGCGAGTGTTGACCGCATTCACTGGCAGCTAGTATGCAGCCACAGTCTCGGTTATCAGCATACTGTAGGAGTGAAGTCAGATTTCGAATCTTTATATAAGTAAACTTCGTAAAATAATCAGCATGTACTCCCCTGAACCGGCTCAGTATCTGTCACAAAGTTGAGATTGTGAAGTCCTTACGCGCGTGAGGTAAGCAAGTGCTGTTTGCCTGCATAAAAGGCACCGTATACCGCATTATTATTAGGTACTTGGATGGTCGCACTTATTAGCTCTTCAATAAGAGGTTTATAAACACTGGCTAAGCCTCCTACTACGAAAATGGGCATGCCTTTTTGAGTATGTTTGACAATAAGTTCACAAGCGTATTGAGCTCCCTCGAACAACCAGCTTCTGACGTTCGGGCTAGCTTCTTTTGCCTCTAAGATGGTGGGCGCTAAAGCGCCGAAAGCACCTGACTCTGCTTGCCCATATTGTTCAATTATTTTACTCACATTATTGCCCAAGACAGACGCTAACGTGGTTTGCAGTTCACTGTCTGTATTTGGCGTTTCAAGCGCTTGGAGATACCAACTTAGCGCCTTCTTACCTAACCATGCACCAGACGCTATATCGCCTAATAAAAAGCCATGCCCGCCAAGCTGCTTTACTTTGTTATTTTGATAAACAGCAAGGCATGACCCTGTACCAATCACAAATAGCGCACATGGCTTGTTGTTGTTTGCCGCTAGACAAGACACATGCACATCTGTATGCAGTATTGCACCGGCATACTCGTGGCGCCAGCGCTGAAAGTTTTTCTTAGCTAAATCGATGCCACCTCCGGCACATCCTAAACTCAAAAAACAGTCGCTTGGTCTTAACATGGTTTTTGTAGATGAGTTGATAAGCGATTGGTGCTCTTGAGAATTCCACGCATAAAGTAACTGCTTGCAAGCCCTTTCAATCGACTGCATTGCGCCTTCAAAATTAGCAAATACATTCGCAGGACCAGAAAAGGCGGTTGCAACTAGTTGCCCTGCCGGATTAAATAATCCTGCTTCGCATTTAGTGCCGCCACCATCTACACCAATTATCCACATGAATTGAATACTTCCTTAGTTACCGACAAAACGCTAATCGTCATGCTTATACTTTTCTAGATTTAACCTAAACTCTGGATAAGAGATAGTGTTCAGGTTATTTGTTATTATTTTACCACTAAATTCTTTGACAAGTCCTCATAACGGCTTTTTAATATCTCAATATTCTATAATTTACTTAAGGCAGCGCGAACATGATGGAATTAAAATTGACGGCAACTAAGATTTTGACTGTTTTGAGCTGTTCAATATTGCTTTTACTGCAAAGCTGCAGTGAACACACAAACACAGCAGTTGACAACAGCAGCGATAAAACAATGTTAAGTCTAGATAGTTCAGTCGTGAAATCTGAGGGTTTTGTCAAGAATACAATGAATGCAGCCCCATTCTTACCCCAAGATCAGAGTCTTAAACGTATATCTTGCCCGGTACCTGAAGCCACTTCTAATACTCATCAAACAAGTGCACAGGTTGATTACAGTGAGTACGAATGGGAAGACCGCGTCGCTCATGATTGGAATTTCTTCAAAACTACGCCTCTAAAGGGACGCGTACTGCTAATTGATATCAAGCAACAAAACGAGCAAATCGCTTATCGATACTTAGCTAACAATGAAACGCAAAATCAACTTTATGAGCCTTGGAGTTCATCTAAAATATTCGCCTTTACTGGGGCAATTGCGCAGCTACGTAAACAGCATTTACGCTCTCAAACTGGAAATACCGTCGAAGTAGCGCCTGATTTTGCGCAAGGCTTGATTGGTCAGCATCACGTGGCCGATATGATTACCAGTATTAACAGCTACGAAGCATTTGCTAAAGCAGACGGCAATAGTAATGACTTAGCGACCTTCTTCGCCAATTTAGCGACGCGAGATTATTTAACTAGCTTATTTTACGACGAATGGTTAAAACTAAGCACGCCTAATATATATTTTAGAGGCTCGTATGGCCCAACCTCATTTGAACCCGATGAATTTGTATGGAGAAGCCCTTCTAGCGAATTATTCTTTCCTTTTTCAATGGATAATGTTGGGGCTAATGATCCGGGCTATTTATCGTATCGCTGTGAAAGCTGTGGCTTAACAGGTAATAAGCCCATGACTACACTCGCGCAGGCGGAGTGGTTAAAGCGTTTAGCGATGCACAATAAAGACCCTATCACAGCCCATCCACTGTTATTGACAAGCGACATTAACACTTTATTTTATGGTGTAGGCCACTCGCAGCAGCCAGCACAATTTGCTGGAATGACCTTAGGTATCTCAAGCATGCTTCAACAAGCCATTGCAAAGCACCTTTATACCGGCAAACTCGAGATGACACCTGCACTCGCAAAAACGACATTAGACAATGCAACCCAAGGACAGTGGCGGGTGTTCCAAAAGATTGGTTGGGGGCCAAGCGAAACTCGCTCAAGCGCTGAAAACGTGGTCTTAGCGTATGTGTGTTTACCTAATTACCAAGGCGGTAAAGCGTTTGTGGTTGCCGCACAAGCCGAAGTAGCGGGAGCGAAGGAAGAAAATGTAGCCTTCGCAGGACTGAAAATGCAGGCTTTGCTGGATGACACTATGCATGAATATCTGTCGGTCTACTAAATATCGGTGCAAGACTTAATTACGGCGATATAAATACACGCGGTACACGTGATGATACTCGCGTCATGAGTTCGTAGCCTATTGTGCCAACGTGCTCAGCCACCTGATTGATAGGCAGTTTGTCACCCCAGAGCTGCACAAGGTCGCCTATTGCCACCTCAGACATATCGGTAACATCAAAGGTGATCATATCCATAGACACTCTTCCGACTAAGGAAATTAACTCTCCATTACACCACGCCGGTGTGCTGGTAGGCGCATGCCGTGGATAGCCATCTGCGTAGCCAAGCGCTACAGTGGCTATCACCGATTCACGCGCTGCTTTGAATATGCTGCCGTAGCCAACGGTATCTCCTTTTGGAATAGTCCTAAGTGAGATGATTTGGGATTCAAGATTCATTACAGGTGCAAGCGTGATTGGATTGTCTTTACTTTGAAAAGGGGTAGAGCCATACATTGCTATGCCTAGGCGCACAAAGTCAGCCCGTGTCTGTTCGAAGCGAACGGTGCTTGCTGTGTTAGCAATACACAAGGGTATATTACTGTTTTTAGCGCAGTCTATGAATGCTTTGATCTGTGTTTGGGCATGACCTTGTATTGGTTCATCGGCATTGGCTAGATGAGTCACTAAAACCGTATTGTCGTCTATAATATTTGGGTATTTAGCCAAAGTAACTGGTAGCGCCGCAAGAGGTAATCCAAGCCTATGCATACCTGAATCGAACTTTAACCACGACTTTTCATGCCAGTCAGATCCACCTTCCAACGTTTTAAGACTATCAAATGCATCAAGTTGCCATTCGCTGTGCAGCATCCAAATATAATTTTGATCTTTACCCTGGTGTAAATCTGTGGCCTGATGCGGACCCTGTAAAATTAATATAGGTTTCTTTACGCCTGCACACCTCAACTCTTGCGCTTCTGATAAAAATGCGACAGATAGAATTTCAACACTTTGCTCTATTGCCAAAGCAACTTCAACCGCGCCATTACCATAGGCATTCGCCTTGACTACAGCTACTATTTTACTGCCATCGGCAATATCAGTGAGTAAAGTCAAATTTGACTTTAGGGCGCTTAAATTGATAGTAGCTAACGTTGGACGACTCAAAAAAAACCTCATTAGTTTGTGAAGTGACTATATTTATCAAAATGTAAAAGCGACGGTCTTTAGCATAAAACATAAAATAGTGTAACTTAAAAAAATCTGTATTCGCAACAAAACCCTTAGGTGTAAATGTAAATTCAACGGTCCTACTATTACAATTCCTGCATCAAGTGAAGATTTGGAATAATTTATTACTATACAGCAGAAACTTGATTGGGTATAACTAAGGGTAAATAGCCTTTGCGCGCATAAATACGTCAATCTCGGGCGCTCAATATAAATAATTCACTGAATAACAAAAGGGAACGTTAATGCTTATTCGCTTTACTTTCAACGAGGAAAAAAGGTGTAAACACGCTAGAAACCACCTAGCAACGCATATAAGAACCCTTAGCCAATTAAGCGCCGTCAGCCAATTTGACTATAGGCCTAACAAACATGATTGATCAGTTCACACTGCTAGACTGGTCTATTTTTGCAGGCTATGCCTTAATTTTAGTACTTACTGGTATTTGGTTTAATCGCAAAGCGCAATCGAGTAAAGACTATTTTTTAGCAGGCAATCAAATGCCGGTTTGGCTGGTAGGAATTTCTGTGCTGGCAACTTCGCAATCGGCGGCAACTTTTTTAGGTGGACCAGACCAAGGTTACAGAAGTGACTTAACCTATTTAGCGACCAACTTAGCTGGATTTATAGCAGCAGGATTTGTAGCCTATTTTTTATTGCCCAAATTTTATCAATTCAAGGTCTTCACTGTATACGAATTGCTGGAGCAGCGCTTTGGAGAACGGTCAAAATATCAAGCTGGAAGCGTTTATTTAGTGGGCAGATTATTTGCCAGTGGTGCGCGATTATATATGGCGGCCATAGCGGTTGCGATGATTTTATTCGGTAATATTGAAGTCACTAATGTATTACTTTCCATCTCGCTTATTGCTGTTGTGGGCTTCGCATATACTATGTATGGCGGGGTCCGTAGCGTAATCTATAGTGATGTTATTCAAGCCGTAATTTACATTAGCGCGGCGTTACTTGTGTTGGGCTATTTACTAGTTAATATTCCCGCCGACTTTTCATCTATTTGGCAAGTATTAGGTAACCCAGGTGAAGGGCAAGATTCAAAGTTAACGGTATTTAATTTCAGCACCGATGTTGGCGGCGCAGGTGTGTTTAGCTTTTGGTCGGTAATCACTGGGTTTGTGCTGTTAAATATAGCGGCTTTTGGCCTT
>Ga0115567_10006793_pt1 | contig 10897 bp, 13 predicted proteins | sample COGITO_mtgs_1204_2_FD_88679 | JGI IMG/M metagenome (GOLD analysis project Ga0115567, IMG submission 88679) | Pelagic marine microbial communities from North Sea - COGITO_mtgs_120412 | ecosystem: Environmental > Aquatic > Marine > Epipelagic | place: Germany:Helgoland, sampling site Kabeltonne... | reverse complement strand
CGCTTCAAGTTTAACTCTGGAACGTGCAGCCCAACATGGAAGGGTGGCAGAGGCAGATGGCAGGCACGGGATCGGAGTGGGCGCTGACTCCATGCATCGGCGTGCGCCCTGCCATCATCATCCCCGGCGTCATCCCGGGCCCGATTCCCGGTCGGGGCGTGCGGCCCATGCCTGGCGTCATTCCACCTCCACCAGGAGTCTGCCCGCCCAGTCCTGGCGTGCGCCCGCCTGCATAGATCCCTGGAGTACCCCCCGCGCCTGGCCGGTACATGCCAGGAGTTCTCCCTCCTGGTGCACCTGCTCCAGGACTGCAAGCTCACCATCCACCACGCGCGAATTGTTGCTCGCGCGGAACATGGCCCATCCCTAGGAGCAGGTGAGCGCGGCGCGCGGTCAGCAGGGCTGGCAGGGCTCTTGCCTGGAGTACGCCCGCCGTAGGGATTTGGGGTGCGGCTGCCTGCAGGCCGCCACGCTCCGTGGGACTGGGTGCCCTGGCTGGACCGGTCTCGCCCTGCGGCGGCGGCGGAACGGCGGTGCATGTCTTCCTCATAGAAGCGAAATGAGAGGGGCCCGTCAGGGCCCTCGTCAGGCGCCTTTCTGGGATCTTGGTACCGTAGATATGGCTGCTGTTCCTGCTCTGCACGCCGCCGCGCCACCTCCTCCCTCTCCATCCGCATCTGCCCCAGCACCATGCGCGTGTACTCGGCGGGCTGCATCCCTCGTGCCCGACAGTCGCTGCCATCGGGAAATGGGCTTAGTGGCGATTTCAGACGGGTGCGGACCGACCTGTACATGTGGGCTCTTTGCAGGATGGAAAAGATCTCACGCTTCCAATTCGGCGTCCATAGCGTCATAGCGTTTTTGGTACGAAAGAAGCAGCTCGTTTGCACGGTCATTTTCTTTCTTCTCCGCTGCTTCGTACTCTGCAAACTGCGCGTCAATGCTTTCCTGCCAGCAGTCAAAGCTCTGTCAAAGTTCAGTCCTGAAAGCATATCAACTAGAAGCATGACTTCGTGCAAAAACGGCAGGGAGCAGACCTGCGTGTCCGGATCGGCGAGGCAGCCCGTATCATTTCCCCAGCCGCGGCGTCGCATCAGCTGTATCACCTTGCGCCAGAGGGGCGATTTCTGGTCTCGAAATGTGGCTTCTAACTCCTCGGGATCCGGCATGTCATCGAGGCCATCCTCCTCTCCTGGACCAAAAAAGTGTGGCTGGCCCATCGAGCCATTTACCCACACACCCTCCTCCCATGCCTCCAGGAGTAGTGAGCGCGGAGGAAGATGCGCTGTCAAGGGAGTTTCAAAGGTCTGCTCTTCAATTGACTTGACTCCTTCGCGCGTATGATTGCTGGCAAGGTGCCAAATCAGCTTGCCCTGCATCCAGTTGCGTGATAGTGTAAGCGCTCCCGCTCCGCCGAGCCTGAGAGCCCCGGCGTGAACGGGCATGTCTCCATCGCTGTCATCCTTGTAAAAGGCACGACGCGGCCCTTCGACATCGTCAAGCGTACAGAGACGAACGAGACATGTGGCTGTGTCCGCAACCGACACGTGGATGTTGTTGATCTGGAGAAAACAGCCGAGAATTCGGCCCTCAGCGAAGCCGAAGAATCGCGCGCCACAGTTGACAGTTATCTCTAGCGTGCAGGCAAATAGAGTACAGACACTGCGGCCCGAGCCGCTAACCGCGTTCGCTGCCATTCGTCCAGGATCAAGAATGGGAAAGCCTCCGATACCGCAGCGCCGTGCGGAAACGTTGGCAGCCCCGCGCACTGCAAGTGCGGTTGCATGATCCGCGCGCACTTCGCAATGCTCCAGTGTCCAGTCGCCCGCGGCAATATCCAGCGTGGACTGAAATCTGCCAAATTGCACGCCCACCACGCTAATTAGCACCGCTTTCTCAGGAGAGAATAGAGCTCGGTCGGGCTGCACCCGTTTTGCTGGTGCCCGGTGTTGAGGAAGGAAACGCCCGAGAGGCGGCCCGAGCAGTGACGGAGCATTGCCCAACCGCCCAAAAAGGTTGCCTCCAGGGCACCAGCGACCACTAAGCGCACGCCAGAAATGTTGACCGGTGTGAGAGTCACAGGCACGCCCGACACAGCTCCTGGCTGGAGATTGTGCTCTGCCACATTGAGTGTGAAGTTTGACACACCCATCGAATGGGTGATGGGCGTCCCGGCTAACCATTCCCAGTTCTCGTCTGCCAGCAGATATCGCCCCGCCCGCGCGAACAACACCACCACCTTCTCGGCAACCGCGGGCCCTCCCGCCTCACAACGATCAACCAGGCCTGTAGGTAGCGCGCCGTCCGACAGCGCGTCGGGAAGGACCACAGCACCAATGGGCGGCTCGCGCGGAGCGGTGAAGGTGCGGTCGCACTTACGCCGCCACTCAGCGTCCTGAGCCTCGTCCTCAGGAACTGCATCCAAAACATCGTCAACCGGTGGCCGCGCTCGGTGTCTGTGCCCTTGTCTGCGCTGCTCTGCGCTCTCAGCACGCGCGGCCTCGCGCGCAGCGAGAACTAGGCCGCGCATGCCCTCCCGCAGATGCACGCTCGAGGAGTCGCCCCCGCTGCTCGATCCGGACTCAAGCCTGCCCCATCCGCAACATCATGTCTCAGTCTCACGTCCAATTCGTTTTTGTGCATGCTCCGCTGTAATTCTCATGCTGTGCTAGAGGTGAAAGAGGGGAGGATGGTGAAACTCACTCGGAGTCTTCGCTGGACCCATAGGACTCTGCCACTCCGGAGTCGCCTTTGTCAGACCTGCCACAGTCTCCTGTTACGCTCTTTCTACTCTTATAATTGTGAGAAGTCGTGTGGCAGTATACGATCTACACCATAGTGGGGCTCGAACCGCGACAAGAAGGACCCATCAGAGTCGCTCTCCCGGCGACTTTCCTCCTCGTGTTGACTCTTGCCCACTCGTCGACCGCTGCTGTCACTCAGCTCAGATTCGTTCTCCGCATCCCCAAAGAGCCTACCCATGCTCTCAAATTGCTCTGGAGTGAATAACCCATGGCTGTGTCCACCATGTTCAACACCGCGGGAACCAAAAACCTCCGCTCTGCTCTGCACCCTTTCCTCACTCGAACTTGCTACCTTCTCCAGAGGCCCCCGCCAGCCTTCAACACTCCTCCTGCGCTGCGCTGGAAGCGTATCAGGGGTGGTTGAGCCACCATGAATATCCCGATCGCTATAATCGGACGCTCTGCTGCGCCCCGTGCTCCCCTCATCTTCACCGTCGGACCTTCCCTCCTCCGACCTTCCCGAAGCGCTGCTCCCTGTCAGCCCCGGATGCCCGCCTTCCTCAGCAGCCTCGTCACCATACAGCTCTCGTATCTGAAAATCCTCCTGTCCTCACCGCCGACTCGTCAACTGCGCGATCGCCAGGCCTGAACCCGCATGCACCAGGACTGCCCTGGTCGCGTCGTTTACCTCGGTGAGCTCGCTGGTTTCAGACATTGCGTGCTCTGCCACCCCGAAGGTGTCGCCAAACATCCTGCTCTCAACCAACAGCAGGAGCCGTCCTCATTTTGCGGTCACGATACAGAGCTGATTGCAAGATGCGCTGCAATGGAAGCGCGCGAGCTCGGGAACTGCACGGGGGCGATGCCTGCGACGCCGAGCCGCCGCTTCATCTGACCCTCCCCTGAGTGACTCCCTACCGAGAAACCCTCCTGTGCTCCCGAAACATCCGGCCAGGCAAACTCGTCCCCAGGCAACCCTCCCACTTGCGGCGCCAGGGTGCGCCAGCCCCGTCGAGAGCAGAAGGATTGCAAGGCCGAGGACCGACGAACTCGATCCTCCTCGGGAACTTCGCAAAAGGGGCAGGACTCCCGTGTGCCCAAGCCGTGCGCTGCTTCGAGAGGTGCGGGAAGAACGCCCCAACTCAGTGGACCCGTGGTCCGCAGCGAGCATACCGGCGACTGCCTCGGCTAGGATCCGCCCCAAGGATTGGTCAGAAAACAATAATGTCAACAATTTTTTGGGACCACCTCTCATTGAATTGGATAGAGCGAGGGTTCTCCCAGGAGTCGCCAGTAGTCAGGGTGGGGGGGCTCGGGAGATTGAACGAGTTTGGATCAAGCTCAGCGCGCAAGGGCGATGCCCATTCCTCTCTTCATTCCCGCCATGGCGACTGTCGGTGTTTTTGTGGCTCCGTGAGTGCCCTGCTCCTTGCTCAGCACCTCCCACTGGCGCTGAGCAAATCTCACTGGCATCAAGCTCCTGGCAGGCCCGTTGCTGCCGTCATGGCCGGAGTTCCGCCGAACCCGATTTCCAAGTCTCGACCGTTCCCTGACACCCACCCGTCCTGCCGCCCGCCCGGCCGTTCGGCCGCCCAATATGGAGCACAACCATGCTCACCATTCCGAGTCCAGGTGGATCAATGAGCGCTGGTTTCAGCAGCAAGCCGATGATGAATCACAAGAAGCGCAGCAAGAAAATTACAGCCACTTCGAGGGTCAGGAGGTCTCTGAGGGATACTATGAGGCAGGGGACATGGAGCAGGAGCAGGCCACAACGGTTGGCTCCATCTGCCCCCTGGCGTGACCCGTGCGCCGTGCAAAGCTGTGCCCCCAGATCTGCCACACGCTGACACGTGCGTGTGTGCGTAGAAAAACTTCTCGGGTGGTAACTAGAAGTGAGAGCTATCTCTCTCACACTTAGTACTGATCTGCCGGAGCGAGCACGCGGGGAGGGGAGGCTGCCAAGATGTGAGTCTTTGTTGTCGGAAACGATGAAATTTGGCTCCTATTGTCACGTTCCAGTGTAGCAGACGCGGCAATGCGCCATTTGGAGTGTTCGGCGTATGCTGGAGCTAGGTCTCAGGGGGTGTGCACAGACGGATAAGCTGCGGGTCCGAGAAGTCGGCGACGATGAGCCCTGCACCCTCCGCTTTGAGCTCCATCGCGCTGCGCGACGTTGTCACTCCCACAGTGAAGAGCCCCGCCCGCACCGCACTCTGTCGAGGCGACGCCAAGAACGCTCGTCACTTGCACACAACCCAGCGATGTGACTTGTCCCCACGACTGAAAACCGCCAAACCTCTCGGTCTGGGTCTCAAGTCTAGCGCTGCGACCGGGGGCGGGAGACTGGAGTGCCTGCACGCCCGCCAGTGAGTCTTCAACTGCGATAGCGTCCTCAGCATTCAGTCGGAGGCGCTTCAATCCCTCCTCATACGGCGCTGGGTGTGGCTTGCCTGGCGATGGTCAGGGTTTAGGTCATAGTGGCAGCGTCAGCACCGCAAGCTAGCGGAACGGGCTCTGCAGGAGGAGCGTAGGGAATAGGGCACCGTGCGAGCATTCGGCGCTCGGAACGAAGGCCTGAAAGCGCTCCTCGATTCCAAGGCAGGACAGGCCAAAGTGCATCTCCGACGGAGGTGCGTTGGTCACCACTGCCATGCGCACTCCCTGTGCCCCGAGAGACTCTAACAGTGCCAGCAGCCCCGGGAGCGGTTTGAGCTCTGTTTGAGCGAGGGCGTTGAATTCCTCTGGCGAACGCACCGTCAGGGCCTCGAAGCACGTATCAGGCGTGCGCGCGTTCCTACTGATAACTGGCTGTTCTGATACCTCACATCAGAGGAATCACGCGCTCACACGCTCCTCATCGGGTGCATTCTTTGACATTCTGAGCAGGGTGCGGTAGTGACCCTCAAGAGCTGTACAGAGCTCGTCCTTGAAAGCGTCCGAGGCATCCGGCAGCAAGGCTGAGAGAGCATTCAGCTGCGGTCCCCATCCAGTCTCAGAAGCATTTGTGATACCCAAAGCTTGCGGGGTGGGGCCATGGAGATTACCTTCGTCTTACCACCCATGTGCGTATTGTAAAACTCGCGCGATATTGGGTTCGCCTCGCAATTGGGGACCAAACGGGCAAAGACGCGGCGGTAGGCGTCCCAGTGAAGAGTCTCAGAATCACTCAGGGTTCCATCCATGTCGAAGAGTACTCCGCTGAGCCTTTCTGGAAACTGCCGGCCTGCACAGTCACAGGTTGAGCAGGCCAAATGTGCAGATACCGAACCGACATGATCGATGGAGGAGGTATTGCTGCCCGTTGCACCGTGGTCAGGATCCCAGAGGAAAATGTGGGAAGCTGATCAGAAGCGCACCTTTCCGTTCTGCGTCCCCGCAAAGCAGTCGAAACCCAAGTCTCAGATGTCTCCATGGGCGCTGTCCACCAACAGATCCCTCAGCAACTTGAAGTGGGCTGGAATGTCCCGCAGGAGCCCTGAGAATATGCCGGCCGGCTTTGAAGGGCGTGACGACAAATGCTGCCAGCGTCTGTGCTGTGCGTGTCTTGGCAGAGCTATGGGAAGTAGATGCGACCACTGCAAGGCACGGCTGATGAGCGAGAGCAAGTAGACAGACCGCCACCGCGCGGGATGCCCCTCGTCCCCCTTTGATCGCCGCAGCCCGACCCTTTGTGTTCATGGCAACCAAGCCACTGCGGCCTTTTTTTAGTAGGACAAACCTTTGGAGGTTGGCCTTGGCGGACAAGAGGAGAGTGCCGACGTCCACAGGATGCCCCGGCGAGGTCTCGACGAAGTGGCTTGCTCAAGAGGTATCTGTTCGACATTTGATCTACTCTAGCTGTTCCTGAACGCAGCAATGCAGTGCAGCCCCGTTCTTTGAGAGCGATCCCGTCGCATGCAGCCCAGCACGGTCTGAGGGCTGACCGAGCAGCGTACTTTTCGAAGGGAACATCGCGCGGATCTCGGCTGAAAACCTCCCTGTGGAACGCTTCTGGGAAGAATTCATGCTCAAAAACCGGCCTGTCATCGTTTCGGGGCTAACACATCACTGGAAGATTTCGAGGGAGTGGGTCTCGCCCCGAGAATATGCAAGACTCGTCCTCCTCATGGCGGCGACCTTTCATGCGAAAACGTTCTTAGTTGATTTTGCCTGCAGATTGCAACGAGAATGAGATGATGCGGGTAACGCTGCAGCTCCGTTCGAGTCTCGGTGAAGGTCTGTAATCTCACTTCACGTGACAGGTGGACCAGCGTGGTCAAGTGAGGCCGGAGAGCATCAAGGATCAGTGTGGACAATGTTGCGTAACGGTCCATGATTGCGCGAGTCAGGTGATAGCTTTCCCGAAATGAAACGGCACCTGCTTCCGGTTGTCAAGTGCGCTGCGTATGCGGCAGGTGGAAGGTATGTCGGAACTCCGTACACAGGAGATGACAGTCGCCGAATATCTGACGTGGTGGTCCGCAAACTCTGGTGAGAAGCCTGCTAGAGAAGTAAGCACTCATGTGGTAGATCGAGTCGGCGCGGCACAACAACAAGGGAACACGGGGGCTGAGCTGCTCTACCTCAAGGACTGGAACTTCGAAAAAGAGAACCCGGACTATGGCCTCTACGATTGGCCGGAACACTTCCGAGAGGATTGGTTGAACGACTTCGAGCGCTCCACAGCATCAGATCACCGCTTTGTATACCTTGGTGCGAAGGATACATATACTCCGCTGCATAAGGACACGCTCAACTCATTCTCTTGGAGTGCGTCTATATCTGGTCGCAAACGCTGGTGGATGCTACCACCCGAGGTCGGCCCACTGCTGGAAGATGCTGCAGGAACAAAAGTCTTTGACATCCGTTCTGTGGAGCACGAACGGTTCCCGAATTGTGAAAAGGCACTAGAGAGTCTGAACCTCATTGATCAGCTACCTGGCGAGGTGATATTCGTGCCAAGCGGGTGGTGGCATCAAGTTGTGAACCTTGACGACGCCCTCAGCGTGAATCACAACTGGATCAATGGTGCTAACATCATGTGTACCTGGAACTTTCTCAAGGATGAGCGTGCCAAGGTCTTCACCTCTGGCACTGGCATGATCTTACCCAGAGCGAAAAGATAGTTCCAAAACGCGGTCAGCAAGAGAATTGACTGACGAGATGGTGGTACACAGGTACTGCGAGACTGCAAGGAGGATCTTGAGACAGATGAGATAACCACACAGGACGTTCTTGAGTTCCGGACGGGTTACTCGTACGAGACATTTTATCCCTTCGTGACCGCGTCCCTCGTTTCGGAAATGCAAAAGGTGGAGCATCATCTGATCATCGTGAAATTACAAAGAGATTGAAAAATCCAATCCACACTCTCATTTTCTCGAGTCCCGTTCACAGGCCAGTCGCTTGTTGTCTCTGAAACCTTCAGCGAAGAATGATTCTGATTTGCGTCGATTTCGTGCAGAGTGCAAATTGAGGTATCGCCCCTTACGCCTAGATGCGTTATTTTCATCTTGTCCTTCGATCAACACCAACATCAACATCAACCAACATCAAACAAATCAGGTACCTGGGGTTGCAACGGCTCGAGATAATCATGCAGGAACTTCTCAGGTAAGCGACGATTCGATCATAGTGTGTATCAGCTCATAATAATTTCAAGGCAACACAGCTCTCAATCAGCGTGCCAATCCCAGGACTGAATGTGTTTTCGATATCACTTTCAGGTCGGAGGCGAAGGCATGTTCCGCTTGCTGGGATGATCCTCCCCCCTCGATTCGACGGCTTCAGAAACTTCTCAATCGTCTCCACACTGCTCGCAGTTGACTACAGAAGAATGAAAATCTGCTTCTTTGAACGAATCGATCTACGAATGTAAGGTGTAGGACAGATTTTGGCTCACATTGAGAACGGCAGGAGAAATCTGTGCGTCTTAGAGCATTTATTCATCCCTCCGCCTCTATCTAGTCCGCTGCGGTTCGTGAGCTCTCTCTCGCATGCATGGGTTATTCAATTACATCATCATAAGATTATCTCCCCGAAGCTCATTTGTTACAAGATTTTCTGTCCGGCTCGCATTAGAAGCCCTGAAACATTATGCCGCATCCAGAGAACCTGGAGCACCTGCTTCACGAAAAGGAATAGTAAGCTGCTGCTGCCTAAACCGTTGTCCAGAATTCAAAAGATGAAAGGATTTGGTTTGTGCACGCGAACCCGCTTTGATCGGATCAGGGGTCTGTAGCGGCGCTCGAGAACTTTCAGCCTTGAGTTTGGCATGTTTCGTGATAAATTTTCGCCTCTTGAAAAGCATGTGAGCCCCTGATCCCGGACCGTCTTCGACGGTGGTACCCTCCTTTTCCAGCGCTTCCAATTTGGAATGATTGAGGAACAACGAGCCTGGATTCCAAACCAGCTCGATCAGAACTGCACGAGTACCGCAAGCCTTATTGGGGAGAGTAAGCACCGGCTGCAAGCACGAGAACCAGGCCCATAATCAGCCTCAGTCGCGACAATCTGTTGATTCGTGCACCACAGTTTCCCCCTGCGATCACATTCTTCGAGGGGCTGCCCATTGCTGAGCCCGCTCTGATCAACCCAGCTGCGACCCTGCGTGGGCAGATCAGCGCCTCAGTTTCGGCACTGAGCAGTGAGAGTAGCGAATGGTAGTAGTTGTCAGTCTGGCAGCAGCACGGAAATCGGTGGACTGAGACCATTGAAGACCGCGACTAACTCGTTCACGCACGTGCAGCCCCGTCCGAGACTTACGTGGCTTTCCATTGTCATCCTCGTCGCGCAGGCCTGGCCCCTCTGGCGCCCCCTCTCGCGGTGTGTAGGCGGGCCAAGTACCCACCGTGTGTCGAATGTTCTGCAATCGTTGTGCCGTTTCACAACCCCCCTCACTCTTGCAAGCTCGCATGCAGAGAATTGCTTGCGAATTAACCCGTCTACCAGAATCAGAATCGATTTTGGGCGTGTGCATACCTTGGGGGTAGATACGCCGATCCTGGGAGTTGTTGCACCGCGAGGGGTTGGTGAAGTCATTGGCGAGAGGGGGCTAGTCTTAGGTACAGCTGCCGCGTGGGAAGGCGAGAGGCTGTGCGGGCGGTGCGAGGAGGATCCAGCTGCGCCGCCAATTCCAGAGTGGGCAGGTAGTGCAACCGGAGGCGGTGGCTTCTTTTTGCCAAGGGCAGTGGAGGCAAGGGAAGTGGAGGGTGCGGCGCCTCCACTCGATACAGACGTGGCACTGTCCACCGAAGCAAGGCTGCGCGGCGCGTTCGCGAAGTGGGAGCCCAGAACACCCTGCCCCATATCGTCTTCTCCATTTCCTTGTCCCCGACCCCCCGTGCCCCCCAGTCGCCAGGCCAAAGGCATGCTCCTGCGCTCCCCACGATCTAGTTGTTCAGCTGTGCGCTAAGGATAGCCAAGACACTTGCGTGGCGTTTCACAGGGAGGCTAACTTTTCTACACGAGGGTTCGCGTGGTAAGCGTCTGCGAGCACGCGGCGTCCCGAACGGTGGAATGAGTTGCTCTGGACGTCGAGCACTCGCAGCGCACCGCTCGAAGCTATCGCTTCTGCAAGCTGCGGCCCGCCCGCCCGCCCGTGTCACCCGCGGCATCCCCTGTGCTTGTCCAGCATGTGGGCGCAGGGGCGAGCGCTATGCCCTGCCAAATTAGCGCTCAAAGAACTGGGAAAGTGACAGAAACGAGACCTTTGCCGCGCCTGCGTCATCGATGTAATTTTGGCGGAGGTTCAACTCTGTCAGAGTGATGTTTGCGCCGCCCTGCAGCGCCTCCGCCAGGGCAGTAGCGCCAGAATCCCCAATCAGGCATGCGTGCAGACAGAGCGACTCTAGTGTCCGGTTCGTAGTCAAAGCTACCGCAAATGCAGCCGCGCCGGCATCTGTGACCGCATTGCTACCCATGTCGAGCGCCCGCAGCGCCCCTGCGCTCCACAGGGCGACTGCGAGTCACAACGGGCAAAGCGCGCTACAGTCCTTTGGGGCACAATGCGCAAGGCCGTACCCATCACAGAGAGAGAGAGAGAGAGAGAGAGAGAGAGAGAGAGAGAGAGAGAGAGAGAGAGAGAGAGAGAAAGAGCACAATACAAACAGGGCAAAAAAAAAAAAACAAAGCGAGAGAAATTTTATGAGAGCGCGACTACAGAGGCGCTG
>Ga0115567_10006790_pt1 | contig 10901 bp, 12 predicted proteins | sample COGITO_mtgs_1204_2_FD_88679 | JGI IMG/M metagenome (GOLD analysis project Ga0115567, IMG submission 88679) | Pelagic marine microbial communities from North Sea - COGITO_mtgs_120412 | ecosystem: Environmental > Aquatic > Marine > Epipelagic | place: Germany:Helgoland, sampling site Kabeltonne... | reverse complement strand
TTGGCTATGCAAGCGATGAAACCGACGTTTTAATGCCTGCCCCAATCACTTACGCACACAGGTTGGTCGAGCAACAAGCAAAAATACGTAAAAACGGCACCTTAAACTGGCTACGCCCCGATGCAAAAAGCCAAATTACTTTTGTGTATGAAGATAACATACCGGTAGGCATCGATGCCGTAGTGTTGTCTACCCAGCATTGCGATAGCGTAAGTACAGCGACTCTTCGCGAAGCCGTTATGGAAGAAATCATTAAACCCATTTTGCCCCCGCAATGGTTGAATAAAGACACAAAGTTTCACATTAATCCAACTGGGCGTTTCGTAATAGGCGGCCCAATGGGAGATTGTGGCTTGACCGGGCGTAAAATTATTGTCGACACCTACGGCGGTATGGCTCGCCACGGCGGCGGTGCATTCTCAGGTAAAGACCCGTCGAAAGTTGACCGCAGCGCAGCTTACGCTGGTAGATACGTGGCGAAAAACCTCGTTGCAGCGGGCCTTGCCAAACGCTGCGAAATTCAAATATCGTATGCAATTGGTGTAGTGCAACCTACTTCAATTAGTATAGAAACATTCGGAACTGGCACCGTCAGTCATGCGCGCTTAGTTGACTTAGTGAAAAAACATTTTGACTTAACGCCCTACGGCCTTATTAAAATGCTGAATTTGGAACAACCAATTTATAAAGAAACCGCGGCGTATGGTCATTTCGGTCGCAAGCAATTTCCATGGGAAGCCGTAGATAAAGTTGGTGTATTAAGAGACGACGCTGGTTTATAATGCGATAGACGTTAAGCATATACTCGTACGGAGTATTTTACGCAAAATTATCTTGTGAAGGGCTATTTATAATTATGGTTGATATGACGAATAAGGGTTTTATGAAGAATGTAGTTCAAAAAAGCTTAGTAATTACTATGGCATTGTTGATTATCAATGCATGTGCGACATCACCAACAGGTCGTTCTCAAGTTATTTTATACCCCGACGATCAGCTTTCAGAGATGGGCACTCAAGCTTTTGCGAGTATGAAATCTGAAACCAAAATTTCAGATACCCGCGTGGCGAACAACTTGGTGCAATGCATTGCCACTGAGTTGTTGCAGTATGTCGACAGTTCAGTTTATGACGGTGAATGGGAAGTTGTAGTATTCGATGACGACCAAGTCAATGCTTTTGCGCTGCCTGGCGGAAAGATTGGCGTTTATACAGGGCTATTAAAAGTAGCAGCTAATCAACATCAAATAGCCGCTGTGGTAGGCCATGAAATTGGCCATGTTATTGCAAAACACGGTAACGAGCGTATGTCGAATAGCGCCGTAATAGGCATTGGCCAACAAGCAGTTGGAGCAGTACTCGCCGCGAATCAAGTAGGACAAACGCCCGCCATTATGCAAGCGCTAGGCGTAGGCTTGCAGTTTGGTTCTTTAAAGTATAGCCGTGTGCACGAAAGTGAAGCCGACGAAATTGGGCTTACTTTGATGGCTAAGGCAGGTTTTGAGCCAAGCGAATCAGTTGAGTTATGGAAAAATATGGCGGCGCAAAGCGGTGGCAACAGTCAACCTGAATTTATGTCAACGCATCCTTTACCGGCTACCCGTATTGAAAACTTACAGCGCCAATTACCTAGCGCGCAAAAACTGTATTCTGCAGTGAAAAGCAAGCCTAATTGCGAGTAAGTATTTGCATCAAAGCTCAATATTGATAAGCCACGCAGACATAAAAAACCGTTGAATAAAATCAACGGTTTTTTTGTTTTCTATTAAACTAAACGCTATTTATTTTTTCGCTTCTTTTTCTTTCTCTTCTTCTTTATGGATGTGCACATCCATTTGCGGATACGGTATGGAAATTCCTTCAGCATCAAAGCGCAATTTTACGGCTTCGGTAAAATCAAACTTTAACTTCCAGTAGTCACTTGCTGCAGCCCATGGTCGCACAATAAAATTCACGCTGCTGTCGCCCAGTTCTGATACCGCAACTTGTGGCGCCGGATCTTTAAGTACACGCTCATCCCCAGCAACCATTTCTTCAAGTATAGACTTAGCCTTTCTCAAATCGTCGTCATAACCAATACCAAACACCATGTCTACACGACGCGTGTCTTTAGCGCTGTAGTTAATAATATTATCTTCGTAAATTGAACCATTCGGGACAATAACTTCTTTATTGTCAGGGGTGAGCATCATTGTGGTAAATATACCCACGCTTTTCACTGTACCCGAGGCACCACCAGCATCAACGAAATCACCCGCTTTAAATGGACGGAACACCAACAACATTATGCCAGCTGCAAAGTTCGAGAGTGAGCCCTGTAACGACAAACCAATGGCTAAACCAGCTGCAGCCAAAATAGCAGCGAGAGATGTGGTGTCAACGCCAAGTTGATCGAGCGCAGCGATAATGACGAAAAGCATCAAAATAGCGCTTATAATAGTTTTTAGGAAATTAATAAGCATTTCATCGTATTTTGACTTAGCCATGAGTTTGCCAAACACATTGACTAAGATTTTGACGATTATCTTACCAATTATGTATATAACAATTGCCATAGCAATGTTAATACCAAATGGAATGATGTATTCGTCTAAGTATTTAGACGCTTCTTCAGCATTAATTGAGAACATGAAAACATTTCCTTTGTTTATAAATAAACATTTATTTTTGTATTGCGCAGAAAACGATGGGATTCTGCGAGCTTAAGTGAATATAAAAGTAAAATCTTGTGCCTTACATTTATAACGTCCCTAAAATAACAATTGAGTGACAAAAATCAAGCCAAAATATTGTTGTCAAACTGTTGCTATATTGCAATAGGTCAACCAGAATACTGCGTTTTTATAGTCAAATTTTAGAATAGTGATTATTAGCCACCTACTACCATCATGAAATTTGCAAGAAACACCAAGGAGATCAACTGCTAACTTACTGTAATATATGTTTATCATAAAATAATTGAGAAAACATTTGAAATAGTGTTACTAATTTGCAACACTATTGATATCAACGAAATATTAAACACTCATTTTCGTTTCAGTTACATAGTGGTTTCGGTAAAGTAAAGGATACATTCCGATGAACGCAGATCTCATTTTAATGTTTGGTGCGCTAGTATTATTAGCGATTTCAGGGTTACTTGTATTTTGTTTCACTGAAGCTAAAGGCAAGAACACTGTATACGCGCGTAAAGAAAGTAGACGCTCCGCTCCAACCTTGGTAGTCGATAATAGTGAACAAACATTATCGGTCGACAATTCTGAACAAAGAAAAGTCGTCACGCACTAATATTAGCTAATCATAGTTTTTGTAGCGCTCTCATTGTAAATTAAGTCGTTTAAACTTTTTTTTAATTACTCTGTGAGTGTGTCTTACTCCAGCCCACCAATTACACTATACTCTGTTCTAGCATTTTCATTTTTACATAAGCATAATATACCTAAGCATGCGAATCCCCAGATTTTATATAAACGAAGACCTTATTGTCGACAGTACTGTCCACTTGCCCAATGAATTAGCTCACTACCTGTCGAATGTGCTCAGGCTCCGTATTGGCACACCTGTTGTACTATTTAATGGTAATGGTAGCGACTACCCTAGTGAAGTGGTCGATATTCAAAAGCGCAAAGCAAGTGTCCGAGTAAATGCACAAATAAGCCTGTCTGTTGAATCTCCCCTGCAACTTCATTTAGGTCAAGGAGTATCGAAAGGGGAAAGAATGGACATTGCCCTACAAAAAGCTGTTGAGCTTGGCGTAAGCGAAATCACGCCTATTATTACTGAAAACTGTAACGTTAAACTCGACGAGGAGCGATGGCAGAAAAAACATGCGTCGTGGCAAAAGTTAATTATTGCAGCTTGCGAGCAAAGTCAACGAAACGTTCTCCCCGTTCTGAATATGCCCGTTAGCATGCAACAATGGTTTGGTCAGGGCTGTGAGCTTGACAAAATAATACTTGTGCCCGGTTCACGCACTTATTTGTCTGGATTGAGCAAGCCGCAGAAAGGCTTTAGAATAGTAATTGGTCCCGAAGGTGGCTTAAGCGAGCAGGAAGTTTATACCGCTACCCAAACAGGTTACACTGCGGTAAACATTGGCAGCAGAATATTGCGCACGGAAACCGCGGCAATTGCAAGCTTAGCTATTTTACAATCGATCTTCGGTGATATTTGACTTACCTTAGTTTGTGCTTATGACTGCGTGGTTATTCTTAGCTAACACTCAGCAACTTGTAATTTGGATAAATACCCATATTCACAATGACGATAATACACATATAAAGAGCCCCTATGACGATTAAGCTTGGCATTGTAATGGATGCAATTGAATCCATTGCCATTAAAAAAGACACTAGCTTTGCGATGATGCTGGAAGCCCAAAAACGTGGCTACGAGATTTATTACATGCAAATTGGGGACTTATATATTGAAAATGGTGAGCCTCGCGCAGCGGCTAAACAAATTAGCGTGCAGGAAGACCCTGAGAATTTCTTCAGTGTGTTAGTACAGCACGATATCAACCTTGCCGATTTATCTGTTTTATTAATGCGCAAGGATCCACCCGTAGATAGCCAATTTATTTATGCTACGCAGATATTTTCTTTAGCAAAAGATCGCGGAACATTAGTGGTAAACGATCCTCAAGCGCTTCGCGATTTTAACGAAAAACTATTCACCTCTTTGTACCAAGATTACATTCCGCCTACTTTAGTCACCAGCAGTAAAGCCAGAATTAAGGCCTTCCATACACTGCATCAAGATATTATTGTAAAACCACTTGATGGCATGGGCGGAACGAGTATATTCCGGGTAAAAAAAGATGCCATTAATTTAGGCGTAATTAGTGAGATTATTACCGCAAATGAGAGCGTCCATGCCATGGTGCAAGCGTATATGCCTGAAATAAAACTGGGCGATAAACGCATATTATTAGTCGATGGTGAAGTCATACCTTATTGTTTAGCCAGATTACCAACCGGCACTGAAACGCGAGGAAATTTAGCGGCCGGAGGCACTGGCGAACCACAGTTGGTGAATGCGCAAGATATGACAGTCGCAGAAGCGATTGCGAAGGAAATGCCAGCGCGCGGAATTTTGTTTGTCGGCCTCGACATGATTGGTAACAAAGTCACTGAAATTAATATTACCAGCCCAACCTGCGTACGGGAAATTGAAAACGCATACGACATAAATATCTGTAGCAAACTGTTTGATGCTATTGAAAAAAGGCTGCATTAATTTTGTTAATGTAAGTGGGGTTATAGTAATGTCACAAATAAAAAAGATTGATAGCTTGCAGAATCATTTTCTAATTGCCATGCCTGTGCTTAGCGATTCGTATTTTGCACGATCGTTGATTTATATAGTAGAACATAGCGAAGAAGGCGGGATGGGAATAGTGATTAACCAACCCTCTACTATGACCTTCAAAGAAATGATGAAGATGGCAGACAATACGATATCGCTAAGCGATGAAATGACCGATAAGATTATTGTTTGCGGCGGCCCGATGCATCCCGATAGAGGGTTTGTATTGCACTGTGCAAAGTCAGGCTACGCGTCTTCAATAAACGTCAACAACGAATTTATGGTAACCACATCAAAAGATATTCTTGCTGATATTAGTCAGCAAACAGGCCCCGAAAAGTCGCTTATAGCATTAGGTTACTCTGGGTGGGATGCTGGGCAGTTAGAGCAGGAAATTCAAGAAAATGCCTGGCTAACCGCGGAGTTTGACGCTGAGCTTTTGTTTAATACGCCCATACATCAAAAGTGGCAAGCGGCAGTAAATAAACTAGGCATAGATGTTTGGCAACTAAGCCAGCAAGCGGGACAAGCTTGATGCTCGCTTTTACGTTAAACCTTAACAGCCAATATCAACAATGACCCTAGAAAATGATAGTAAGTTAAAGACCGTGATAGCGTTCGATTTTGGTACTAAAAGTATTGGCGTGGCAATTGGGCAGTCAATAACCGGCACGGCTTCCCCTTTAAAGGCAATTAGAGCAAGGGATGGCATTCCGAATTGGGATGAATTCGCGACGCTTATATCACAATGGCAGCCCAGTGCGTTATTGGTAGGTTGGCCGCTAAATATGGATGGTACTGAGCAGCCAATCACGCTAAGCGTAAAACGCTTTGTAGGACGTTTAAAACACAAGTATCAGTTACCTGTGTTTTTGCATGATGAACGACTCTCTACCGTCGATGCAAAAGCCAAACTATTCGAATTGGGCGGTTATAAAAAGCTCAGTAAAGAAAAAATCGACAGCGTGTCGGCTTGTTTGATATACGAAAGCTGGCTATTTTCCGCTTAAGGATTAGTTACCTTCACACGTTTATCAATTATGCATCTGGCGCTCTTGGCGATTGACATTGCCAGCATACCATAAAATGCCCTTCGTTAATTTCCATACAGCTACCACATTTCCAATCAACATCGCTAGCATTTGCTAAGTCGTTCTCAAGTTCATCAACCAAAGCCTGCGCTTTTTTGCGCCACTGTGCATCCATCAACCACACTTCAGGCAAGGTTTCATGAGGCGGTATTTCGCCGCTGGCCCCTTGTATGTATTCATTTTTGATAAAACACGGAATATCTGCGTCATCGAGCATGGCTTTTATTTGACGGACTTTTACTTGGTTATAGTCGGAATAAAATTTTTCCATAAGTTCTTAAGCAAGATTAATGTTACGTAATAGTCTACCTTAAAAACCTGCGTTAAGCGTTATAGAAATATCATCATGTTCGCGATAAATTAAGTTGTTCTGAATAATAGCAATGAAATTAATTTAGTCATCCATATCAAATGAGACACTCGACAGCGAGCCTAATGAACCTGCATCTTCTTTCGAATCCAACTTAATCATCAAACGTAAATCGTTTGGTGAATCGGCATTATGTAAAGCTTGTTCTTGCGAAATCTGATTTTGTTTAAATAAGGCAAACAGCGCCATATCAAAAGTTTGCATACCCTGCTCTTTACCCTTAAGCATCGCCTCTTTCAACATGCCAATTTCATTGCGCTGAATGAGGTCTTTTATAAGCGGTGTATTGAGTAATATTTCTATCGCCGCTACGCGTCCGTTGCCATTTAGAGTAGGCACTAATTGTTGGGCAACAATAGCACGAATATTTTGGCTCAAATCAAATCTAAGTTTAGCGTGCGTGCCCGGAGGCGCTAAATGCATAATACGTTCAATTGCTTGGTTGGCATTGTTAGCATGCAGTGTGGCTACACATAGATGGCCGGTGTCGGCGAACGACATAGCGTACTCCATGGTTTCCATTGATCTAATTTCACCAATGAGAATAACGTCGGGGGCTTGCCTTAGTGAGCTTTTAAGCGCATCGTCAAATGAATGGGTATCAATACCTACTTCGCGCTGGGTCACCACGCAATTTTGATGCTCGTGGACAAATTCAATTGGGTCTTCGATAGTCAAAATATGTCCGTGGGAATGTCGGTTTCTATGTCCTATTAGAGCAGCAAGTGATGTTGACTTACCGGTACCCGTTCCGCCCACAAACAGCACTAGTCCCTTTTTAGCCATAATTATATCTTTAAGTACTGGAGGTAAGCCTAAGTCATCTGAATTAGGGATTTCGGTGACAATTCTTCTTATAACCATGCCGGCTTGGTCGCGCTGCCAAAAAGCACTGCAGCGAAAGCGTCCTATGTCGTCTCGAAAAATCGCAAAATTGCATTCTTTGTCAACGGCAAAAGATGCCTTTTGCTTTTCTGTCATGGCTTGATGCACTAAATCAAGTGAGTCCTGTTCACTTAAACCAAGGCTAGTAAGCGGTTCTAATTTGCCATTTATTTTGGCGCTAACAGGCATACCCACGGTCACAAATAAATCTGAGGCCTCATGAGCCACCATATCAGCTAAGCACTGGTCTAAAGTCATCATAACGTTATATCCTTAAAGACCTGACGAAGAAGGTTTGTCAATTGCTTTTGCAGCAGCGTCTTGATGGCTAATAACGCCTTGAGCTGCGAGTTTTTGTAAGCATTGATCCATAGTTTGCATGCCATGAGCCTGACCTGTTTGAATGACAGAATACATTTGCGGTACTTTGTCTTCGCGTATTAGGTTTCGAATTGCTGGTATGCCAATCATTATTTCGTGTGCAGCAACCCTTCCGCCGCCAGTTTTCTTAAGTAAGGTTTGCGAAATAACAGCCCGCAATGACTCAGACAACATCGACCTCACCATAGACTTCTCTTCCGCTGGAAAGACATCAATAATTCTATCGATTGTTTTAGGCGCTGAGTTTGTATGCAAAGTGCCAAATACTAAATGACCGGTTTCAGCAGCAGATATTGCCAATCTTATCGTTTCTAAATCACGCAGCTCGCCCACTAAGATAACATCGGGATCTTCACGCAAAGCGGAGCGCAGCGCATTATTAAAGCTGTGAGTATCACGGTGAACTTCACGTTGATTCATTACACAAAGTTTGTTTTTATGGACAAACTCAATAGGGTCTTCAATAGTCAGTATATGTTCGCGCTTACTCGCATTGATATGATCAACCATTGCCGCTAGGGTGGTCGATTTACCAGAACCTGTAGCACCGGTCACCAGTACAATACCGGTAGGTTGGTCGATAATTTTTTTAAATATATCAGGTGCCCCAAGTTGCTCTAATGTCAATATTTCGCTGGGGATCGTCCGCAGTACTGCAGCCGCTCCTCTGTTTTGCATAAACGCATTAACCCTAAAGCGCGACAAATTTTCTATTTCAAAAGAAAAGTCGACCTCTAGATTCTCTTCATACTCTTTGCGCTGCTTGTCGTTCATAATGTCATAAATTAGTGAATTAACTGATTTATGATCTAATTCTGCTACATTTAAACGTCTCATTTCGCCATCAACGCGTATAATGGGAGGCAAACCTGAACTTAAATGTAAATCTGATGCTTTATTTTGAACACTAAAGGCTAATAATTCGTTAATATCCAATCTGCTAACTCCAATTAAAAGTAAATGTAAACGTAATGACGAATGACTCGACTCAGACCACTACCTCTATTGCCACCAAGATTGCCCATATAAATGCGCAAATAAAAAGCGCGGCAAAGGCAAATAATCGCGAGCCAAACCTTATTAAATTGCTTGCCGTAAGTAAAACCAAACCCGTATCAGATATAGTGTCTGCGTATGAAACGGGACACCGAAACTTTGGTGAGAACTACGTGCAAGAAGCGGTCGAAAAAATTCAGCAAATGACTGAGTATTCCGACATCCTTTGGCACTTTATCGGCCCATTACAGTCAAACAAAAGTAAATTTATTGCTGAACATTTTGATTGGATGCATTCCATAGACCGGATCAAAATTGCAAGACGCCTCAATGAGCAGCGAAGCGTACACCAGCAGCCCTTAAATATATGCGTGCAAATTAATATTGATGACGAACAAAGCAAATCAGGTATAGCGCCATCACAAGCAGTCAATTTTATCCAGCAACTGCAAGAATTTGATCGTATTATATGCCGAGGCCTAATGACCATACCAAAAGCTGGTGTAAGCGAAACTGAGCGTAGGAATAGTTTTGCAAAAATGCACGATTTGTATCAACAATGCGCACAAAAATTCAGCACAATCGACACTTTGTCTATGGGCATGAGTGATGACATTGAAATTGCGGTAGAATATGGCAGTACCATGGTCAGAGTAGGAACCGCTATTTTTGGAAAGCGTGATTGACCCAGACTACGGGCTAGCATTTGGCTTTAAGTAGGAAACGCAAACGCGCTTAACCACATCATTGATAATAATTTTTAACGAGACAAACAGGAGAAGTTTTGGACACCACTAAGAAAATTAGTTTTATTGGCGCAGGCAACATGAGTAAAGCAATTATTTCAGGCTTAGTCGAGAAAGGATATAGTGCTGCTAACATTATGGCGAGTAATCCTAGCGAGGGTAAGCTTATTGCCCTAAAGGACAGTCTTGACATAAATATAACGCATAATAATCAAGAAGCTATAGACTTTGCCGATATTGTAATATTGGCAGTAAAACCACAGCTTATGCAAAGCGTCTGTGAAGACTTTACGCTAACTAATCCTAATACACTTTTTGTGTCTATAGCGGCTGGTCTTTCGGTAAAACGTTTGGCTGACTTTCTGCCTGACCAAGCCCAAATCGTAAGAGTCATGCCCAATACTCCTTCGGCAATTGGCTTGGGGATGTCAGGTATTTACGCCACTTCAGCTATTAGTGAGCAACAAGTCACCTTAGTTGAACAAATAATGCAAAGTGTTGGTAAAACGCTAGTTGTAAACAAAGAAAACGATATCAATACCGTGATCGCAGCGGCGGGCTCTAGTCCTGCTTACTTTTTCCTCATTGCAGAGGTTATGCAGCAAGCGGCAATTGAAATGGGCCTTGATAAAGGCGCCGCGAGATTGTTAGTTGAACAAGCCATGCTAGGCAGTGCTTCCTTGATGAGTCATCATAGCGACCTTGAGTTATCGGAACTTAGATCCCAAGTTACTTCAAAAGGTGGCACCACAGCAAAAGCGGTGGAAAGTCTACAGCAAGACAATATTGATAAAATGTTCGCGAATGCCATGCAGGCCGCTGTAACGCGAGCAAAAGAAATGTCAGAACAGTTTTAATAGGAAAGCATAAATATGGTATCTCCGTTGTTAACGTTAGTAATGTCTATTTTCAATATTTATTTGATGATAGTGGTTTTAAGACTATGGCTACAATTAGCGAGAGCAGATTTTTATAATCCTTTCAGCCAGTTTACCGTCAAAGCAACGCAGCCCGTTGTGGGGCCTTTGCGCCGTCTTGTTCCCTCAATTGGTCCTGTAGACACCGCAACGCTTGTGTTTGCCATACTGGTGTCTTTTGCCAAAATTATTACCTTCTCGCTTATTTC
>Ga0115567_10006783_pt1 | contig 10910 bp, 9 predicted proteins | sample COGITO_mtgs_1204_2_FD_88679 | JGI IMG/M metagenome (GOLD analysis project Ga0115567, IMG submission 88679) | Pelagic marine microbial communities from North Sea - COGITO_mtgs_120412 | ecosystem: Environmental > Aquatic > Marine > Epipelagic | place: Germany:Helgoland, sampling site Kabeltonne... | reverse complement strand
CTCGACGCGGGCGCCTATGTGCCAGCGGAGCATGCACGCACCTGAACCTGCACCAGGGCTTGGTCCTGACCGAAAACCGTAGACCTGGTCCGCACAGGTTGCACAGGAGCCCGGTTCGTGGCCAAGTTTTATAAAGCGACTCTCTCACACAATCTCCACTCTAAACAGAGCGCCTCGACGAGGCGCCGCTCGAGCCTCTGCCCAAGCAGAGCAGCGGAGCATACAAGCAACTAAACCCTAAACCTCTGAGCTGCGAGAACCGAACATCATGAGTCGCTTTACTTGGGGTTTCAGCGTTTTAGAGTCTGCCAGAGGTGCTTTACACAACTTGCCAGGTGCTTTACAAAACGGAGAGGAATCCAAGCATGGCAGGCGAAGAGGGAGCAATCCCGGCGCCAGCTGCGTACCAGTATGTCGTGCTGATCGTTTTGACCTGCCTGTCGGGCATGTTCTCGGGACTCAACCTCGGACTGATGTCGCTCACTGTTGAGGATCTCAACATCATCATCAGCAGCAGCAGCGACGCGCAGCAAGTCAAGTTCGCGGAGAGAATTCTGCCGTTGCGCAAGCGGTCTGACCCCGTTGATTCGCTTGAACCCCATAGAACGACAGTATCTGCCTGCGGCTGCTTACTACGCTGGCTGTCCGGGCAGGGGCAACATGCTGTTGTGCACCCTTTTGATAGGCAACACCGTGGTGAATGTAATGCTTTCTGTCCTGACGGATCCGATCTGGACGTACATCTTTGGGTCGGGCACTGCTGGAGCCTTACTCAGCCTAGCACTACCCTCGGCGCTTATCGTCATCTTTGGAGAGATCATTCCGCAGTCAGTATGCTCGCGCCATGCTCTCCTGATCGGGGCGCGCACCCTGCCAATCACGTACTTCTTCGTACTAGTCACGGGTATTCTCGCATATCCGATTTCCGTCATCCTTGATAAACTTCTCGGTGACGAGATCACTGGAGTGTACACGCGTCAGGGCCTCTTTGAGCTCATCAAACTCAACATCCACAGCGCCAAACATGCGAAAGAGTCTGGGCTCACCCGTGAGGACGGCAGACTCTTGGGGGGAGCCTTGACTTTCAAGGACAGGAAAGTCGGCGAAGTGATGACTCCGCTGGAAGATGTGTTTTCGTTACCCATATCTGCTGTACTGAACCTCGACACACACCATCGAATGCTAGCGAAAGGATTTTCACGCATCCCTGTATACGAGGGCGAGCAATCGAACATCGTTGCTGTCTTGCTCGTCAAAACTCTCCTGGGGATTGGTTTCGAGCGAAACCTCGCACTTCGGCAAGTGCTCGAGCTCTCTAAGCTCGATGCCAGGGAGGTCCGACGAGTGCACTGCGACACGCCGTTGAACGTGGCGTTGGATGTTTGCAAGCACTTCAAAAGGCACGTGCTGGTCGTCACAGACACGCCAGAAGATCCACGTGCTGCTTCACACATGCTACACCACACAGGTAGCTGGGGAGGGGGTCGACAGACGAGATGCAAGGCTGCTGCAGGCGTGGGTGCAATTGTTGGGATTGTCACACTTGAGGACCTTCTGGAAGCGATCCTTGATGACGAGATCGTCGACGAGACTGACGTGTATGTCGACAACATATCGCCGATGACTGGCATGCAGCCCCCGCAGCTGAAGAGGTTGAACTCAAGAAAATTGAACACGACAGCAGTGCTGGACTACCTCTCAAGCGATGGCCAGAAAACGAAAGGGGAGGTGGCACCGTAGAGAGCGAGGGAAACTCAAGTGCGAGAAGGAAACCATTAGTTCGGAATGAGTTTAGGAGATCTAGCTTACGATACGACCAAATCGTTCGTGATACTTGGCACTCTATTCAGATCTGCGCGGGTATTTGAAACACGCACACACGGGTAACCACTCAATTACACTGCCTGCCACCTGCGTGTGAGACAAGTGCAGCAAGGGTGGGTAGCAGAGCCGTGTGCATCAGCTTCTGCACATTTGACAGTCACACAGAAGCCCACCAACGCACCCCGCCGCCGTACCTAATTATTACGCGCTCACTGCCATTGACACTCGCCTTCTCTTCGCGTAAAGTCACCGTCGGACTCTAGCTTTCCGCAGCGCCAGCGACCGCTCCTGTCTCTTGCGCCGCACCAGCTGTCTCGCTCGTTCTTACTTCCGTACCACCAGTTCGGGGCCTATCGGGGGGTGCGAAGCTGGTTCGTATAGAGAGGAGGAATCGACTCTTGATCGAGCTCTCCAGCCTTGCCATGTGCTTCGTCGCCCCTTGCGCATCTGAAGAAGAGGAAAGCGAGCAACGTCACGTCTACTGGACGAAAAACGACATAAAGTGGGCGCACTACGATTCCAACAACCTACAGTAGGTGGGAGAGTCACCCAAGGTCTGGCCGGTGTTCATCATCTCGAGAAGTTCCTTGGTGTGCGCGCCAACAACATGCTCCAAGTCCTCGCGGAGAGTCTGTATTGCGGTGGAAGTTCAGGTGTACAGGTTTGTGCCATACATGGATGCGGAGTCGGCAGCAAGAATACCTCAAGAAGTCTACGACCGTGGCCGTTCATACGCTTGTGAAACGAGGTGGAGAACAAATCCTCTCGCTCCATCGCGTCCGCACCGGCATCGCTGCAAACACCCAGATCCCACCCCGGCGCTTTCACTCTCAGTTCTGACCTTTCGTGGTGACGCATCAACAAGACCCGAAGGAACTGGGAAAAATCCTGGAGGGTTGCGACCTGGTATCCTGAAGTCCAGAAAGCACGCGCTTGCGAGTCTTGGGGTCGAGCAGCCTACAACAGAAGGTGCAAGGCATGGGTCCCGGATGACTGAAGTAATCCGTAATTGGGCTACAAACGTATCATCTGAACACGTTTGCCATCGCAGGAGATGCAAAGCATTGGCGGGCTTAAGGTGGGCGTGGCATGTGTCGATTTGAATGATCGCTGCGCAGCAGGGGGTAGAAAGGGGCGATGGACCCCAATTGGGCGAGGGATAGGTCGTCCATGCGTACAAATGCAGAAAGATTCAAAGGCGCCTGAGCACAAAGACCGTTCAGCGCAACAAGATTGTGCCTCTCTCGCTGTTGGATGCTGGTTGCGGAGGGCAGCAGTACCGCGAGCGCCTCTTCAATATTGTAAAGTAAAGTCCGTGCATCGGCCTCTGGTGCTACTTGCAGCGTGTCCGTGAGGTCTCGCAGTGTCAAGGCCGCCAGGAAAAACCTTGAAAACCCCACCACCCACAACGTAAGACTCAAGCACACATTGTAGGTGCGAATCAAGTGCGATTTGAACGGAGTGCAAGATTGACGTAGCGGGCGGGAAAGAGCACCCAGGAATGCGCATGCGTTGGAAAGTGCGTGCATGCTCGGGAAAACCAGAACTTTCGACAAAGAGGGCAACTTCTTCTGGCTCCCATTCCGGAAGCGCATGCGCCGTGAGAAAAAATGGGGAACCGGGAACGTTGACTCCTGCTCCCACCAACACATGCTAGTTCAATCCTCCGCAAGGGGCAGTTGAGGAAGAACAGGGCAACATATAAGTGCTTGAGCATAGTTTATGAGGCAGCTCCGACCGTCAATGCCGACGGATATTTTGTAACGTCCCGCACAAGGTGGCGTGTAATCGCAGGTGTAGGTCCCATTGTGATGATCTATGACCACAACATCGAGCTCCTCCTCCATATCCTCCGTAATTGCCTTCGAAGGCGACTGCAGCGGTCTTGCGGCCTCCGCAGTCCTTACGCTCAGCGGTCCTGGGGTCGTGCGACGGCTACCACCCAGCGTCCGCAAAATGCCACCCGGTGTCCCTTCAGATCGCATATGACCATCCTCCCTGGGCGCATCACTTTGATTATCCGCACTGTCCGTATTCAAGATTGCATCGAGATCTGCCGAACGGTCTGAAGCACTTGTATCTGAGGCTCGCGCCTCCGTCTCCATTGAGTGAAGACTATTTTTTGCCCCCCGGGGATGCGGCATCTTCGTAACCTGAACCACCGACGGCGTGCATGAGTGACTTGGTGGGTAGTATGATTAGTGTAGGCAGTGTCAGACACGCGATTTCATGCCTTGAACACGCGAGCCCGAAACGGACTGACCTGCAGATCCCATGCGAGACCCCCTACTGCAAGGGAGTTGCCCCAGGTGTCAGAAGTGCGAATGCAGAAACGTGCTGGCAGTCGCTCTCCCGCCGTGACCAAGCCCCGCCCGCTGAGCGTCACATTCTCTGGTGCCACTCGCGACGGTAACACTGTAAGGAACATCGATGTTACATATATGGCTGTCGTATGGGCGGCTAAATAAGAAAACCCACTCATTTTTCAGAAGCTCAATTGACTGATGCTCAGCCCCAAACCAATCCAGTATGCACTCCGGTAAGAACCCACCGAAGACACCAAAGGGAGAGTTGTAAATGTGGCCCGTCCCTTCGATCGCAACAGTCAGCGCCATAACGCCGGCCTACAAACGTACCAGCAGCGATCATTACAAGAGCGAGAGATAAAAACCTCCGACCAGCAACGCCGTGCGTGCCACTTTGATAGGGACCATCACTTTTCGAGGAGCAGTGAAAGATACGAGGTACTCGCCCACGGCTCCCTCTTCGATCCGCAGATCGGCCTGCTCAACATGACGTAAAGTCAATGATCTCAGGCACAGCTCATGGATTTGGCGCATATGATGAAATACGTTTGCTTCTCTCTGATACCCACCGAACGTAGACCACAGCAAGATACTGTTTACGATATATTAGCAGCACCAACTTTTGTTGCAATGATCCGGACGGTTGGGGACTGGTGACACGGTGGGACAAACCGGCGGAACGTTGTCCGGAGACATCAAAATGACAAATGAGCCGCCAGGTGATGGGTTCTGGAAGCGATCTCGGCCATGAATAGTGAAGTGCGCGGGGCAACCAGCTTGGCAGGAGTGCACGCCAGGACCCGAAGCGCGAGAGGTGTAGCGATCGAGGCTCGCGGCACAAATCGCGACTTGGTACGGACTTCCCGCAATGGGAGTACGTTTTCCGGGCGCAAACTCCCCCTCATTCTTCCAGTCCTGTAGAAATACAGCGATGGAATACCTCCCCGTTCGCGATCCATCGAAGTAGCATACTGCATTGCACATCCGTGGATTCGGTACAACCTGCCCACACTCTCAGATGATTTGAGTCTCCCTGCGACCCCTACAAGGCCAGGCACGGGTCGAACCTTCGCGGGGACCGTCAAACCAGTCGCCATCTCCGAAACATCCACTGTAAAATTCAGAAAGCCATCCTCGTCCCTGTTGACCGTGATTGCACAAGTTGGCAAAAAGATGCAGCAGGTGTGTTCAGGTTCGGGCTGACTCTTTCTACTGGCTATAAAACGACTCAACGTGGGCTGCAAAAGATGTTCCCGGGTCTCTTGGTAGCCGGTCAGAACCGGAGAGGGACACCGTATCGGTCTCGGGGCTGAATGATGAAGAGGCAGGCCTCATCTGCGCGAGGTGTGCCCTGCAGACAAACAAGCCACTAAGGACGACACATGATTGCTAGATTGCTTCAAGTGCCAGCAAATCACTCCCCGAATCAAGATTAGGGCAAAATTTTGACAGAAAATGAACCTGAACACCCGGACCCTCAGCGGTGCAGGAAGGAGCGTGGCAGAGGGTCTTGACAAACGGAGAAAGGAAGGCTTGCCGCGTTGCCTGCGAGCCAAAGGGTAAGTTGTTCTCTGACGCAGTTATGATCGTGGCACGAAAGAACCACTTCGGTCGGTCTCCAGGTCTTTAAATCTAAAAGAGAGTTCAGGGCTAGTGCCTCGTTCTTCGCCAAAAAAGGTGGTGTGATGCGCTGCGAGTCCTCGATTGTCACGCTGGCCCTTTCAGCGAGAAGGACCTGAATTGGCATTGCGCTACGTTGATCATGCCAAACTTCTCATGCACGCGCATCAAGGCTTTTGGTTGGAAGCTACCTTGCAAGAAAATGGATGACCTCCTTCAGCGGCCAGGTGTAAGGCCGTACTCTGCGAAAGAAGGCGCTATTATGCATTCCTTGTGAAAAGACGACGGCTGCCACTTTTTTCAGATCTCTCAGGCTCAAGGCACAGGGAAAGAGATCGCATACCTGCCGCGGGCCGCCGATCGCATCAACATAAGCCCCCGCAACGAGTAAGGCTTTACAGCACCAAGCATGGCCTTTGGATGCGGCAAGATGAAGCGGCCTCAAATTCTCTGCTGAAACGGCCTCAATGTCCGCCTTGAAGTCAAGCATCACTTCCATGCTCTGCAACTGTCCCTGCGCTGCACAATGGTGCAGCGCAATTTTCCCGTTTCCATCCGGCTGATTCACATCTGCTCCGTTCATCACCAAAAACACTACCATGTCCGTGTGCCTGTTGACGAGCAAATCAGCGACTCGACTCACGCGAGCTACAGTGATCTTGAAACATGATTATTCTAGGCGCGCCTTGGGTGTGAACAAGGGTACACAGTGACATAATGCTCCGCCAGGATAACAACGGACTGATGGCGACTGACCCTTTGTAGGCGGCTTTCTTTAGTGGAGTATCTTGGTACTTGTCCAGCGCGGAAACATCTGCACCTTGAGCAACCAAAAACTGGCGTCGCGTTCACGCAGCAGAGTTTCAGCTCAGAGTGGAAGAGACAGTGTTCACCGATCAGGCTTAGTGAGACTGAAATATGCGCACACGTGTACCTTGGCGATGCGCAAGAAATCGTTGGCCGCAACGCGGTGCAGCGGCGTGATTCCGATCGAGTCGGGTTTCGTGGCGAGCGACGGATCTCGAGATACTAGCTGCACAGTCCACAAAAGAGCGTCTCACTTCATGAAAAGTTCTGTATTGGAAGATATTTGGAAGGGAAACCGGCACAAGCATCCTCTCCCGTGCCGATCCCAATGGGACTTCCCACGGAAATACGCAGATTGGATAGACGATATCAAGTCAGATTCAGAGCGAGATGGGCGCGGACTGGAAGACCTCTCTGACCCTGTCGAAATCTCCTCGTCGGCATGCTTCCTCCATCTTTCTTTACTGGGACAGTGACCCAGCGTTGTGTCTGACAGAGCCCCCGGGGCCGACTAGGCTCTGAGGGGGGTTTGGACTAGGCCATCTTATACATTAATAGGAAATTGTGCTATGTCAGCTATGTCAGTAGCGGACTTGGCCTTGCTGCCGCCGCGGCTTTGCGGCTTCGTTTCACTGCTCCCCTTACTACCCCGAGACGCTCGCACAAATGCTCGATTCCAAGCTAGTCACAGACCAACCCGAAATACCAGTTTATTCGCGCAACAGCGCACCAGCACCAAGCCATGACCACGACTTCAGGAACCCTACCAGAACACTGCAAGCGAGATATCTCAAGCAGTGCAGATCCTGATCAAGGACATTCCATTCATGCGCCGACGCACCACGATGGAAGCGAGATGCTTTGCACTGAATGCGTCGTTACCCCGAACCTACCGGCGCGACCACACATCAGAAGTCTTTCTGGCGAGCAGGTGAGCCTACATATTCGTCAAGTGGTGGATTGCCGCGCACCGGTCCACTTAGGAGGGCGGATACGCACATTAACGACGTTAAGTACCGGAAAAGAGGAGGAGAGCAAGTCACTCAGTACTTCCAAGTCGTTGTCGCTGACCGTACAACCTGTACGGTCTCGCAACACGTCATTTGCAACCTTTCTCACGCATCGCTCGGGAACTGGTCTAGGCGCTCACCGGCAAGCGAGAATTCAACGAGCGTAGCGCCGACAAATTTCTCCACGCAGATCAGCATCTTGGCGTCAATCGCCCCCGCCAACTGCAAGCACCTGTGAGGGGTGCGCCGCTGGTGAGTGTCGGACGACAGTCGTTGTGGCCAGGTGCGAACAAGCGCGTACTCTGTGCCCGGATTTTCCGAAAGCGCCTCGCACAGTTTCTGCTCCGTGATCTCGGGCATGTTCGACAGGTCCAGCGTTTTCTGTCGCGACCAGGATGTTAGACAGCCGCTGCTGCTATCTGGAAGGAGGCGGGAGTGTACCGGCAGCGCACTTTCCAAACCGTCCAGGAGGCACGCCATCTGGCCTGTCGTTCCGCAGGTCACCTCCTCTATGGACCTCAAGTGAAGGATGTGTCAGGACCCGGGCAAGTCCGGGCCTGGCCTTCGTTCGCGTGGACTGTCTCTTGAACGCTCAGTGGAAAGTTTTGTTCGTGTAAAGCAACTGGCGATCAGTTTGGCGAATTGGCTTCCGGGAAGGGGAGTCGTGAGGATAGGGGCCGGGGTATATGGTGGCTCGAGAGAGTGAGGGCGGAGGGAATAGTAATCGCGAGGGCATGCATGCAGAGGTCCATGGGGAGGCGGAGGATCGATCAAACCGATCCGATGCGGTAAGCCGGGATATCCCCTGTGGCCCATCTAGCATCTGACCCACGTCGCGTCGCAATCTCTGTTGCTTGGCAGACGTGTCGCACTTTTATTGTGGACAAATTTAGAGCCTCGTCGCGTGTGATTCTTCAGGCTTCGCTGCGGCATCAGAGCAGCCCGTTTTCCCTTATGGTTCTGGGTTCTGGTCCCCGGCGCCAGTACCCAAACTCAGCCTCATTGAGTTAGGCTCGTATGTGTGGCAGCTGTTTGGTGTGCTGGCGAAGGAACTGCGAGCCAAGTTCAAGGGACCTGAGGCTGCCGTCGAGGAGGTCGTAGCCCTGCATGCATGCATGCATACATGCATGCGTGCACAAACACACTCCAGCACTCCAGCCCGCCGGCCCGCCGGCAGGCATGCGTGCAATATCACGCATAGCCGCACCATTGCCAATGAAAGCGTTGCCCCCGTTTTACTGGGCTAACGTACCGAGCGAGCCGCAGGCGGAGCGGCGCCACTACATTAGCTTTGATGGGTGCCTTTTCCCGCCCTGATGCAGCGCTGGTATAGTGTGTGAAGCAGCACTGGCACAGAGCCCCCAGAACCTTGACGTTGGCACTCGGTGGGAGCGCAGGTGGTACGAGGGTGGCCTCAAAAACGGAATGCGGCATGGGAACGGGGTTCAGCACTGGGACCAGGGGCCACTCATCGGGTGCACCTTTACTGGCGAATTCGCGCACGGCCTACCCCATGGCCGGGGCAAGCTGAGCCACCCTGGAGATCTTCGCTTTTTCGAAGGCAAATGGGAGGGCGGGGTGCTGCATTGCTTCAGCGCTTCGATGCATATGGATGACAAAAACTCCTTCGAAGGGAGTGTTCAGCACGGCGTGATCGACGGTCGGGGAAAGTGGACGCGTGGGGCGCGGACAATCCAAGCGGAGTGGCGGGCAGGGGTTCCCGTGGCGGTTGACGAGCGGAGCGCTGTCCAATGCGACGAGGAGCAATTGCAGGAGGAGTGGACATGGCCATACGGCGGAATAAAAGTCGCAGAGGCGGTGCGGGATGACCCGCTCACGGCGACGGCGCTGGGTGAGGAGGCGTGGTGTGCGGCACGTGAATCGGATCTGGAGGCAGTACCAGCGAGAGAGCTTGAGGTGCTGCTGGAGCGACTGCAGATGGAGGACGGGGAAGCCGTTGGGCTCGAAGGACCTGTCAACAACCGCATGGGCAAGACCGAGACCGAGATCGCCGCACGTCTATGGCAACGCGTACCACATACTGAGCTTGTAACGCGCGCGCATTGCGCTGCAGGGACCGGCGAGCGCGGGCGAGCAGATGCATGGGCGCGCACTGTTGCTGCCACGGAAAATTTCTTGGCGGAACTAGCTGATGAAGAAGTCATGCTGTCCGTACAAGGCACATACGGACTCCATGCCCGTGCAAGCAAGGAGACTGCGCGCGCAATTGACGCGCCGCACCAGCCTCCGCGGTTGCTCGGGCGAGCACTGGTCGGGCGCGCGGCTCCGATCGATCCTTCAGCCTCTCTCGACCCAAACTTGGGAATTCGCCTCGATCTTACGTGCCCTCCCCACCTTCCCGGCGACCTCGCTTACACTGCACACGTACCTTATGGCCAGCCAGCGGCGGCTCTCCTTGGTGGTTCTGCACGCCCTGGTGCCTCCGACATTGCGCAACGTGGCGGCGGACATCGTGCGCCACGTGGCGCACGGCGCGAGGAGTGTGAGTGGGTGGAGCGGCTGGCGGGGCACGCGCTGGTGGACCCTGCTGCTGCGCAGCCAGGGCAGCAAGGCCATCCTGGGCGTGGCGGTGCTCTGGGAAGCGTCGCGTCGGCTCGCACGCACCACCTCGGCACCAGCGCAGGGCACGCCCCGTGGTTTGCAGACGACAGGGTTAGCACGCTCCGTGGCGTGGCACGGTATGCCGACACGCTCGCGCGCACACGCTGGCAGCGCCCTCCACCACAGCCTGCGGGACCCGGTGCTGTCACGGCGGCGGGCAAGACGGGCGAGCTTGGACGCTATCTTGGCGACGGAGATAAGGACAGCGCCGGCGACACGGACGACGCACCTCGCGCGCCAGAGGTGGACCTCAAACTGCGTCTTGGCGAGTCAGAGTGGGAGCTGCGAGGAGACGGCTCTGATGGCGAGCCTACGGCGCCTCTGAGCGTTGCCGTTGGGAACGGTGCGTGGGAGGGCATCCGTTACGCGGAGCCTGACGCGCTTTCAGCTGATGAGGATGCAGCAACGGTGAACGCGATGCGTGCTTCGGCAGCGCGCTGGCGCTTGGGCCAGCAAGGAACGCACTCGTTTGTGGTCGGCGAAAGCGTTGACCACAGTGCTGCCCAGTCTCGGGGCTCGCAGCGCGGATCCGTCCGGGGCACGTCGCGTGAAGCCGGAAAGCGCCCGGCTTTTCTTGCAAGCTCCGGAGCAGGGCAACACAAGGGAAGCACAGCAACAGACGCGGGGATTGCGCGCGCTGTGCGGAAGCCTGGGAACGGCGATGATGGCTGGCCCTCGACGCCGCCGGTTGGGCAGCGTTTTCTCGACGATGGCGACAGCG
>Ga0115567_10006782_pt1 | contig 10912 bp, 8 predicted proteins | sample COGITO_mtgs_1204_2_FD_88679 | JGI IMG/M metagenome (GOLD analysis project Ga0115567, IMG submission 88679) | Pelagic marine microbial communities from North Sea - COGITO_mtgs_120412 | ecosystem: Environmental > Aquatic > Marine > Epipelagic | place: Germany:Helgoland, sampling site Kabeltonne... | reverse complement strand
CGATTTGTCCGCCCATCAATTCGACAATACGGCTGCTGATCGACAAGCCAAGACCCGTACCGCCAAATATGCGTGTCGTGGATCCTTCGGCTTGCGTGAACTTGTCGAAAATTAGATCGACTTTATCCGCCGGAATGCCAATGCCCGTATCTTCGACCTCAATCCGCACCGTACTCATCCGCGCATCAATATCATGAATGGCGGCCCGCACACAGACGTGCCCTTCGGACGTGAATTTGATCGCATTTCCGAGCAGATTGGTGACGATCTGGCGAATGCGGCCGACATCGCCAACAATGATCCGGCCGCGAATATCATCCAGATCCGCAATCAGGTCGATCTCCTTCTCTCGCGCCTGAGTGCGGAGCAGCGACAGGACACTGTCGAGCGCCACCTTCAGATCGAAGGGCTGCGGGTCGAGTTCCATCTTGCCAGATTCGATTTTTGAGAAGTCAAGAATGTCATTGATGATCGTCATGAGCGCCATGCCGGAATCATACATCAGGTCGACATAATGGGTTTGAACGTCGGAGAGCGGCGTACTGCGCATGACTTGCGCCATGCCTAATACGCCGTTCATGGGCGTGCGAATCTCGTGGCTCATATTGGCGAGGAACTCGGATTTGGAAACGCTAGCGGCCTTGGCTTTGGCAACCGCGTCGGTCAACGCCTCCATATGCTCCTCATTGGCGCGGCTCAGCGAATCATAGGTGCGGTACAACTCGCCGATTTCGTCGGCGCGCTGCTTGAGTCTCATCACACTGCGTCGCTTCGGGGCGTTCTGCCCGGATATCGTTTTCGTGAGCGCCGTAATCGGTCCGATCAACACACCTTCCATTAAGGCCTGAAGCACGAACAGGGCGACGATCATCGACCCTGCCAAGATCAGCATCAGGGTGCGAATTGATGTCTTTCCATGCAGTGTGATAATTCTGGGTGTATCGACTGACAAATGAACACGCGTTTGCCCGTCGTCAGACTCGAAAGTTTTTCGAGCCGTCGTCATGTCATTCTCTACCGAAAGCGCTGGTCCAGATAAAGCCGGCACGGCGTCTATGTCTTTCACGATGTCGCCGCTTTGCCGCGTGACCCTCACAGAGCGTTGGGTCACAAAATTGAGCGGAACGAAACCCGGCGCCCCTTCGGTTTTGAGGGACCAATTCAAATTGGTTTGTTGTTTTATACCCCAGACGAGATCCTGATCGACCTGACGACCAAAGACAATATGACCGGCATAGTCACCTGCGCCGCCAGTTTTGACAATCGGTAGGACCGAGACAAAAAACGATCCTGACGACGTATTTAGGAACCCTTTGGCGGTGTATCCGGGGGCCAGCCTATCTAAAAACCCCGACCATCCAGGCTCTGTCGTGTCAATTGCCTGATCAAGATGAGTCAGGATTTGCTGATCGCTATTTCGGAAGACACCGTGTTGAGACCCGTCCGCATGGAAAAATCCCATCATGTCAACGTCAGCCTTGGTTAGAGAGGCCAACATGACTGATTCCGAGATAGGAAAGTCACTCTCACCTTCCGTGAACGCGTGACTGTAGCTCCAATTCGCAAATTGGGACTGGATATTGATTGTGGTCTCGACATGTGAACGCAGAGCTCTTTCGACCGCTTGAAAGTTTGCGGTGGCCTGACGCGTTTCCATCGTTTCGTAACTGCGCCCGACAACATGGTTGGCGACTTGCACCGAAACAGCGCAAAGCACGATTGCGGTCAGAATGAAGGAAGCCGTGAATTTTGCCCGAAGTTTCAACTTGCTGTGCCCGCGCGCCGAGGGAGAATTTTGGAATGCGTAGCAAACCAAAGCTAATCATCTCTAAAGATTGACGCGATTAACCGGTCCCACATCGTCACTCCGTAGGACTGCGTTCCCAATTAGCGGCATTCCGCTCTTCCGCTCGGCGACGCTCTTGATATGCAGGCCCCATGGGAGTGCGATTCATCCACACAGCCGATTGGCAGCTCGGCAAACCGTTCGGGCGGTTCGACGACGGCCTGTCAGGACGATTGAGCGCGCAGCGGCAGGACGTCATCGCCCGGATCGGCGAGGCCGCGCGGACGCATAAGGCCCCGAATATCATCGTCGCCGGCGATGTGTGGGACAATGCCGCGCCGAATAATGCGGTGCTGCGTCAACCGCTCGATATTATGAGCGAACAGGCCGAGCTGTGCTGGTGGCTGCTGCCCGGTAATCATGATGTGGACGGGCCAGACGGGCTGTGGGACCGCGTCGCCGCCATCGCCCCGCCCAATGTTCGGCTGCTGCGAGACGCCGCGCCCGTTGAGATGACGCCGCGCGCCTGGCTGCTCCCCGCGCCGTGGCAGCGGATCCACCATGGCCGCGACCTGACGGACTGGATGGACAGCGCGGAGACACCGGACGGCGCGATCCGTATTGGCGTCGCGCACGGATCGGTCAAGATATTTGGAACGCCGCAGGATGGCGAAACCAAAGGCGAAACAGACACCATAATCCCGCCAGACAGAGCGGCCCGCGCGCGGCTGGACTATCTCGCGCTCGGCGACTGGCACGCGCGCGCGGTCATCAATCCGCGCACGCACTATCCGGGCACGCCGGAGCCGGATCGTTTCAAGACCGGCGCGCGCGGACAGGTGCTTCTGGTCGAGATCGACGCGCCGGGCGCGGAGCCGCGCGTCACCGAAATCGCAACCGCCAACTTCAACTGGCCCGTCATTGATATTCGCTTGCAGGCTGGCGAGATGAGCCGCAGCCTTGCCGCGATTGTCGAAGCGATCGACGCGGGCGGCGCGACGCGGCACACGCTGGCGCAGATCAATCTAAGCGGCGAAGCCACGGTGCAGGACTGGACCGAACTGGAAGCCTTTATTGACGATTTGTCCGGCCGGTGCGCCTATCTGGACCTTCGCGGCGCTTCATCCGTCACGTTGAAAGTCATCGCCGAGGATATTGAAGCGCTCGACGCGCAAGGGTCGGTCCGCAAGACGGCAGAGGCGCTCAAAGCGCGGCGCGAGGACACCACTTTGAGCCAGCAAGACCGCGACATCGCCGCCGACGCGTTGCGCCTGCTCTTTTCCTTTGCCGCAACCGAAGGCGAGACGTCATGAGGATCGACGGGTTCCGCTTCCGCCATGTCGGCCCGTTCGGCGCGAACGGCGTGTCTGTCACGGGTCTCAAGCCCGGCCTGAACGTCATCGCCGAACATAATGAGCGCGGTAAATCGAGCTTATTGTCCGCGCTCGAGACTGTGCTGTTCCTGCCGCACACCAGCTGGAAGGGTGACGCCAAACGGCTTCACCGTGATGACGGCGCGCCGATGGGCGAGGTTGATTTCACCCATGACGGCCGCGCCTATCGCCTGATAAAACGTTTCGTGAAATCAAAACATGCCGCGCTGATCGACCTTAGCAGCGGCAAAGAGATTGCCGTGAAACGCGAGGCCGAAGAACGGCTTGGCAATATGCTGGGCCTAACCCACCATGCCCAAGGTCCATCCGGTCTTTTATGGGTAAGGCAGGGGCAGAGCATGACCCCCGCGCAGGATGATGGGCAGGTTGCGTCAAAGCTCGAAAGCGAATTGTCGACATTGGTCGGCGGGGAGCGGGCGCGCGCTTATCTGGACCGCGCGGAAGCGGAGTTGGGCGCCCTGCTGACCAAGACAGGACGATCAAAATCAGGCGGTCCTCTGGACGTCGCTGAAAGAGCGCTGGAAGAGACGGCGGACGCTCTCGCCGCCGCTCGCGACGCACAGACCGCCACGCATAAGCTCGGTCTGGACCTGATTGCTCTTCGCGGCCGTATTGAGACAATTGAATCCGATGGCGAACCGGAAGCGGACGCCAAAGCATTAGATGCCGCGCGCGAAAAATTGAACGCGGCCAAGATCGCGCAGAGCGAGCTCGACCGTCAACGCGAACAGTTGGCCCGCCTAAAAGGCGACGCCGAGCTAGCGGATATGAAGCTTGCAGGCCACCTCGCCGCTGTCAAAGCGCTGGATGAGGCGATGGCGGAGTCGGCTAAGATCACGGCAGACATAGGGACATGTCTCTCTCGCCGGACCGATATTATAGCGCATCTTAACTCGCTTTCTGAACAGCTGGATGCTCTCGAAGAGCGACGCGCGGCGCTGACAAAATTGCAGACCGACCGCGCAACGCGCGAGCGCCTGTCGGACCGAAATGCCGCCTTGCAGCGTTTGCTCGCCAATATCGAAACCTCGGACAATGAGAGCCGTCAGCGGGCGAAGCTGGTGGCCACACGCGACGCCCTGCCCGCCATCGACCGCGCCGCGCTAGGCCGGATGGATCAGCTCGAGCGCACGCGCGCGCAAACCGAAGCGGCGCTGGCCAATGTCAGCGCGGCGCTTCAGCTTGATTTGGAACCGGGCGTGAAAGCGCGGCTGGGCGACGCCGCTGTCAAGAGCGGCCCAGTGCAGCTCGGCGCGGTCACCCCCCTGACGATCGAGGGTGTCGGCACGATCCGGCTGGCCGCGCTGGAAGCGGATGATCTGCGGCGCACGCAGGAACAGACACGCGAAGCGCTGGATGCGCTGTTATCGGACTATGACGTGACCTCTATCGAGGCCGCCGCCGAGATTATGCGCGAGCGCAAGAGTGTGATGGACGAGATCGCGTTGATGGATCGGCGCATGGCACAGACCGCGCCGGATGGTCGCGAGGCCTTGATGGACGCCCGCACGCGGCTCGAGGGGGATATTGCCCGCATGACGGCGACCCTCGATGACACCCCGCCGGGCGAGACCGACATGGATGTTGATGATTTGGATACACAATTCGCGAGCGTTCGCGGGGAACAGGCCGCCGCACAAACCACGCGAGGCGAGATTGATCAGACGCTGGCGACATTGCGCGAGCGGCAGTCCAATCTGACACGTCTCTGTGACCGCGCCCCCGAGACAGCAAGCCCATCACAGCGGGAGGCCGTTTACGGAACGCTTGCCGCCACCGCGGCAAACCTTGCGACGCAGATTGACACTGCGCAAGCGGCGTTAAACGCTGCGCAGGCACAAGCGCCTGCCAACCCCGACTTGATCAAGGCCAAGATCGACCGGTTGAGCGAGATGGCGCAGACCCGCGCCGAGACCCTAAACTCACTGCGCATGGAAGAGGCCAAGCTGTCCGCCCGCCGCCGTGAGAATTTCGAGCAGCGCGACCCCGATGCGGAAGTCACGCGGCTGGAGGAACGCGCCGCGAAACTGCAGGGTGATGTCGACCACCATCGGCGGCGCGCCGAAGCCCTAACGCTGCTGCGCGACACGCTCGCCGCCTCGCAAGCCAGCTTGCAGGATCAATATACGGACCCGGTGCGCAGGGAGCTCCGGCCACTATTGCAAGGCGTAATCGACGGCGCGGAAATTGAGCTGGGCGAAACGCTGGGCGCGCAAGGGCTGCGGCGCGGCGGGCAGGATGATACGCTGGACCGCCTGTCCGGCGGCACGCAAGAGCAGATCGCGATTCTGACGCGGCTGGCTTTTGCGCGGCTCCTAGCCAAAGGCGGACAGCCCTGCCCGGTGATCCTCGACGACGCGTTGGTTTATGCCGATGATCAACGCCGCGCCCGCATGTTCGATGTTATCCGTATGGTCACCAGCGGAGAGGATGCGCTGCAACTACTCTATCTGTCCTGCCACGAAACCAGCACAATGGCGCTCGGCGGAAATAGGCTGACGCTAGGGACTTGGCCGCAAGACTAGGGCCGCAAGATCAGAGCCTGCGCCGCGACGCCGATCCGCTGCAACCCGGTTTCGAGCTCAGCGGCCGGCATAGAGAGAACCGGCATGCAGGTCTTGTTGACGTCGACAATATAAATTCGCCCGTCCTGATCATAATCGCGCAAAACATCAATCGACCCGAAATCCAGTCCGATGGCATCGCAAAATTTAGCGATCATTGCCAGTTCTTCTGCGGTGAATATCTCCGCCGGATCGCGCAACGTCGTTTCCAGATAGACCGCCTGAAAGCGGGCCTTGCGCGCCTTTTCCTTGCGAAAGACTTGCGCAATCTCGCCTCCCACACAGACGCATCGCAGATCTTCCGTGACGCCATCGCGGATCGTGCTGTTCACAACATGCTGGTAGGCACAATCGTCCATCGGCGCCGCGAGCGGTCCCTGCACAATGCGGCCGTCATGAACACCGTTTATGTCCGACTTCTGCACCATCGGCCCAACATGCGTCAGCGGGTCAAGCATGAGGGGATAGCCGAAAACCATTTCGAACACCCGGCCGACATGGGTCTTGGACATATCCGTTGCGCGGCCATTCAGCAGCGCTGCCGACGTGTCCGGCATGACGACGTCGGTCCTCGTCCGATCATCAAAGATAAAAACGGCGTCGGCGGTGCGCAAATTGGTCGTCACGCGAATGCCGGTCCCGGCCAGCGCCAGCGGCAATGTGTACCACGGTACGGCCGGTTGCGGAAAATAGGCAATCGTTCCTCGTTTTGACGGACGGCGGATCCGACGGCGCCATTGTAGATAAGGCACGATCCACAGACCGCGCAGAAGGCTGCGATCCCACGTAATGCGCCCGCTAACCGCGCGCCAATAATCAAGCCAAGCGTTCATGCTTGGCCAGTAGCGCGCTCACCCAATACAGTCGAGGACAGCCTTATCCATCTATTCAACCGAAAAGCCGCGCCACGGCTTCACCGTTTTCATCACCAGACTACTTTGGATACGGATCACATGCGGAAGACCCGAAATGACGCGCCGGTGAATGCGTTCGAAATCATCGGCGTCCTTCGCAGCGACTTTCAGCACATAATCCGCTGTCCCGGTGGTAAGGTAGCATTCGAGCACATCCGGACGCGCCGCGGCGGCCCGCTCGAACTCGCCCAACACTGTCTCGCTTTGCCCCGACAGCGTGACTTCGACAAAAAATGTCATGGCGTAACCAAGCTTTTCCGCGCTCAGCCGCGCCCCATAGCCTTCGATCAGGCCGCGTTCTTCGAGCAGGCGAATACGGCGGTGACAGGCCGAGGCCGACAGCCCGACCAATTCGCCAATGGTTGCGGCAGATCTACGGCTATCCGCCTGCAGTTCCCGGAGGATATTCCGGTCAGTTGCCTCGATCATCAATATTATCCTATGATATGGCGCATGTTTCGGATAATTACGCGTGAATTACGAATTTGTGAAGTAGATTGTGCAATATTTTCGCAGATAGACCCGCTAGACACCCGTTTAACATTCCTGTTTCGAGAGACTGTCATGCGCATCGGTGTCCCTAAAGAAATCAAAAATCATGAATATCGGGTCGGGCTGACGCCTGAATCCGTGGCGGAGCTAGTCGCCGATGGTCACGAGGTCTGGGTCGAAACGCTGGCGGGCTCCGGCATCGGGTCGATGGATGCAGATTATACGGACGCTGGCGCGGTCATCAAACCGGACGCCGCCAGCGTCTTTGCCGGCTGCGATATGATTGTGAAGGTCAAGGAGCCGCAAGCTGTCGAGCGCGCCATGCTTCGCCCCGGCCAAATCCTCTATACTTACCTCCACCTCGCGCCGGATCCGGACCAAACCCGCGAGTTGATCGATAGCGGCGCCGTTTGCATCGCTTATGAAACCGTGACGTCGCCCAAGGGCGGCTTGCCGCTCCTCAAACCCATGAGCCAGGTCGCAGGACGTCTCTCGATCCAGGCGGGCGCCAATGCGCTGCAGAAAGAAAATGGCGGGCGCGGCGTTCTGCTCGGCGGTGTGCCGGGCGTAAATAGCGGTAAAGTGCTAATCATTGGCGGCGGCGATGTCGGCTATAACGCTGCCTTGATGGCCGTGGGCATGCAGGCCGATGTAACGATCCTGGAGCGTTCCAATGAGGTGATGGAAAAGCTATCTTACGAATTTGGCGTTCGCGCCAATGTTGAGCGGTCCACCCCGGCCGTGCTCGCGAATCATTTAGCCGAAGCCGATCTCGTTATTGGCGCGGTGCTGATCCCCGGCGCGGCCGCGCCCAAAGTCGTCACCCGCGAGATGTTGGGCCTGATGAAAGAAGGCGCGGTGCTGGTCGATGTCGCAATCGACCAAGGCGGGTGTTTCGAAACTTCGAAAGCCACGACTCACGCCGACCCGATCTATATCGTCGATGGCATCGTGCATTACTGTGTCGCCAACATGCCCGGCGCGGTGGCCCGGACCTCGACCTATGCGCTCAACGCCGCGACGGTGTATCACGCCAAACGCATTGCACGGATGGGCTGGAAAGACGCGATGCGCGAGGACGAGCATTTGCTCAACGGGCTGAATGTCTGCGAAGGCAAGCTGACGTTTGAAGCCGTGGCCGAGGCGCAAGGGCTCGAGTGGACCCCGGCCGCGGATTTGGTTTAAGGTTTCTATGTCTTCGCACGGGCTGCAAGTCCCAAACCTAACCTTTTAAACAGCTCATCCCGGCTTTCGCCGGGATGAGCGGCATTTGTAGCAGTTAAATTAGACCGTATCCCAACTTGGCCTCTTCCCCCGACTGCGCTAGCGCTACGCGGTGTCTGTAGCGCTTCACCTCTCCTGCGCTGTCTCGTCTGACGGCTATCTTGACGACCGCTCGCCCGCGCGCGCGATATTATCGTCAGCCGAGGACTTGGAGGCCGTTCTCGCCCTGCGGGCGCAAATGGACATGATTGTGATTGGGGCAGAGACGCTCAGGCGGGACAATCCGTCGCTCGCCACGCGCGGGGAACCTCATTTCGCGTCACGCAAGGCGGCGGGCCGCGCCGCCCATCCTGTCAAAGTCGTGGTCAGCCGATCCGGAAAAATTCCGGCGGACCGCGCCTTTTTCGACACGGCGGATGCGCAAACAATCGTGTTGTCACAGACACCGACAGAGGCGCCGGGCACAAACATCCATCTCGACGGCGATCCTATCGACGCCATTGTCGCCCTCGCCGAAGCGCGGGGCCTATCCGACGTCCTCATCGAAGGCGGCGCGCAGATGCTCACTTTGGCTATGCCCCGCGCGCGCTCCTTACGCCTCGCCGTCAGCCCGCGCGCGTTGGGCGATTCAGGCCATGCGCGACTATTAGACGATATCATTCAGTTTATGGATGGGCTTCATGTCACAGAGACAGAGACGCTCGGCGACACGCGTGTCTTTTACATTGACCTGCTGTTGTCCCGTGCCATGCCGTTGATGGCGCGTGCGTTAGACCTGTCCAAGCGATCCGCGCCCTCCACCACAGCTTTCGCCGTCGGAGCCATCGCCTGCACAGAAGATCTAGACGTCCTTGCCACCGGATATAGCCGCGAAACCGGTCCGCACGACCATGCCGAGGAAGCCATGCTGTCCAAGCTGACCGCCGCCCCGCACACAGTCATTTGTACGCTCGAGCCGTGCCTGACCCGCGCATCCAAGTCTGTTGGCTGCGCGCAGCGCTTGGTATCGGCTGGCACCCAGCGCGTCATTTACGCCGTTGCCGAAGACGATACCTTCACCGCGCAGACAGGCTTGGCCCACTTAAAAGATCACAATATCGAGCTGCTGCATTTGCCGGGCTATGAAGACGGGTTTCGCGCCGTGAATGGTTCGATATATACAAAGCCATGAAGCCCCTTATCGTTATCCCTGCGCGTTACGCCTCGACCCGATTTCCCGGCAAACCGCTGGTGGACATTGGCGGCGTTCCGATGCTTCGCCGGACTGCCGACATTGCCCGACGCGTCGGCGACTATGTGATTGCGACCGATGATGCGCGGATCGAGGATTTCTGCGCCGAACAGGGCCTGCCCGTCGTCATGACGGATCCGGCATTGCCAAGCGGATCAGACCGCGCCAAGGCGGCCGCCGACCTGTTCGACCCCAGCGCTGATGTCATCGTCAACTTGCAGGGGGATGCGCCATTTACGCCGCCCGCCTATGTGAAAGCCTGCCTAGGCGCGCTGACCCGCGACCCGAACGCCGATATCGCCACGCCCGTTGTCGCGCTCAGTTGGGCAGCGCTGGACGAGTTGCGAGACGCCAAAGGGGACACGCCGTTTTCCGGCACGTGCGCGATTGTCGGCGAGGATGGCCGCGCGCGCTGGTTTTCGAAAAATATCGTCCCCGCCATTCGCAAGGAAGTCGCGATGCGGTCGGAGAGTGAGCGCTCACCTGTGCGGCAGCATGTCGGTCTTTATGCGTACCGCCGCGATGCGCTCAATCGGTATGTGACGCTGCCGCCTTCACCCTATGAACAGCTCGAAGGCCTCGAGCAGCTGCGCGCGCTGGAAAATGGTATGATTATCACCTGCGCGCAGGTCGACAGCCATCCGATGAGCCAAGCCGGTATCGACACGCCCGAGGATGTCGCGCGCGCCGAAGCCAAATTGGCGGCGCTCCCCTCAGGGTCTCCGGCGACATGAGACGCGTCATTATTGTGCGCCACGGCAATACGTTCGATCCGGGCGACGTGATCCGCCGGGTTGGGCGCGGCACGGACTTGCCACTATCATCATCGGGGCGGACGCAAGCCGCCGCATTGGGTCATCATTTTGCGGAGACGGATTTCGACTGCGTTATCAGTTCGCCGCTCCGCCGGACGCGCGAGACAGCGCAGGCGATGGCAGATGATATCCGCTTCGACGATCGGCTTCTGGAAATCGACTACGGCCCGGATGAAGGACGGCCGGAAAACGAGGTCGTCGCCCGGCTGGGGCAGGACGCGATAGACCTTTGGGATGCGGACGCGGTCCCGCCGCCCGGTTGGCTCGTTGACCCGGCGGCCATCCGCGCGGATTGGGCCTCGCTCCTATCTGAATCGGTCGGAACGACTCTGATCGTCACCAGCAACGGGATTGCCCGCTTTGCGCTCGATGTCGTCCGTCATGACGGCGCGGCGCGAAAATTGAAAACCGGGGCTTTCGGCGTGATCGAAGAGCGCGCCGATGGGTGGCAGGTCACGGATTGGAACGTCCGACCACCCGCAATCGCTTAGG